>WNFO01001036.1_pt1 | contig 21309 bp, 21 predicted proteins | sample 5400251 | NCBI WGS metagenome assembly WNFO01 (sample SAMN13153354, study PRJNA577476) | soil metagenome | isolation source: 100 cm saprolite under Madrone tree | place: USA:California | collected 2016-06-14
CGTCTGTTCGAGGCGTCGCACGCGACGCGACAAAATCGTGAGGATGCGCCTCATCAGCTCCGGGGTCTCGTCCAGGAGTCGCCAAAAATGAGAACGATCCACGACGAGCACCCGCAAATCGGTCGTCGCCACGATCGTCGCGGATCGGGGTTCCCCATCGACCAGGCTCATCTCCCCAAAACAGTCACCCGGCTGTAGCTGGCTACCAGGTCCCACCGGCGTCCGCACCGCGGCCATACCGTCTATGATGATGAAGAACGAGTCCCCCGCATCTCCAATCTGCGTGATGACGGTCCCCGCTGGCGACTCGATGATCCTCGAGAGGTCGGCAACCCGCCGAAGCTCGCCCTCACTGAACCCGCTGAAGAGAGGAACCCGCTGCAGATGCCGTAGCTGCGCATCGCCGGAAGGCTCGGCCGCGCCCGCATATGCCCGCTCGGCTTCATGAGGATCATGGAAAGGCAACCGATCAGTGGTTCGTGGATCGATCTCCATAGCCACCTCCTACGTTCGGGCTTGGAAGCAAGTCCTTCGAGGTGAGGATCTTGCCGGCCAGGTGCTTGGGGAGAAGCGAGCGCCGGCGGGATTGTCGTGCTGGCTTCGGGGACACTGCATGCCGGAAACCTCCGAACGAATCGACGGTGTGACGGTCCGATAGGTGACGAGAGCTTAGTCTGGTGGGGCGAGAGGGTCAAGGACGGACGTCCCGGGCCGGGCGCTATCGCCTCCAGCTCCATAGCAGCCTCCAGGAGAGGCGCACTGCTGCGTCGCCCGCGTGCATCCACCAGTACTCATGCATGCGCACGTCGCGCGCAACGGGGGTCGTCTCCCTCAGTCCCAAGTCGTCTCCCAAGTGCGTCCGCCGGTTGAACGGGAGCGACAATGGACCAGCGGCCGAACCGGCGGGATATAGCAATTGCTGGTGGCGGGGTCGAACAACGAGCGCACAACCGATTCCGATGACGGCGACTGCAACCCAGTATCCTCTGCCATGTCCCATTCTCGCTCTCCAAATTCAATACTAGACCCGGAAGGAATCCTTGGGGTCAATCTATTGCTGGGAAGAACCCCCGAAGCGGCAGGCGGATGCTGTAGACGATCCCCTAGTATCCGGGCCAGTAGCAGGCGGGCGGCCCGTAGGCGTAGTACGGACAGCCATAGTACGGGTACGGGTAGAAACCAAACCTGTGGAAGCGCTCGAAGCGCTCACGCCCCTCGAACCGCTCGTGGCCGCCCCTGAACTCATGCCCGCCTCGGAACTCATGCCCGCCATGAAAATGGGGCGCGCCATGGAACCCGTGCCCACCATCCCTGGCCAGAGCGGGTGCGGGCGCCGCGGCCATTGCCAGGATCACAACTGCTAGGATCAGTTTGCGGATCATAGGTCCCCCTCCCACTGCACGCTTACCTCCACTTCTTCAGACGGTCCAACGGGCGGGACGATGCAATGGGTCGGATTCTTGCCAAATCTGACTCCGGGTGCAATCGATACCGTCGGCGCGATCCTCACAAGAATGAACGCGAGATCTGCGCACCGCTCATGGCAAGGAGGCCCACTATGCGATGGACGATATCGATCCTGCCTCTCCTCGCGCTGGGATTCAGCGTCACTGGCTGTGCCGCTGTTCTCGCGCACCAGACCGCCGAGACCGAGCAGGTCCTGGCGGCCGCTGGCTTTCAGGTGCAGCCGGCCGACACGCCCGAGAAGGTCGCGCACCTGCAGACGCTGACCCCGAAGAAGGTCGCGCGGTACCTGCGCGACGGCCAGCCGCAGTATGTCTACGCCGATCCCGAGACGTGCAGGTGCTTGTACGTGGGCGACGAGAAGCGTTACCAGAGGTACCAGGAGCTCAGCCTGCAGAAGCAGCTCAACGATGAGCGGATGTCGGCCGCTCGTCAGAACTACTGGGGGATCTTCGGCCCGTGGTATTGGTGATCGGGAAAGGCATTCGCGCTCGCGAATAGCCTACTTGTCGCGGTCTTGCGCCGCTTTCGGGTTCTGCTGAGACTGCGCCAGTTTCCGCGCGATCTTCGCCTGCGCGCCCGCTTGCGCCTTGCGTCTTCTTGCGGAAGTGTTCGGGCCATTTGCCGACTCCTGCGTGAGCCTCCTCAAAACGGCATAGGCGCTGTTGCACCAAGGAGATCTGGGATGCGTCGAGAGGACACTGGACTATGACCCAGGACGAGCTAGTGGACCTGCTGCCTCAGCGTCGCGAGAAAACCCTCCGAGACCTGAGGACGCTCTTCGAGCAGCTGCGCGCCCCCAACATCCTCTCCGTCCCGTCGCCACGCGTCGTGGAGTCCACGGAGGGCCGGGCCTTCGACGTCGTGCTATTCGGGCTCACGCCCGCGGCGGCGGCAGTCATCTTTCCCGCCCGGGCCCTTCGGCTCGCTCATCTGCCATTTCGCGTTGGACGCATCCCGGTCGCTGGGGAAGCCCAGCCTGTCGAAGTCAACGACCTCCAGCTCTCGGATACCAAGCCGTTCAACGTTTCGCGAGACCATTTCACCATCGAGCGCGTGCCCGAGGGCGTTCAAGTGCGTGACCGTGGCAGTTACGTTGGCACCATCGTGAACAGGGTACAGATCGGCGGTCATCATCACGTCGCCTCCGTGCCACTTGCGGTCGGAGAGAACGAGGTCGTGGCCGGCAGCCCGAGGTCGCCCTTCCGATTTCGCGTGGTCGTGGCGCTCCGGCAGCCGAACTCCTGTCCCGATCAAGAGCTCCATTCGGCCTACCGTGACTGAGCTGGACACACGAACCCGTGATCGTCAAACATGACCACGCCTGCGCTCACGGGAAGCCATCGCGGGACGCGAGAGACACGATAGTGATCGACGGGCAGCCTAACGCTACCGGCTTCTGGCACGTTGGGCACTCGAACTCGACCCAGGTCTGTCCCGCCTGAGCCCGTAGAATCGGTCGAGCTTTTCGCGGCCGGTGTGTCCTTGTCGGTCCAAGTCGAGTTCGAGTCAGGTGGAGAAGCGGTTAGAAGGGTGCCGCCACCCTCACCGTCGCGCTACGAGACATCCACGCCGGGATCGCGGAGGGGCACAACATGGGATAGACTCGGCCACGTTGTCGATTGGCGGCCGCGCGGCCCGTCCTGATAAGCACGTACGCGGTCCATTCGCCAGGAGAAGGCATGATCAGCGCGATCAAGGTGATCGGCGGCACTGCCCATCCGGAGCTGGCGCGGGACATTTGCGAGCACCTCGGCACCGATCTGTGCCGCTCGACGGTCGTGCGATTTTCCAACGAGAACCTACTGGTCCAGATCGAGGAGAACGTCCGCGAGGCAGACGTCTTCATCATCCAGCCCTCCTGCCCACCGGTCTCGGACGGCATCATCGAGCTGCTCATGACGATCGACGCCCTCAAGCATGCGTCGGCGGGTCGGATCACCGCAGTCCTTCCATACTTCCCCTACGTGCGCTCCGACAAGAAGGATCGGCCCCGCGTCTCGATCACCGCGCGCCTCATGGCGGACCTGCTGGCCACGGCCGGCGCGAATCGGGTCCTCACCATGAACCTGCACTCGCCGCAGGTGCAGGGCTTCTTCCGCATCCCGGCAGACCAGCTCCAGGCCGCGCCGATTCTGTGCGACTACCTGCGCCAAAGCCGCGATCTCTCGAACTACGTGCTGGTGGCTGGCGACGTGGGCGAATCGAAGGAAGTGGGTCTGTACGCGAACCGCCTGGACCTTCCGATCGCAATCGTGGACAAGCGGCGCTACCGGGACGATGAGGACGCGCGGGCCATCAATCTGATCGGTGACGTCGAGGGTAAGGTTGCCCTCATCATTGACGACGAGGTGGCCAGCGGTGGCACCCTCATGGAGGCGGCGCGCTTCGTGCTCGAGCGGGGAGCCGTGGCGGTCGAAGCTTGTGCCGTCCACGCCGTACTGTCAGGAAGGGCCATCGAGCGCATCGAGGCCTCGCCGCTACGCCAGCTTGTGCTGACCGACACGCTCCCGCTCCCGGCGCGGAAGCGGATCGACAAGATCCGTATCCAAGCGGTGGGGCGACTCTTCGCGGACGCCATCAAGGCCATCCACGATGGCTCGAGCGTCTCACAGCTGTTCCGGTAGACCGCTCCCAGCTCCGCATCCTCCACGACTCGTCGGCACACCTCGCACCAGGGCAAGGCTCTCTCGCGACGGGAGGCCTAACCGAGGCCGGCGATCGGGCTCAGCGACCTAGCACCCTGCGCGCCTTGTTTGCGTTGCCTCCCACTGTCAGGACGACCATGGCGGAGCCACGGCCCGCCGTGGTGGCGTAGATCGATCGGACGTTGATCCGTTCCTTAGCCAGCCGGGCCGTGAGCCGGGCGAGCGCACCCGGCTTGTTCTGGAGGCGGAACGCGAACGCCGGCTCTTCGCTGGCCCGGTACTTGGCCCTCCGAAGCGCGCGCTTGGCCCGGACGGGGTCGTTGACGAGCAGCCTGATCTTCCCGCGGCCGGACGTCTCGGCGGCGCTGAGTGCCGTGATGTTGACACCGGCCTCAGCGAGCGTGCGGGCCAGTGCGGCGAGCGTGCCGGGGCGTGACACGAGGCTGAGCGCGAGCTGGGTCGTCTTGGGCATCGCATCCTCCCTGTGAGCTGGTAACTACCACAGTCCTATCCCGAGGCGGCGTCATTGCTGCGAGGCATCCTAGCAGCACGCTGAGTCCTACGCACGCAACCACCGCGCGGCGCCCACGTCGAGTAGGCCGGGCGGGCCAAGTCCCTTGACAAGCGGAGCCCCACCGAGTAGCTTCCCGGCACCAAACCTCGACGACTTCCGACTTCCCCCTGGAGGGAGACACGATGGGTGCACGGCGCGGTGCCACCGCATGGATCGGTGTCCTGGTTGTCGCTCTGGTGGTCGGGCTCGGCGGGCCGGCCCCGGCAGCCGACCTGAAGCTCGGCTCCACGCTCTCGCTGACCGGCGGCACCGACGACTACGGCAAGGGCGCCCTCATGGGGCTCACCCTCGCGGTCGAGGAGTACAACGCCAAGGGCGGGTACAAGGGGCAGAAGGTGGAGCTCGTGGTCTACGACGACGAGACCAAGCCCGCCAAGGGCGTGGAGAACGTCACCCGGCTGATCACCCGCGACCGGGTCTTCGGCATCGTGGGCCCAGTGAACTCCGGGGTGGCGCTCGCCATCATCGACATCGCCCAGAAGATGGAGATGCCGCTGATGGACACCATCGCCACCGCCGAGCCGATCATCGAGCGGTACGCGAAGGCGCCCAAGAACTACATCTACCGCGTCTCGCTGAACGACGGCATCCAGACGTCCTTCATGATCGACTACATCCAGAAGAAGAAGTTCCAGCGGGTCGGGCTCATGCACGACTCCACCGGCTGGGGCCAGAGTGGCCGTGACACCGCGGCGCGCCTCCTCAAGGAGGCCAACATCCCGGTCGCGGCGGGTCCCGAGGTGTTCGACCAGAACGACACCGACATGACCCCGCAGCTGACCAAGATGAAGGACGCCAAGACCGACTTCATCATCTCCTACTCCCTTGCGCCCGCGGGCGTGCAGATCGCCAAGAGCATGCAGAAGATCGGGCTCAAGGTGCCTTGGACGTCCACCTGGGCCCTCATCGCCCCGAACTTCCTCAAGCTGGGCGGCAAGGACCTCATCGAAGGCGTGATGGCGGTGACCTCGTACACCCCCGATCACAGCGACAACGCCAAGGCGCTGCACGGCAAGGTGGAGCAGCGCTTCAAGGACCAGGGCGGCGACTTCCACCCGGTGGCCACCGCCCAGACGTATGACGGCGCCCGCCTCCTCCTCCGTGCGCTCGACCGGGTGGGGCCGGACCCGAAGAAGATCCGGGACGCCGTCGAGGAGATCAGCGACTTCACCGAGGCGGCGACCAAGATGAAGCCGCGGCCGTACGCCAAGGACAACCACGAGGCCCTCGGGCGCGATAGCGGCTTCCTGGCGGTCTGGCGGAACGGCAAGCTAATCCGCGCCGACTAGCCGCGCGAGAGGCGACGGGCGAGGCGATCCGGCGCGCTCCATGGACGCTTTTCTCGTCAAGACCTGGCAGGCGCTGATCAGCGGCCTGGGCATCGGCAGCATCTACGCGCTGATCGCCCAGGGCTACTACGTCACCTTCATCACCACCGGCGCGCTGAACTTCGGCCAGGGCGAGTTCCTCATGATGGGGGCGCTCTTCGGCCTCACGTGCTACGTCACGCTCGGGCTGCCCTACGCGCTGGCGGTGGCGGGCGCGGTCATCCTGGTGGGGCTCATGGGGGTCGGCCTCGAGCGCGTGGCCATCCGCCCGGTGCTCCGCCACGCGCTCTCGCTCTCCTGGGTCCTGAGCACGGTGGCGATCAGCATCATCCTCAAGAACGCGGCGGTCAACATCTGGGGGCCCGAGCAGATCAAGTTCCCGTCGCCTTTCGGCGACACCGTGCTCCGCTTCGGCCCGGCCGGCATTTTCCCGCAGGAGCTCTTCATCATCGTGGCCGCGATCGGCACCGTCCTGCTCGTGCAGGTGTTCCTCAAGCGCGCGCTGCTCGGCAAGGCGCTCATGGCGGTGGCCCACAACCGCAACGCGGCCGCGGTGATGGGGATCAACGTCCAGCGCATGGTGGTGCTCGCCTTCGTGATCTCCTCGGCGCTCGCCGGGCTCGGCGGCATCTTGATTGCCCCGGTCACCTTCGCGTGGGCCTACATGGGCACCGTGCCCGGAATCAAGGCGTTCGCGGCGGCGATCTTCGGCGGCCTGGAGAACCCGGTCGGCATCCTGGTCGGCGGCCTCGTCATCGGCCTGCTCGAGCAGTTCTTCGGGATCATCAACTCGAACCTGAAGGAAGGCATCACGTTCCTCGTGATCCTGCTCATCCTCGCGGTGCGGCCGACCGGCCTCATGGGCAAGAAGGACATCGAGAAGGTCTAGCGTGCGACTGCCGCTCCTTGCCCACACCGGCCCGCGACAGTGGCTGGCCTTCTCCGTCGTGATCGTGGCGGTGGTGGCCCTTCCGCTCGTCCTCGACGACCCGTTCTTCATCCTGGTGCTGCAGTCGCTCGCCTACCTCTTCATCGTCACCCTCGGGCTCGACATCCTCGTCGGCTGGACGGGTCAGATCTCTCTCGGCCACGCCGGGCTCTACGCGGTCGGGGCCTATACCACCGCGCTCCTCACCACCCGGCTCGGCTGGTCGTTCTGGATCACCGCGCCGCTCGGCGTGAGCCTCGCCGGGCTCTGCGGGGCCCTCCTTGCTCTGCCGGCCCTCCGGGCCAAGGGCCCGTATCTCGCCATGGTGACGGTGGCGTTCGGGTTCATGGCGGAGGTGACCGCCAACCGCTGGAGCCTGACCGGGGGCCCGATGGGGATCATGGCCATTCCGGGCCCGCGACTGCCGGGCGGCGCCGAGATGAGCCCGACCCAGTACTTCTGGCTCATCGCGCTCGTCGCGGTCGGCTGCCAGCTCATCGCCAACAACCTGCTGACCTCGCGCGTGGGCCGCACCCTGCTCGCCCTGCGCGGCAGCGAGATCGCGGCGGAGACGGTCGGCGTCAACGTCTACCGCTGGAAGGTCCTCGCCTTCGTGGTCAGCTCGGCCTACGCGGGCCTCGGCGGCGTGTTCTTCGCCCACCAGAACGGCTTCATCAACAGCGACACCTTCGTCTTCTCCCTGTCGGTCTCGCTGCTCACCTCGGTGCTCATGGGCGGCAGCGGGACCCTCTACGGACCGCTCGTCGGGAGCGTGATCCTCAATCTCATCCCGACCATCTTCGCCCGGCTGCACGAGTACCACCTCTACATCTACGGCGGGATCATCCTGACCACGATCGTGTTCCTCCCCGATGGGATCGTCGGGAGCCTGCTCAAGTCGCGCGTCGTTCGCCGGTTCCGGCGCGCGCCCGCCTCGATCGAGCCGGACCGCGGGGTGCAGGACTTCGCCCATGCCGCCGAGGGCGAGCACCCGGTCATCGCGGTCCGCGACCTTGCCAAGCGCTTCGGGGGGATCCGCGCGCTCTCCGGGATCACGCTCGAGGTGCGGCCGCGGGTCGTACACGGGCTCATCGGCCCCAATGGGTCCGGCAAGAGCACCTTCGTCAACGTGCTCACCGGGCTCTACCAGCCCTCCGCGGGCGTGGTCGAGCTGCGGGGGATGCCGGTGAAGGGGCTCAAGCCCCATCGGATGGCCGCGCTCGGGGTCACCCGGACGTTCCAGTCCATCCGGCTCTTCGGGGACCTCTCCGTGCTGGACAACGTGATGGTCGGCTTCCATCTCCACCTGCGCTCGGGCCTCGCCGCCCACCTCCTCCGCACCGGCGGCGCGGTGGACGAGGAGGCGGTCTACCGTCGCCGCGCCATCGCGCTGCTGGAGTTCGTCGGCATCGCCGACCGGGCCCACGAGACCGCCCAGAACCTCTCCTACGGCCAGCAGCGCCTGCTCGAGATCGCGCGGGCCCTCGCGGTGCGCCCCGCGCTGCTCCTGCTGGACGAGCCGGCGGCCGGCGTGAACCCCACCGAGCTCCAGCACCTGTCGAAGATCATCAGGGACATCCGCGGCGCCGGGGTGACGTTGGTGGTGATCGAGCACCACATGGAGCTGATCATGGGGATCTCGGACGTCGTCACCGTGCTCGACTTCGGCGAGAAGATCGCCGAGGGGACGACGGGCGAGGTCCAGCGGGATCCGAAGGTGATCGAGGCGTACCTGGGCTCACCGCTCGAGGCCGGCCATGCTTAGCGTTCGGGGCCTCCGAGTCGAGTACGGTCACGTCCAGGCCCTGCGCGGGGTCGACCTCGAGGCGCGCGAGGGCGAGATCACCGCCATCATCGGCTCGAACGGGGCCGGCAAGACCTCGACCCTCATGGCGATCTCGGGCCTCGCCCCCATGACCGGCGGCGAGATCCTCTTCCGGGGCCGGTCCATCGCCCGCGCGCCTGCCCATACCATCACCGCGCTCGGCATCAGCCAGATCCTGGAGGGGCGCCAGCTCTTCGCGGATCAGACCGTCGAGGACAACCTCCTGCTCGGCGCCTACTCGCGCCCGCGCGGGGCGCGCCATCGTACCGCGGAGCTCATGGAGCGCGAGATGCGTCGCTTCCCCATCTTGCGCGAGCGCCGCGCGCAGCTGGCCGGCACCCTGTCCGGGGGCGAGCAGCAGATGCTCGCGATCGCGCGCGGCCTGATGTCGGAGCCGACGCTGCTCCTCATGGACGAGCCCTCCATGGGGCTGGCCCCCCTCATGGTGCGGCAGATCGCCCGGACCATCCAGACCCTCAAGGACGCGGGCGCGACCGTCGTGCTCGTCGAGCAGATGGCCTCGGTCGCGCTGCAGCTCGCCGATCGCGCCTACGTGCTGGAGAACGGCCGTGTCACGCTGGCCGGCACTGGACGAGAGCTCGCCGACAATCCCGACGTGAAGCGAGCGTACCTGGGGGCCTGACCTTATGCCTTTGAGACGTGGTGCGCGTAACGAAAGATGCGCGGGTCGACCTGCCGCTCGGCACTGTGGTCAATGGAGAGGCAGCGCTGCCCTCAGACGAGAAGGCGTCTCCGTCACCTTCTTGCTGGTGAAGCCGCCGCCGGTGCCGAGCTCCGAGATCGCTCTTCTGAAGTAGTGATCCTGTCCACCCGGCAAGCTCCAGCGTCGGATGAAGAACGATGGTGCCGGGGCCGGCCGTCGTGTCTGCGCGGTTGTCCCGAGAGGGGGGCGACCCTAACCCAAGGAAACGTCGGCCGCTCCGTATTTACACGGTAGTTCCTTCCAGCTTCGAGAGAGTCTCGCGCGAGGGTCGCGTAGTAACCTCCACTGGCATCGCACCTTTGCGCCGCATGGCTCCGCCTGGCACGCGCTATGCGGCTCACTAGAAGAGTTCGAGCACGTTCGTGAGAGGTGTGGGTTATGGCCGTAGCCTTGGAGCCTCGCGAGACCAGGTCTCCCGGCTGCTTAAGCCCGATGGTACCCGCCGGGGTGACCAAAGAAGAGGGGCAACCCAGCCAACATCTTGACTGCCCTGACTCCGGCCACCATCTCAAGGAAGCTCAGGGGCCCCCTTGGGCCCCGTCGGGATGGGCATGGTAGGTTGACGGCCCAGCGAACTCAGGGAAGCGGGCCCGCCCAGTCACTCGTCATCCGCTCTCTCCCCGCTGGATGCGGCGGCGCAGCGTCTCGTTTAGCCCTTGTCAAGCACGATATCCCACACCACGATGAGCGACTCAGCCTCAACATCCGACGTCGGCGGAAGCACCTTCGCGATCAGGCTATCCTTGTTCGCCCGGATGTTCTGTAGCAGCAGATCGTTGTCATTCAACGGCTCTCCGGGGAAATACATCTGCGTGATCACGCGGTTGATCTTCCCGGTCACGTCGAAGTGGAGATGAGGTGGCCGCATCCAGTTGGCAGTAGCCGGATACGCCCCTGGCTTGATCGTCTTGAAGCGATAACGGCCTTCGGCATTGGTGTCCTGAACGGCGAAGCCCTCAAAGTTGGGATCGAGGGGCGCCGGGTTCGTGTCACTCGGGTTGGTGTAGCGCCCATGGGAATTGGCCTGCCACAGCTCGACCTTTGCGCCATTGACTGGCCGCCCGTGAACGTCCACAACTCGGCCCATCGCATAGATGACCTGGCCGGTGGCGCGGCCTGGTTTGCCAGGTCGCGCAGTCAGATCGGCGGTCTTCTCCACCGAGCGGAGGACGGGATAAAACGGCCCGAGAATTTCGCCTGGAGTCCGTTTCAACGCCTGCGCGAACAGCGAACTGACCGCCCCGGACACCGCGAAGCCGCCGGCGGCGATCGCCATCCCCAAAACGTGGCGTCGTGAAATTCCTTGATGACCATTCATGTAGTGCCCTCCTGAACTGGCTTCTCGGACGGATACACGATCACTCGGGGGGCGAGCGACGCGGTCCGCTGCAGCCCGAGATTCGACGCCCACGACGCCCACCTGGTCATCGCGAGGCTACCCAATCGGAAGGGGACTCGACCGCACCATGCAGCATCCTGCGTAGAAGATCACTCGGGCATGGGGATCCTGCCCACAACCTCGACGCCCGGCTCCTTGCCAAGCTTAGGTCGGATCACCACCGTCTCAGCCTGGCCCGGCATGATACCGACCAGTGCTTGAACCGTTAGCGCGTGAGTCACCACCACGAGCGTGCCCGGTCCGCGCCAGTTGGCCAACATCTGCCTCAACGCGGGGAGCCGCTCCGGGCTCTTGTCGGATGCCGCCACGGCCCATGTGCCGTCGACTGGACCCAGCACCATCAGGCGTGCCGTCTCCAGGCACCGGCACCAGGGCGAGGAGAGGATCTTCTCTGCGCGTACACCGTGCTGGCGGAAGGCCTCGCCGAGCGCTCTGGCTTGCGCCCGTCCTCCCTCATCCAGATTTCGCTGGGTCGCGCAGTCGTCGATCTTGAAACCGGGCGGATCCCCGTAGCCGGGCGGCGCGTTGCCATGGCGGATCAGCGCGACGTGGCCGCCATTGACGAGTGCGGCCCACGCTTCCTGGGAATCGGCCGCGGCCGCTGCGGGCGAGACGATCAGCCAAATGCAAAGAGCGACGAGCACGAGCCGCTTCACATGCGCCGTGCCCCCTAGACCGCTCATGTGCTTAAAGATTTCAGGCGCTAGGCTCCGGGTGCCTCGGGGGCTGTGCTGTCAGAGGGAGCGAAGTCGGCACGCTCTCGCAGCGCGTTGTTGAGCGGGAACCCACTCAAGATCGTAGCGAGCTCGTCAACGTCCCTGACCGGACCATGTTCGGCGCGAAACCTGATGATCGCGGCCGCTTCCGCCAGGCCGAGGCCCGGCAGCTCGAGCAACTCCTGCTCGTTGGCTAGGTTGACTCTCACTTTGATCGCCATAACCCCCTCCCGCTAGCTTGTAAAAAGGCCATCTGCGCGTCGGCAATCCGTCACAGCAGTCATCGTGCGAGGCAAATCGTGGCCTCCGATGGATCGAAGTCCCGCCAATCGAGACTAGCGACCCGGCCCGGTATACGTCAGGGGCTTCTTACTCGCCTGGTCGACCTCCTCGGGGGTCATGAGGACGATGGTCTTGCAGTGAGCCCCACCTGAGGCACTGACCGCTAGCGAGATGGCCGAGGCGCTGGCGTGATCCGGCACATCGGCGATGACAAAGGCATCGGCGTCGCCGAAAGCGAAGTAGAAGGACTCGATCTTGCCGCCGACACTCTTGGCCGCCTGCTCGGCCGCGGCCCGCCGCTTGCCGCCGCCACCCTCGAGAAGGCCTTTGGCACCCTGCGCGGTGTAGGAGACTTGGAAGAGATACTTGCCCATGGCCGCCTCCATGACGTCGGGACGGTTGAGGAAGGGAGAAGCGAATCGATGCTAAGTGGGACGCGATTGCACTGTCAATACCGATCTTTCGGTCCCCGGCGTCACGAGTTCCGGTGAACCCATGGCCGGCGGCCTAAGCCTCTGCCTGCCATGACGGTCTCGACAGCGCCTGCCTCATCGATCGTCCGTTACCGCGTTACGAGTTTCGGGAGGGGAGGAGGATTTCCAATCCTGGACTCGGGTCGGAGCATGGAAGGGCCCCCGCCAGATCCGAGATCGGCGGCGAGGCTCCGAGAGAGGCTCCCTGGCGATTGTTCAGGCTCGGCCGGCGACGAGCCATGAAGAAACCGCGACCGGGTGGTTGCCCTCGGGTTTCGGATCTCGCGCCCACCGAGGGCTAGCCGCGCGCAATCTTCCCGTAACATTCGGGACGCGAGCGGCGTGCTACGCTCCGGGTCCCTATGCTGTCGGCCAGCCAGATCCGGAACCGCGTCCTGCAAGGATTGGCGACCGGCCATCTCTGGCGGCTGGCGGACGATCGGGCCAAGGCGCGTGAGGGCATCAGCGGCCAGTGTCACGTGTGCGACCTGCCGATCCGGCGAGGTCAGGTGTACGATCTGTCCGACACCAAGTCGCCGGTGCGCATCCATCTCGAGTGCTATCTGTTCTGGCTCCACGTCTCCGGGGCGTACCAGCCGGAGCCCATCACCTGCACCCTCTGCCGCCGGCTCATTCCACCGCACGCCGAGAAGGTCACCGTCGAGGGCGAGCCCTACCATGGCCGATGCTGGGCGCGACGCCAGGAGGAGGCCGCCTCAGAGGGTCAGTCTGCGGCGCAACCAGGGTCGCAGCGAAGTCTTCGCAGAGACGTCATGTTCCCGTAACGCCATCGCGGGAGACTGCCGTGGCCATGGGAGTCAACCGCATCTACAACGCCCTGTTCCTCTGCACCGGCAACTCCCCGCACAGCATCATGGCCGAGTGCGCGTTGAATCGCTGGGGCAAGAGACAGTTCCGGGCGTACAGCGCCGGAAGCCACCCGCTCGGCCACGTACACCCGCGGACGCTGGAACTCCTGAAAGATCTCAACTACTCGGTCGATGGTCTTCGCAGCAAGCATCGGGACGAGTTCGCCCGTACTGATAGCCCGCCGCTCGATTTCGTGTTCACGGTGTGTGACAAGGCCGCGGGCGAGACCTGCCCGGTCTGATCTACCTAGAGCTCGAGACGCGCATCAAGTTGTTCACCAATCTCCCGCTCGACTCCCTCGACTCCATGTCTTTGCAGCACAGGCTCGACGACGTCGGCCGCGAGGAGGGGCGGCGGCCGCTCCTTTTTTCACCTCACGTATCAAGACTGGTTGATCCATCTACACGAGGGAGCACGAATGGCGACTCAGGTGCGGACAATGCGGGGACCTCGGCTGGCCTTCACCACCCTGGTCGTGATGGTGCTGCTCTTGGCCACCCACAGTGCAAGCGTGGGCCAGTCGGCGGGACCGACCACCAAGGTCCTGCTCCAGGGCGCAGGCGCGACGTTCCCCGCGCTCCTCTACAAGAAGTGGATCCGTGAGTTCAGCTCCCAGAATCCCGACGTGGTGATCGACTACAAGGACGTCGGGAGCGGGGAGGGCGTCAAGCGCTTCATGGCTCAGAACGTGGATTTCGGGGCGAGCGACGGGGCACTCACCGACGAGCAGCTGTCCCGAGGCGGCCGCCTCGTGCCCGCCACCGCCGGAATCGTCGTCCTCGCCTACAACCTGCCGGGCCTCGGCGGGGACCTGAAGCTGAGTCGAGAGGTGTACACCGACATCCTGCTCCGGAAGATCGAGAACTGGAACGACCCCCGAATTCAGGCGATCAACCCGACCCTCAGGCTGCCGAATCGGAGTATTGCCGTCGCCGCTCGTCAGGATGGCAGCGGAACAACGTTCGCTCTAGCCAATCACCTGAGCGCCATCAGCCCAGCGTGGCGGGACGGGCTGGGCATCGGGTACGTGGTCGACTGGGGAGGCAGAGCGATGCGCGCGCGTGGCAACGAGGGCGTCGCGGCATTGGTCAAGATCGGAGAAGGGACGATTGGCTACGTTGAGTATGGATTTGCGAAGAAACTGGGACTGTCAATGGCGACGCTGCAGAACAAGGCTGGAGCGTATGTCGCGCCGAGCGACCGCAGCGGCCAGGCGGCTCTAAGCGGCAACGTCAAGCAGATGCCCGAGAATCTGCGGCTGTACGTGCCCGATCCCGATGGCGCGGACTCCTATCCGATTGTTTCCCTGAGTTGGCTACTTCTTTATGACCGCTATCCCGACCACCAGAAGAGCGCTGCGCTCAAGCGGTTCGTGACGTGGGGTCTGTCCTCGGGCCAGTCATACAGTCCAGACCTCGGATACATACCACTCCCGGCTGAAATCACATTGCTCTCTCGTGCCGCCGTAGCGAAGATCGAATAGATGGCCGCGCTGGCCGTCCGGCAAGTCCGCAGTGTCAGGTCGGATTCGGGCCCTGGAATATCGCGCGTATCGTCTGCTCGAGGCGTCGCACGCGATGCAACAAAATCGTGAGGATCCGCCTCATCAGCTCCGGAGTCTCGTCCAGAAGCCGCCAAAAATGGGAACGATCCACGACGAGCACCCGCAAATCCGTCGTCGCCACGATCGTCGCGGATCGGGGCTCGCCATCGACCAGGCTCATCTCGCCAAAACAGTCGCCCGGCTGTAGCTGGCCACCAGGTCCCACCGGCGTCCGCACTGCCGCCATACCGTCTGTGATGATGAAGAACGAGTCCCCCGCGTCTCCAATCTGCGTGATAACCGTCCCCGCTGGGGGCTCGATGATCCTCGACAGCTCGGCAACCCGGCGGAGCTCGTCCTCGCTGAACCCGCCGAAGAGCGGAACGCGCTGCAGATGCCGTAGTTACCCATCACTGGAAGGCTCGGCCGCGCCAGAGCACGCCTGCTCCGCCTCATCAGGATCATGGAAAGGCAACCGATCAGCGGTGCGTGGATCGATCTCCATGGGCCCCTCCCTACGTTCTCCTGCGTCACTGCTCTGAGGTAGAACTGGACCTGTATCCTAGAAGGTATTGGCACGGAAGCAAGGCCCGCCCCTGGAGCGGTGTTGGCAAGAGGGCCGGCGTGCCCGGCCTCCATCCCCGCCGATCATCACCGTGGCGCGGAGGTGATCCCTGATGCAGAACCGCATACTCGTATGCAGGATGGACTGGTACGGCGACCTGGACGACGGGTGTATCCGGCTCGCCAGGAGGCGATGGAAACCGCGCATCATCGATTGGTATCTTCGTGACGATGCGGGAAGAAGTAACGACTCCGTTACGGTAAGACCTACCCGGCGCCCAGGTCGTAGTCCCTCACCGCCCCGCCGCCAATCGATGCTTTCTGCCTCTCGGGCCCTCGGCACGGGGTTTGCTCACAGGAGCCCCCACGCTTCTATGGACGAGAAAGCGAAGACGTGCCCGCGGTGCGGAGGTACGGTTCAGACGTCACGTCGTTTCACGCGGTCAGGCCACACTGTCTCAGTCCTCGTGTGCCAGGTCTGCCGGTACACGGCATTTGCACCGGGCAGTCCAGCCACCTCGTCGTGACCGTCTATCACCACTGAGGAGTCGCTTTTGAACTGCACGCAAAGGAGGCCGGCCTCCCATCCGAGACAGCATCCTCGCGGCTCTGACCGCGTTCTTTGTCGAACACCAGTACTGCGGTGAGTTGGATGGCGGGCGAGAGAACGGGAACATCTGGCTAGAATGCTCGTGCGGTGCGCACGCCAGCAGCCGATCGCCAGCTTGCCTGACCAGATCAAGAACCCGACCGGTCGATGAAAGGGATTGGACAATGACCCATCGTTTGATCGGTCTCATCCTCGCCGCCGGGACGGGCTTGCTGCTCGGCGGGCAGCTCGTAATCGCGGCAGATCGGATCGATCTCTTCGACACGAACTCGAATCGAACCGGCTACATCATCGTCGATCCCAAGACCAAGCGGTTCGCCACCTACGACACCAAATCGCAGCGGACCGGGTGGGGAACGATTTCCCGGGAGTCCGGCGACGTCCAGGTCTACGACAAGGACGGGAATCGCATCGATACCGGGAAACTCCCGGCACCTGGTGTGAAGCGATAGGCCAGGCGCTCCTCCTCATCGAGAGGGATCGCCGACATGTCCCTTCGACCTCAGGACCCCAAGGCCGTCTCAGTCATGCCGGAGACGGACGCGGTGGTGACGGAGATCACCCAGGTCACGGTACGGAGGCGAGATTTTCCTCTGACGGACCGGAATGGGGCATGGCGGAGTCGCCGCGCGGTCTTGCGGACCGGGCATGGTCTTGGGGACGCGGCGATTCCACCGGACGATGTTGACGATCACCAGTCCGCTCAACACTAGGAGCCCGAGGAGCAACAGCCATCGCTCCGGCGGTCAGAAACGCTGCGGCGCGGAGGCCTAAGGCCTGGCGCACCGTCACGATCGTCTCCGCGGCGTGCGACAACAGGCGCCCTTTGGCCACGTATCCCGCTGGGGCGTGAGGACCCACCGGATCACGCGCCAGTTCAGGACCCGCTCACCCCAGTGCCGGCCCGTCCAGTACAGAACCAGATCGCCTGAAAGCACCCCTGCGATACACACCCGAAGCGCGAGCCACCATCTGAGCAGACCCGCATGGCTCAAGGCGAAGTACCCGACCCACGCCTCGAGGACAATCTGAACTGAAACCGCCTCATGCGCCCCAAGTCGAAAGAGAATATGGCGAATGCAGGGGGGAACGGTAAGAAGGTCCCGGCAAGACTTCCCGCCCAGGCCCGTCGGGCTAACTACCAAACATCGTACCAGGCGGCCTGCCAGTCGTTTGCGAGGCTCACGCGCCACGCCGCTACCATCGCGGGGCAGCGCGCCCTTCGAGGAGCGACTGGCAGGCGCCTAGTACCGGCGATGCGCGAGCGCGAAGTTGCGAAGCTCGGCATAGACGCCGGGCAGGACGGTTGCCCTTCCTGAGCGCCGGCTAGTGCCCGAATACCTGATCAGGGTTTACGGTGATCGCGCCGTCCAAGCTGTGCGCTGAAACACCGGCTGTCGATCTGTAATCTGCGAGGCGGACGTGCTGGAATGGTTCTTCCGGCACTTGTTTTGTGGCGCATCCGAGGAGCGCTGTAGCGCTGCCGATCACGAACGCTAGAATCCGTGTTGTCATGATCAACCCTCCCTGACTCGGCGAGTCGAGAGCAGTTCGACGCGACCGCATACCGCATGCCAGCGGGGGGGTGCTCAGTATAAGCATGCGATGATAAAGCAACCCCATTCGCAGCCCACGGAGAGATCGGAAGGAACTACCGCGTAAGTCTGGGGTCCCTGAAGCACGACCGGGTTTCGCCGGAGGGGGTGCTCGCCCTCTAGCCTTTGGAGCCGCGCAGACTCCTCGGTCGATACTTCCGCGGTCGCAAACAGGCGGCGAACCCGAGTCGGTCACAAATCTGGCACATACTCCGGTCTCTAATCGATCACCTGATCCGCTCGCAGCATCTTTCGTTGTGCGCACGACGTCTGAAGAGCACGAGTGACTTTTCGACGGCGAGTCGATCACGCCGTCAACGGAGCGGCAATCGATCCAGATCGGGAATCCAGACTGAGGAGCCAAGCGCATGAGCAAGAAACTGGAAGGGAAGGTGGCCGTCGTGACGGGAGCGTCGAAGGGGATCGGGGCGGGCATCGCGAGAGCCCTGGCGGACGAGGGCGCGTCGGTGGTCGTGAACTATTCTTCCAGCAAGCAAGGTGCCAATCGCGTGGTGGCGGAGATTTCGGGCCGCGGGGGCAAGGCCATCGCGGTGCAGGGCGACGTGTCGAAGCAGGCGGACATCGAGCGCCTGTTTTCGGAAGCGAAGAAGGCGTTCGGCCGGCTCGACATCCTGGTCAACAACGCCGGCGTCTATGAGCTCGGGCCGCTCGAGGAGGTGACCGAGGACCTCTTCCACAAGCACTTCAACCTCAACGTCCTCGGCCTACTGCTGACGACGAAGGAGGCGGTGAAGCACCTGGGGCCCGAGGGCGGCAGCGTCATCAACATCGGGTCGGGCGCGAGCTCGCTGCGGCCAGCGAACTCCACGGTGTACACGGCGACCAAGGCCGCAGTCGACGCGATCACGGGCGTGCTGGCAAAAGAGCTTGGCCCGCGGAAGATTCGGGTGAACTCGATCAACCCGGGGATGATCGAGACGGAAGGGCTACATTCCGCGGGCTTTATCGGCAGCGACTTCCAGAAGATGGTCGAGACGCAGGCGCCGCTCGGACGCATGGGGCAACCGGACGATATCGCGCCGACAGCCGTATATCTGGCGTCGTCGGACTCCAAGTACATGACCGGTGAGGCTCTGCTAGTGTCGGGCGGCTTGCGATGAGACGACGTGATGATCGGCGGTTGAGCGACGTACCCCCGTCCGTCACCTCGTCACCGTCTGGAACTTCACGCGACAATTAGTTCTCGAATAGCTGTCCAGGGTCCACGGTGATCCTCCCGGGATAGTACCAGCCTGAATCCGGGGCGCTCACGGGTGTGTAGCTTGCTCCACGGGCGCGCGAGAACCGGTCGCCCCCTACCTCATTGCTTGCGCATCCGAGGACCACTATGGCGATACCGATCACGAACACGATCATCCGCGCCTTCATGGTCATGCCTCCCTCGGTCTGGAAATACGGTGGCGCGATCTGCATCGTGCGTGCCATCAGCAGCCAGTGCGCGTGACTCACGCCGTTCGACACATCCGCCCGACCTGCGGAATAGCAACCGGCGGCCGCCGCCAGGACATGGCACCAATGGACGAGGAACTTTCTACAGAAGGTGTAAGAAATCCTCTGCACACCTCCCCGATATCGGACGGGTATGGTGCCCAGGGCCAGATAGCGCACATGTGCACGCGGTATGCACACGCGGTTATCCAGTAGACACCGAGACGCCGACCAACTAAGAGGTGCCACCGGGATGGGGCTTTCGACTCGCCGCCGTTGGCTCTGGCTGTTTGGGACCCTCGCGCTGCTCGGACTACTCATCTATGGCGTGGCCCGATCGCTGGGTGAGCCGGTCCGACGGTACATGGAAACGGAAGCCAACCGACGCCTGACCGGGTATACGATCCGGATTCCGATGCTGCGGATCCGTCTGTGGAACGCCTCGGTGGAGGTCCGCGGCGCGAGCCTGGTGCAGGACGCCAATCCCGATCCGCCCATGGTCCATATGGAGCGCTTCGTGACGGCCCTGGATTGGCGCGCCCTGCTCCACCGACGTTTGATCGTCCGACGGCGTTTCTCAATCTCCGCCAGGTCCGAACCGAAGCCGCCAGCGACGTGCCGCTCAAGGACCGCGGCTGGCAGCAGGCGCTGGAGGCCCTGGCCTTCGATCTCAAGATCAATCGCCTGCGCGTCCTCGAGGGAGACGTCACCTATGTCGATCAGGGGTCCTTCAAGCCGCTCCACGTCAGTCATGTCAATCTGAACGCCGAGAACATCCGCAACATCGCGTCGCAGGAGCAGGTGTATCCCTCGCCGATCCGTCTCGAGGCGGTGGTGTTCGACGCGGGCTCGGTGTGGCTCGATGGCCGCGCCGACTTCCTCGCCGAGCCGCATGTGGGCGTGCAGGCCGCGCTCCGGCTGGACCAGGTCGCCCTCGACTACTTCAAGCCGATCACCAATCGCTACAACCTGGCCGTCCGCAACGGCAGCCTATCGCTCGCCGGGAACGTCGAGTACGCGCCGACGATCACGCGGTTGGTCCTCGAGCGAGTGCTCGTGGAAGGGGTCGCCCTCGAGTACCTCCACCGCCCTCAGACCGCCGAGGCGGAGAAAGCCCGGGCGCAGCAAACGGCGGACGCGGCGAAACAGGCCGCGAACACGTCGAGCACCGAGCTCCGCATCGAGCGGCTCGACGTCCGGCAGAGCACCTTCGGCTTCACGAACCAGGCCGCGACGCCGTCCTACCAGCTGCAGCTGACCGACACCAATCTCTCCGTCGAGCATCTCGGCAACCAGGGACAGACCGGTCCAGCCGTGGCCCGGCTCAGCGGCCAGCTCATGGGGCGTGGCGAGACCCGCCTGACCGCGACGCTGCAGCGGCGGGCCGGGAGTGCCGATATGGACGTCACGGCGCAGATCGAAGACGCCGACCTGGTCCGATTGAAAGACCTCATCCGCGCGTACGGCGGATTCGAGATCACGGCGGGCGCGGTTCTCCGTGTACTCGGAGCTGCAAGCCAAAGGTGGCGCCATCACGGGCTACGTCAAACCGTTGTTTCGAGGTGTCGAGGTCGGCAGCGACGGCGCGGCGGTCGCCGAGAAGGGCTTCCGGCAGCGGCTCTACGAGGGACTCGTCGGGATCGGCGCGAAGGTCTTGAAGAACCGCCTCCGCGGTGAGGTCGCCACGGTGGTCCCGATCTCCGGGCGAGTGGACCGTCCGGAGGTGGCTCGGTGGGAAACGGTGGGCCGCCTGCTGCAGAACGCCTTCCTCAGGCCGATCACGCCGGGATACGAGCCAGCGCGGAGTCCGAAAGGTGGCCCGCCAACTTCCGCCCAGGATTCCGTGGTTCCCGACCACCTGGCGCGTGAGCCCGATCCGGTGGTGAGGCCCGAGGCCCCGTGAGCCATCATGATGGTGCCCCCATGCTGCGCGCCACCTTGACCACCGGGCGCCCTACGGTCCCGCTCAGCGGCACAAGGCTCCGCCACCGAACCTGGAAGACGATCTCATCTTCAGTCCGCTGAGGCAGCCCCCTTTGCTGGGTTAGTGCTCCACCAAAGTGATTGGAGACCAGGTCCCGGAGCGGGCGGATCAGCCAGAAGGTTCCACGAACGCCGGGCCGCCCCGACCCCGTGGGATCTTGGTTGTTCGCACTGGCTACGCGAAAACTCAGCGAATGGAATAGATCGTGATGTCGTCGGCACCGGGCCGAAGGGCTGTCTGAGTCACCGGCCCGCGCGCCGCGACGCCAGGACCGGCGTCAGTGAAGCCGCGATTGCCGAATATTGCTCCGCAGTCGTTGTTCGTCTTGTACGC
>WNFO01001465.1_pt1 | contig 21280 bp, 16 predicted proteins | sample 5400251 | NCBI WGS metagenome assembly WNFO01 (sample SAMN13153354, study PRJNA577476) | soil metagenome | isolation source: 100 cm saprolite under Madrone tree | place: USA:California | collected 2016-06-14
TGCAATGAGCGCAACGAAATGGGATTGTTTGGATGGTTTCATCGCTCGTCTCTCCATAGGCGCAGGCACACTTTACAGCAGAGAGTGATTTTGTAGGGAATCATATTATTTAGCGTTTCATTGGCAGCCGATTACGGTCCAAAACGGTCCAATTCAGCTAGGCTCGCCGGGAGTTGGCTCACAATTTCAGTGTGCGGAGAGATTCGGGCCATCGAAAACCCTGGGATTGGGAATGGGTAATCGTGATTCTTGCAACAGCTTTCGAGCGCGAGCTTAGGAATAATTCATAATCGCTTGCGAAACCTCGATCAGCCTGTTTTCCCTCGTGCAACGTTCGATGATGTTTCCCACTACCACAAGGCTCATGCAAAAAGAAGCCTTGAGTTCGCTGCCAACCGTCCCGACCAGGTCCTTGACAAGTCCATCAAACCCTGTCGGGGCGGCTTTTTTTGCGCAAGAGGCAAGTTCACGTACGCGGCTCGTGATTGCAGCATCCGATAGACTGATCCGCGTCTCCGCGTGAGCAAAATCATTTCGAATCTTTCGAATCATTTGTAAAGATCTTTCCGTCTCCGTGTCCAACAGCCCCATTCTCCAGGCCAAGCTGATCTTTGCTGAAAAACTCCCCAAGGGACGATCCGGGTCGAAGAGATTGTCGTCGCCACCTGAATGCGGCCTCAACACCGCTTTAAGGAGCCTTTCGAGGACTACGTCGATTCTGGCCACTCCACCAATGACGAGCGCGCGCTCGCCTTCTTCGGCCAGGTCCACGAGAAAACCCATGAGTTCATCGCTAAATGGTTGCAGCTCTCTGTTGCTCATAAGGTCTATTGCTAATATACCTCCTGGCGGTAGCTGGGTTCGGAAATCCCAACTCATTGACCTGATTTCGCTTACGAGTTTCCAGGGCGCGTTTAGTTGGACCCCGGGGTCCAATTCAGACATAATTCTTGAATCTTCACCGTGATCGATCCCTCAAAAACAGCACCGATGGCACGTAAACAGCAAGGTACTCGGTGGGTGTATCATCCTCCCTCGTATTTAGAGTGTGATTCTTCGCGGAGGAGTCAATGAGCGAAGCGTCAGTAGCGCCACAAACAAAACCTGAGAGCAAGATATTCGGTCGTGGGCGGCTTCTTCCGGGGGCTTATACCCTGGACATATCAGCAGCCGCAGACCTTCCAGTCAAGGTTAACGGAGAATCATCCACGTTTAGGGCTGCTTATTGCCAGCTGAGGGATTCCAAGATTCAGGAGATGCCGGATCTGTTCTCCAACGGGAGCAAATACGTCACCGATGCTGGCGTAGTCGCGCTCGAATGCGACTGGCAGCTGATGTCCGCGATGCGTACGCTCATTGGTTTGGTGCGGGATGGTATCGCCCCTGACTGCGTTACGTGGTTTTACTACGACCATGACTGGTCGCGAGATGCTGATGAAGGACATACTTTCTTTGCGATTCATGATGGAAAAGTGATTCTGGAGTCGTGTCATTTCAGCTCTGAAGCACCACTCGTCATTAAACGTGAGCTGGATGATGACCCAGTCTGGCATAGCCATCCATACTTCCATAAGGCGGTAGAACGTTACTGGTATCGCAAGTTCTACACAGAAACCATGACGGGGCAGCTTATGGTCCTGCGCCCGGACGAACCGACTCTGTACCATTACGAGCGCCCTCAGTCTCGCGATGTTGTGAGAGACCTACAAGTCGTGACCCTGGTCAAGACGTACAGACTCCTCTGGGTTGCGGTACCGCTCTTGGGCGCAATTGCTTTTCCATCTCTTAAGAACTTCATGGGAATCGTGGCAGTTCTACTCCTTATTGATGTCCTCTGGCGTTGCTGGGCGACGCGCAAGGTGGGGCAGGATGATTGAGAACCAAGAGATACGGGTCTACAGACAGCCAAGGCAAGCCTGTATCGTGGAATGACGGAGGACGTGATGACAGGCAAAATCGACAAAGGACGCAGCATGCTGAACGCCGCAGACGAGACGGCGAACCCGTATGGCCTGATTCTTTCGGAGAAGGAGCGGGAGATTATCTGCGGGCGGTTAACCAGCCTTGACAATACGACGAACGCCCTTCTCAATGGGAAGACGGGATGGAAACAGCAAGCGAAAGCGACATCCTCTACCGTCGCGGAATTCGTAGGAGTTGGATTTGTGGCACTCTTCCTACACGGCTCCTTAAATGTTTCCACGAGATCAACGTTAGTCGTCGGCATCGGACTGATCATTCTCCAGAAACTGAACCTTCTTCTGACGCATGAGGGGATTGAAGACACACACGCAAGGCGAAATCGTGAAGATGGGAACGAAGCGAAGGAGCGTGCACAGTATTTCAAAGATATGGGATCCGAGGATATGAGCCTAGAGGAGTAGCCCGCCCCGCACGCGACCCCGGCCCCCTGAAACCCCGAAAATGGGGGGGTGGAGCCGTTTTTCCCGTCGCCACATACTACCCCCCAAGCAAATGACCCCTCCTCGTTGCAGCCCTAGAATGGCCGGTAAGATGTATAGACGTTTACGGCTCATAACCGAACAAGGGGGGCCTGCATGGCGGAGATTCGTATCCGGTCGGCGGCGCGCGCGGATCTGGCGCGGCTTACTGAAATTTACAACTACTACGTAGTGAATACTCCGGTGACGTTCGACGTCGAGCCTTACACGGTCGAGCGGCGGGAGGCTTGGTTCGGGCAGTTTGGGACGGCGGGGCGGTATCGACTGCTGGTGGCTGAGGGGGATGCGGGGGTGGTGGGATATGCGGGGTCGATGCGGTTTCGTCCTAAGCCGGGGTATGACACGACGGTGGAGACGACGATCTATTGTGCGCCGGAGGCGGTGGGCAAGGGGATTGGGAATCGTCTGTATGCGGCGCTGTTTGAGGCTTTGCGCGGCGAGGATATCCATCGCTACGTGGCGGGATCGGGCGTGATCGTCTTGCTGATGGGGGTGTCGGGAGCGGGGAAGACTACTGTGGGGTTGGCGCTTGCGGCGCAGTTGGGATGGGAGTTTGCGGATGGGGATGATTATCATCCGGCGGCGAATGTGGAGAAGATGCGGAATGGGATTCCGCTTACGGACGCGGATCGCGAGCCTTGGCTGGAAAGTCTGCGGTCGTTGATTGCGGCGTGGATGGCGGCGGGGAAGAGCGCCGTGCTGGCCTGCTCGGCGTTGAAACAGGTGTATCGTGATCGGTTGATGGTGGGGGAGTCTGTGCGGGTGGTGTATCTGAAGGCGGATCGAGAGTTGCTGCGGGAGCGGTTGCTCTTGCGTCGTGGGCACTATATGAAGGAGGGGATGCTGGAGAGTCAGATTGAAACTTTGGAAGAGCCGGCGGATGTTATCGTGCTCGATGCTCGCTCGTCGGTTGAGGATATTGTTCGCGAGATTCGTGTGCGGGTGACTGAAAGCCTTTAACCGCAAAGTTCGCCAAGGGTCGCAAAGTTCGCAAAGAAAAGCTTTAACCACAGAGGTCACGGAGGACACAGAGAAATCACACAGGGATTCCAAGACGGGGCTGGGATGGAAGAGGCGGTGGTGCGGCGGCTGACTTGGCGGCTAGTGCCGTTTCTCTTTTTACTCTACATCGTGGCTTATCTGGATCGGAGCAACGTGGCGTTTGCGGCGTTGCAGATGCAGCAACAGCTTGCGTTCACCGACGCGGTGTATGGGCTGGGCGCTGGGATGTTCTTTGCGGGGTATTTCTGTTTTCAGGTGCCGAGCAACCTGGTGCTGCAGCGGGTGGGGGCGCGACGGTGGATTGCGTCGCTGATGATGGTTTGGGGAGTGATCTCGGCGGCGATGGTTTTCGTCGGCGGGCCGCGCAGTTTTTATACGTTTCGATTTCTGCTGGGGGCGGCGGAGGCGGGATTCTTTCCGGGCGTCATCTTTTATTTGAAGAACTGGTTTCCGGTGCGGGCTCGGGCGCGAACGGTGGCGCGATTCATGACGGCTGCGCCATTGTCGGGCGTGGTGGGTGGTCCGGTGTCGGGGGCGCTTCTGGGATTGCATCTGACGGCGGGACTGGCGGGATGGCAGTGGATGTTCCTGCTGGAGGGGATCCCGGCGGTGTTGCTGGGAGCGGTGGCGCTGGTGTATCTGGTGGACCGTCCGGAGGAGGCGGCGTGGCTTTCGGGCGAGGAGCGCGAATGGCTGCTGGCCACGCTACTGCTCGAGCGGGAGGCTGGCTCGGTCGCAACGGGAACGTTCAGCGCGTTGAAGATGGGTCCAATCTGGATGCTGGCACTGGTGTATTTCGGGCTGAATACGGTTTCGTATGGTGTGAGTTTGTGGTTGCCGAAGTTGATCAAGAGCTTGTCGGGAGTCACCAATCTCGCGTTGGGATTGCTGTCGGCGATTCCGTATGTGGCGGCGGCGCTGGCGATGGTGGTGGTAGGGCTGCACTCGGACCGGTCGGGTGAGCGGCGATGGCATACTGCCGTGCCGGCGTTTGCCGGTGCGCTGGCATTGAGTGCGGCGGCCTATTCGACTTCGGTGGGGCCGGCGATTGTCTTGATCAGCGTGGCGGTGCTGGGCGTCTTCTCGATGATGGGGCCGTTTTGGGCGATGCCGACGAGCTTTCTGTCAGGGACTGCGGCGGCTGCGGGGATTGCGGTTATCAATTCGATTGGAAATCTCGGCGGGTTCGTTGGGCCCTATGTAATTGGATTAGTGCGGACTTCGACGGGGCAGTTCAAGGGCGGGTTGCTGCTGGTGAGTGCGGGTTTGGCAGTGAGCGGAATGGTGGTGCTGATTGTGCGGGTGCAGCTGGGGGATCGGCGGTGAGCGGAAGTCGCCCGGACCTAGTGTCCTCCCTCGGAAGAATCTGTCGCCAGTGGCATCCTCCTGAGGAGGCAATTGTTCTTTCGCCCCCTCGGGGCTGACTCACTTCCGACTCTTACCCACGGCTTGGGCCGTGGGCTCTAATCTTAGCGCCGCTTCGCGGCTGGAGCCTTGTTCCTCTTGGGCCTTTGGTTAGTCCTAGAGACGGGCGCAGCGCGGGGGCTTCGAGTTTCGTGCTTTTTTGCGGATTGGTTAGAATAGTGAATTCTGCCCTCCCGTTCGGAGGCGTTGTCAGCCGAGAGAACTGCTTGTCCCAGGCCAATCTAAATCACGTTCGTACGCGTCCGGCTTCGCCGGTTTACTGGCGGGTGGAGGGGAGCCTGCTGGAGTTGACGACCGTCCGGCCGATTGCTTTTTTTTCCTGGAACAGCCAGACGTTTGTTTCTCGCGCAATACGGCGCGGGCTGGTGCTATTGATGGCGCTGCTGCGTCCGTTTCTGTATGCGGCGAACCGGAAGATGGCGACTCGGATCGTGCATGCGGTGCTGCGTGGAATTACGCGTGACCGGCTCGATCTGCTGGGGGAGGAAGAGTTCCAGTACAAGCTGAAGCCTCTGCTGAAAGTAGAGGGAGTGAAAAAGCTGAAGGCACTGCAGGAATCGGGCGCTGAGGTCGTATTGGTGAGCCAGGGGTTGGAGCATGTGATGCGTCCGCTGGCGCGGCATTTAGGAGTACGGTGGATTATCGCGAATCGCTTGGAGTTTCGCGATGGCGGGGCTACCGGGCGGCTGCTGAGTCCGGTGATTCGTCCGCGAGGGATCTTTGCGCGCATTCGGGAGACGGGTCCGGAAGGACGACAGAGTACGGCGCGCTGGGTGCGAGCTCTCGGACTTCGAGGATTGAAAGCGCTGGCAGGGGCGATTGTACCGGGGGAGCGGGAATCGCCGGTTCGATCGCGTCCGATTGTTTATTTTGATGAGCCACGGCACGCGGGCCCGCTTTCGGTGCGGAAGGCGCTGGGCGGGAAGCGAGTGATGCTGATTGGCGTCACGGGATTTATTGGCAAGGTGTGGCTTGCGAACACGCTGCTTGATCTGCCCGAGATCGGAAAGTTGTATTTGCTGGTCCGGCGGCAGAAGTCGAACCCGGCGCAGAAACGATTCGAGAAGGTAATCGAGGAGTCGCCGGTGTTTGATCCGCTGTTTGAACGCTACGGCGACCGGCTGGGCGCGTATCTCGCGGAGAGAGTGGAAGTGGTGGAGGGCGATGTTTCCCAGCCGGGGCTGGGGTTAGAGCCGGCTGTGGCGGACCGGCTGCAGAAGGATCTGGATCTCATCATCAACAGCTCGGGGTTGACGGATTTTAATCCCGATCTGCGGGATGCGCTGGCGGTGAACGTCGACTCGACTTATCACCTGATCGAGTTCATTCGGGGATCGGATCATGCGGCGTTGCAGCATCTTTCTACTTGTTACGTGGCGGGACAACGCGATGGGCGAGTCGGGGAGCGGATGCGTCCCAATTACACTCCGGCGGGAGTGGCGGATTTCGACCCGGAACGGGAGTGGCACGCGCTGCATGAGATGGTGGAATCGGCGGAGGCGCGAGCGGAAGGGCCGGAAGTTACCGGCGAACTGAAGAATCAGGCTTTGGGGAAAGAGCATGCGGCTAAGGATCTTCATGGCGCTGCGCTGGAAAATCAGATCCGTAAGAATCGGATCCGGTGGCTGAAGAATTATTTGACGGAGGCAGGGATCAAGCGGGCACGGGAATTGGGTTGGCCGAATACTTACACTTTCAGCAAGAGCCTGGCGGAGTCGCTGATCGCAAAGTATGGCGAGGGATTGCCGATCGCGATTGTGCGGCCGTCAATCGTGGAGACTTCTGTTTTCAAGCCATTTCGGGGATGGAATGAGGGGATTAATACTTCGGCGTCGCTCTCGTATCTACTGGGGACTGCATTCCGGCAGTTGCCGTCGAATGAGAGGAAACGGCTCGACATTATTCCGGTGGACGCCGTGTGCGCGGGAATGACGCTGATTGCGGCAGCGTTGGTCGAGAGGCGGCATGATCCGCTCTATCAGCTGGCGACTTCGGTGTCGAATCCTTGCGACATGGGGCGGTGCATCGAGTTGACTTCTCTGGGACATCGCAAGCACTACCGCGCGCAAGAAGGACTGGAATATTGGCTACGATTGCGGATGGACGCGATTCCGGTTTCGAAGGCGCGCTATAACCGGATGTCGGCGCCGGCGCAGAAGATGATCATCAAGTCGATTCAGGCGATCATGTCGCCGCTGCCGGTGAAAAAGCCGCTGGCGAAGGCGGAGCGCAGCCTGGAACGCGTGGAGAAGCTGATCGAGTTGTTTGAGCCATTTATTTTGCACAATGAGCATGATTTCGTTGCTGACAATGTGGAGAAGCTGGCGCAGGCTCTGTTGCCGGAAGAGCGCGCTGTCTTTGGATATGATGCGGCTGCGGTGGACTGGTGGGAGTATTGGATTGAGATTCATATTCCGGCGCTGCGGCGGTGGACGTATCCGTTGATCGAGGGACGGCCACTGGAGGCCAGAGCGCCGCGGAGCCTGCAGGCGCCGGCGGAGAAGAGTGAGATGGTGAAGACCGGGACGGATGGGATGGAGTGGGAGTTGAGGACCTCAGGGGCTAAAGCCCCAATCAACTAGACGGCTTTTTCGCCGCGCGGAAGCGCTGCGCCACCCAAACCCGGGCTCGGCGGTGCTGTAGCACTGCGCGACCAAAAGCTGAAAGACTTTCACAGTTCAGCCGTGAGAAGGTTCTTAGTTCAAGATGGCTATATTTCTGACCGGGGCTACGGGGTACATCGGGGCGCATGTGGCTGCCAATCTGCTGCAGGAGCATGAGTCCACGCTGAACCTGTTGGTGCGAGGACGCGATCCGCATGACGCGGAAGTGCGGCTGTGGAATGCGCTGCAGCTGCACATGCCGTTCAAGACCTTTCACGATTATCTGCAAGCGAAGATCCGGATTTTTCTTGGCGACCTGACTGATCCGCAGTTTGGGCTGGACCGAGACGACTATGACCGGCTCGTTCATACGACCGATTCGGTGATTCACTGCGCGGCATCGCTGAACCGGAAATCGGAAAAGAGCTGTTTGAATGTGAACCTGCGCGGAACGCTGGAAGTGGTGCAACTGGCGCGGTACTCGCATCACTACCATGGGCTGCAGCGGTTTTCGAATGTGAGCACGGTGGCGGTGGCAGGGAAGCGAAACCATGAGGTCGTTAGCGAGGATCGTGCGATCGAGTGGGAGCGGTCGGATTACGATCCGTACGCGCGCACGAAAAAGTTTTGCGAGCACATGGTGCGAGAGCTGCTGCCGGATGTGCCGCTGACGATTTTTCGGCCGAGCATTGTGCTTGGGGACAGCCGGTATCCGGAGACGACGCAGTTCGATATGGTCCGGTCGTTTGTGTTTCTGGCGGGACTGGCGGTGCTGCCGTTTCGTCCGGATGACAAAATTGACATCGTAAATGTGGACTTCGTCGCCGACGCTATTTCCACGCTGCACATGAAGGGTAATCCGATGCACGATACGTATCATCTTTCTTCGGGGAACGGATCGCAGAGTTTCCGGGAGGTGACCGCGGCGCTGGCGGCGGAGCAATCAAAGCGTGGACCGATGTTCGTGCCGATTCTGGAGGGGCCGTTTCGTTCGATCGTGAATATGCTAGCGAACCGCAAGGGCACGGTTGGGCATGCCGCGGCGCTGATGAAAGTCTTCCTGCCGTACCTGACGTGGAACACGGTATTCGACAACACGCGTGTGGTTACAGAATTTGGGCGCAAGCCGACGCCGTTTTCGGAATACAGTTTTCCGCTGCTTAAGTTCAGCCGTGAGCATGACTTCAGCTATCCGTATCAGCCGTGGCCGCAGGGAGCGGGAGGTGCAGCGGCATGATGGATTTTTTTCTGGAGGCGTGGGTCGCGAGCATTATCGAGGGGAAGAAAGTGCAGTGGATGCTCGGCAAGGGCGAGGCGTGGCAGCCGGGAGAGAAGCTGAAGTTGTTGTTTGCGGGTTACAACGGGACGCGCAACACGGGATCGGATGTACGGGTGGAAGAAATGCTGCGGCAAGTGCGACGCATTCTAGGGCCGGAGAATGTCGAACTTAGCATGATGACGTTTAACTTCGACCGATCGCGCGGATATTTCGAGGGCACATCGCAGGTGCGGCTGCCGGATATTTTTCCGCCATTTCTTGCGGATGAAGTGCCGAAGCATCACGGCGTCGTGGCATGCGAAGGGTCGATGTTCAAGTCGAAGTTCGCAAATGCGCTGACGACCATGATGATCGGGTCTTTGGGGATTGCGGCGGCGGAGAACAAACTGTCGATCGGTTACGGAGCCGAGGCGGGACAGATGGATCCGCTGGTGGCGAAGATGTGCGGGCGGTACTGCAAGAATTCTCTCGTCATTACGCGCAATGAGGAATCGCGAAGAGTTCTGAGGGAGTTGGGGGTGCCTACCGAGTTAGGAACGGATACGGCGTGGACGTTTGAGCCGCTGGGCGAGGACTACGGGCAGAAGATGCTGCGCGATGTGGGCTGGGACGGAAAGATGCCGGTGTTGGTGGTGTGTCCGATCAATCCCTTTGAGTGGCCGGTGAAGGCGTCGGTGGCAAAGGGTGCCCTGCACAGCCTGACGGGCGCTTACAAAGAGAGCCATTACCGGGGACCTTATTTCCACTACTCGGGGCCGGATGCGGATCGGTCTTATGAACATTATTTGTCGTCAATTGCGAAGGCGGTGGGGACGTTTCGGCAGAAGAAGAGTGTGTTTGTCATCATGGTGGCTACGGAGCGACTGGACGCGCGGCCTTGCAAGCGAATCTCGGAGAAGCTGGGCGGGGTGCCGATTTTGACGTCGGAAGATTACAACATGTATCAACTGGTCAGCATTCTGCGGGCTTGCCATTTGATGGTGTCGTCGCGTTACCACGGGATTGTGACTTCGATGCCGGCGCTGGTGCCGTCGGCGGGGATCACGATGGATGAGCGTATCCGGAATTTGATGAATGAGCGCGGGCATAGGGAGTTGCTGATGAATGTGGATGATCCGGACCTTGCGGAGAGGACACTGGTGGCGCTGGACGTTCTGGATCGCGAGCGAGAGCGGATTGCGGATGGGATTGGGCGGACTGTAGTACGCAATTTGAAGTTGATGGCGCGCATGGGCGTGTATTTCGAGGAGGAAGTGCAACGGCGGTATCCGGAGTTTCCTACGAGGCGGGGGGAATGGTCGTGGGAGGATTATTTGCCGCCGATGGGGGCAGGGTTGCGGGAGTTGGTGGGGGCTTACTCGTAGGGGCGCAGCTTCAAGAGCGCGGGAGAATGCCTTGACGCGGCAGTCATGGGATCGAGTTAGTAGGGGTCCTTCGACTGCGTAACTGTTTCGCTTCGCGAACCAGTTACTTCGCTTAGGATGACAGTTGTTATAAAGGTGCGGGCAAAAGCAGGTCTTCGCTTCGCTCAGGATGACAGTTCGTAAAGATTACAGTTCATACGAGATGAGTTTTCTAGAACAAATTTTCGCGAGTCTGGAGAAGAGTGGTGATGCAGTCGTGCTCGAGGAACTGCGCGACAGGCGGACACTTCCTGTGACTGCTCGGCAGTTGCTTGATCAAGTGCTGGTGGGGCGGGCTTACTTGCGGCGGCTTCGGTTGAAACGCGGCGACCGGTGCGCACTTTTGGGGAATAACTCGATCCAGTGGGTGGCGATGGATCTGGCGATCATGGCCGAGGGGCTGGCGGTGGTGCCGCTCTATGCGCGGCAGGCGGCTGGGGAACTGGTTGCGATGATGAAGGATTGTTCGCCGGTGCTGATCTGTTGCGGGGATCAGATGCTGGCGGACGCGATTGTGCAGGAGTGGCCGGAGGCGCCGCCGCATTTTTCCATGAGCAAAGTGTTTACGGCATCGCGGGCGCCGCTGTCGGACATGTCGGTGGCGATGGAAAAGGATGACGTGGTCACGATCATTTACACCTCGGGCACTTCGGGCGAGGCCAAAGGTGTGATGCTGAATGCGGGAAACGTCACGCATATGGTCGGATGTACGTCGGGGCGTCTGGATCAACTCATGAAGAGGGGCGCGGGTCAGGACTCGGTGTTTCACTATCTGCCGTTCTGTTTTGCAGGGTCGTGGATCATGCTGCTGACGTGCCTTTTGCGCGGCAGCCGGCTCACGCTGAATACCGATTTGGGTAAGCTGGCGTCTGATATGCGGACGGTGGCTCCGGAGTATTTCCTGAATGTTCCGGCGCTGCTCGAACGGATGCGTAAAGCGGTGGATGAGCAGCTGTGGCAATCCGGCGGGTTTCCGCTGAAGGTCTACAGTAAGGCGAAAGGTGCGTGGGCTCGACAGCAGGAAGGGAAATCGCGCGCGGGAGATGGCTTCTGGCTGGGCGCGGCCCGCAAGCTCGTATTTCCGACTATTCGCAGGAAGATGATCGGGCGAAAGCTGCGAGCGTTGATTTGCGGGTCGGCACCGCTGAGTATCGAGACGCAGCTTTATTACTCGATGCTTGGGATTCCTGTTTTGCAGGTGTATGGGCTGACGGAGACTACGGCGATCTGCACGATGGATGATCCGGATGGAAAAGTTGTCGCGGGGCGGGTTGGGCCGGCGATTGTGGGTGTAGAGATGCGGTTGGGAGAGCATGAAGAGATCCTGGCGCGCGGGCCGAATATTTTTCCCGGATATTGGGATCGTCCGGAAGAGACGGCGAAGGTGCTGCGCGATGGATGGTTTCATACGGGCGATCAGGGTGAGGTGGATGCAGCGGGCAACTGGAGAATCATCGGGCGGATCAAGAGCTTGATTATTTTGGGATCGGGACACAACATTGCTCCGGAGTCGATCGAGGACAAGATTCTGCAAAATCTGTCGGGGGCGACTCAGGTCGTGCTGGTTGGAAATGCGCGTGGATATCTGGCGGCTCTGGTTACGGGGAAGGTCAGCAGCGAGAAGGTCCAGACGGCGTTGGATGTGGTGAACGTCGAACTGCCGCATTACAAACAGGTGCGGGCCTTTCATATTGTGAGTGATCCGTTCACCATCGAAGGCGGTTTGCTGACGGCGAATGGAAAGTTGAAGCGGGATTTGATCGCGGAGCGATTCCAGAACGAGATTGATGGGATGTATCAGGCAGTGAAAACGGCATGAATGAGTTCAAGGGGCAGGCCATCTCGTGGCAGATCGTGAATGGCGCAATTGAGCTGGCGCTGCATCGCGAGCCTTGCAACGAGATTGGATCGGGGACACTTGAGGAGTTAGAAACGTTTGCCGCGAGGTTGCCTGAGTTGGCGCGCGGGTCGCATGCGCTGATCATTCATTCCACGATGAAGGCGGGTTTTTCCGCGGGGGCGGACCTGCGGGAGTTGTATGAGGGTTCGCGGGGTATGGAGAGGGATGAAGCGGTCCGCGGGGTGCGCGAGTTTCTTCGGCGTATCCACGGAGTCATGAACACGCTGGATGCGGCTCCGCTGACCACGATTGCGGCGGTGCATGGCGTGACTTTTGGCGGCGGGTTTGAGCTGGCGCTGGTGTGCGACATTATTATTGCGGATCGGATGGCGCGGTTTTGTTTTCCGGAGTTGCGGCTGGGACTGATCCCGGGATTTGGCGGGATTCCGCGTCTGAAGCGTGATTTGGGGAACGCGGTGGTGCGCGATTTGCTGATGACGGGACGCAGCTTCAATGTTATGAAGGCGCAGCAGGTTGGGCTGGTCAGCCAGATTGCGGCCGAGGGCGAGGCTCTTCGGCTTGCACGCGCTACCGCTGCGCAGGTGGGTAAGTTCGATCGGCGGACGGCGATTGCGGCCAAGGAGTTTATGAAGCCGATCCCGTATGAGGAATTGAAACGGGAGATTGAGATTTTCTGCGAACTGTTTGCGCAGCCGGCAGTGGAGGAAGGGTTGCGGAAGTTTGTGGAGGATGAAGGCGTGCAGCCTTATTTGCCGTGATTCGTAACTTCGTAATTGTGTGATTTAGAAACAGAGTCTATGCCTACTACTGACAATACTCTCGATGAGATTTTGAGTCTGGCTGCTGCGCATTTCAAGGTGCCGCGGGAGAAACTTACGCCGGACGGGGATTTTTTCAAGACGCTTGGCATTGACAGTCTGCAGGCGCTTGATCTGTTGACTCGGCTGGAACATCATTTCCGCATAGAGTTGCCGGACTACGAGTTGCAGGGCGTTTCGGATTTTCGAACGCTAGCGCAGCGGATCCAGGCGCGATTGTAAATCCACTCTGCTGGCGCTGCAGAGAGACGCGGCACGCCGCGTCTCTACTCGGGTTCCCCTATTACAATTTGATAAACTCCTATGTCTCTCTTTGCTTCGGTGTCTCTACTGAGACGAATTGCGAATGCTTGATCTCCGTCAATATGCCAGCTTGGGTGCGGCGCTGCGGGATGCGCTGGAGCGCTGGCCCAATGAAACCTGCCTGATCGAAGCGGATCGCGACCGCGAAAAGATGCGCCTTACCTACTCTGACTTCAAGGAGATGGCGCGTCCGTTGTGTCGTGCTTTGGAAGACTCCGCGTTCAAGGCTGGGGATCGCGCGGCGATCATCATGACCAACCAGTCGAAGTGGCTGATTTCGGCGTACTCGGTCTTCTTTTGCGGCGGGGTGCTGGTTCCTCTGGATTACAAGCTTACGGCACCGGAGCATCTGCAGCTACTGGCGCATTCGAAGGCGCGGTTTCTAGTGGTTGAATACTACTTGTGGCGGGCGATCACTCAGGCTCCGGAGTTTCCCAAGCTGACGACGGAGATAGTGTTGGTGACGGAAGCGCCGGTGGGCGCGGATTTGCGCGGGGCGTATCGTTGGGAAGAATTCCGGCGGAAAGGCGAGCCGCAGTTTGTGCCGCGGGAGCGGGAGGATACGGCGTGCATCGTGTATTCGTCGGGGACGGGTGGGCGTCCGAAGGGATGCGTGCTTACGCACGACAATTATCTGGAGCAATGCCGGTCGTTGACGGAATGGTATCCGTTCTGGCCGGGGGTGCGTTATTTGAGCATCCTGCCGACGAACCATGCGATTGATTTCATGGTGGGATTCATTGGGCCGTTTGTGTGCGGGGCGTGTGTCGTTCATCTGCGGACGTTGCGTCCGGAGTTTGTGCGGGATGCATTTGTGCGGTATCGCATTACCTATGTGAGTTTGGTGCCGATGGTACTGAAGAATCTGGAGCGCGGGCTGCGGGCAAAGTTTGACGAGTTGCCGCGGGGGAAACGGTTTGTGCTGGACCGGATGATCGCGTTGAACAAGTTGCTTACGCGGGGGCGGGCTCGAGTGGGTCTGAGCCGGAGACTGCTTCCGCAGGTACACAAAGCGTTTGGCGGGGAGTTGCGAGCGCTGATTGTCGGAGGCGCGTTTACTGAACCCACGACCATGAAGTTCTTTTACGATCTCGGTATTCCGGTGGCGTGCGGTTACGGATTGACGGAGGCGTGTACGGCGGTCACGCTCAATGATCTGAAACCTTTTCGGGCGGACACGGTGGGGAAGCCGTTGCCGGGGTCGGAGGTGCGGATTCTGAATCCGGCGGACGACGGGATCGGCGAAGTGGCGGTGCGCAGCCGCGCGGTGATGTCGCACTATCTGGATGATCCGGAGCTGACGGTGAAGACGATCGTCGAAGGCTGGCTGCTGACGGGCGATCAGGGGCGATTCGACGGGGCCGGGCATCTGCAGCTGTTCGGACGCAAGAAGAACATGATCGTCACCGAAGGCGGGAAGAATATTTATCCTGAAGATGTGGAGACGGTGTTTGACGGGTTACCGGTGAAGGAATATTGCGTCTTTGCGGCGAATTACATTTGGCCGCAGAAAAGTTTGGGGGACGAGATGCTCGTGCTGGTGCTGCGATTGGAGCAGGGCCAGCAGTTCAGCGATGCCTTGGGTAATGAGATTAGTGCGCGCAACCTGAGATTGGCGGATTACAAGCGCGTCGGTGGGTATTTAGTTTGGGAGAGGGATTTTCCGCGGACGGCATCGATGAAGATCAAGCGGGGAGAGTTGGCGGAGGGGATTGGACGCGAGGCTGCGCAGGAGGGTGTGGTGGAGATCTAGGGAGAACACGTCGCTGTGTTGCTCCGCCTGCGAAAAGCAGATCCTTCGCTTCGCTCAGGATGACAATCCCAAGTAGTGAATGACAATCGCTGGTGGATAGGGTTCAGTATCTTGCGACATGGACGAAAAGTTTCTAGCCATCATCAATCCGGCGGCGGGGGGTGGGCGGTGCCGCAAGCTGGTGGGTCCGGCGCTGGAGCGGTTGCGTGCGGGCGGGATAGCGCTTGAAATGATCGAGACGAGTGCGACGGGGGATGCTACGCGGATTGCTCGGGACGCGTATGCGCGTGGCTATCGGAAGTTTCTGGCGGTGGGCGGAGATGGAACTTCGTATGAAATTGTCAACGGGTTTTTTCCGGATGCGCTGACTGCGGGCGGAGAAACTCCGACACTCGGCTTTCTTCCTTTGGGCACCGGCAATTCGTTCCTGCGGGACTTTGGGGATCAGGGCGTGGAGCACGCGATGCGGGCATTGCTTGATCGGCGTTCGCGGGCTTGCGATGTTCTGCGATTGACACATCAGGGCGGCGTTCTTCATTACATCAATCTGCTGAGCCTGGGGTTTGCGGCGGATGTCAACATTCTGCGACAGCGCCGGTTTAAGAGTTCGGGACAGATTGGTTATTGGGCGTCGATTTTTCTCGGACTGGCGCAATTGAAGCGGCGGCCGTTTCCGGTGCGGGTGGCGGGCCAGAGTGAATTTGACCGGCGGCCTTGTCGGTTACTGAGTTTCAATAACAGCAAGTTTACCGGCGGGACGATGATGATCGCGCCGACAGCTGCGACTGACGACGGATTGATTGATTTCGTGCGCTGGGGGCCGATTGGGCGGGCGGGGCTGGTGCGGAATCTGGGTGGGCTGTATGACGGAACGCATGTGAGGCATCCGTTGGCGGAAAGTCGCAAGACGCGACGCGTTGAGTTTGATCTCGACGGGCCGATCGATGTGATGGTGGATGGGGAGGCGCTCACGGTGCAGTGTGAGGCGATTGATGTGTTGCCGTCGGCGTTGAGGGTTGTGGTCTAGTCGACGTGGGTCGTCCCTCCGGGACTTTAGTCATCAAGGGCATTTTTCCACCGCTGAAGCGGTGGGCTAATCTGGGCCGCCCCTCCGGGGCTGCGGCGCTGCGAGGGACTGTCCCGACTTAGTGGAAGAAGTCCTGAATAGCGGTCGTGGTATAAAAAATTATGTCGGAACTGAGACGGGAGCGGCGGAGAGAGAAAGAAGAGAAGGCGTCGCCTTCGAACGTGAATTGGGGGCGATGGGCGATCTACCCGGTGTTGATCGTGGCCGCGTTCGGCGGTGCCTACTATCTTGGCATCCGCAGGCAGCATAAGTATGACGGGTTTGCGCGCTGCCTGACTGATCGCGGTGTGAAGATGTATGGCGCTTTCTGGTGTCCACATTGCACGGAGCAGAAGGAGAAGTTCGGCGCATCGTTTCAGTACGCTCCGTATGTCGAATGCGGAGTGAAAGGGCAGACGAGCGGCAAGACGCAGGTTTGCCAGGATGCGGGCATCCAGCACTATCCTACCTGGCAGTTTCCGCCTACCGGAGAGCGCGTGGAGCGCGTGTTTTCGCTCGAAGAGCTGAGCGATCGGACTGGGTGCGCGCTGCCATGAATCCTCGGCTTCAGCGGCTCTTCAGCCTGGTTGCGATCCTGGCCGTGGGCGGAATTGTGGTTTCGTCGGTTTCTTTGAAGCACCATTACGCGACTTCGAAGACGGAGTTTTGCGATATTGGGAACACGTTCAATTGCGACATCGTGAACCGCAGCGAGTATTCGGAGATTTTGGGAATGCCGGTGGCGCTGATCGGGATGGTGGGATACGCGGCGATTCTGGGGCTTGCGACAGTGTATCGGGAGCGGCGGGAGACTCCGTCGCTGATTTTTGCGGGCGCGGCGGCGGGACTGGCGTTTGCGTTGTACCTGACTTACATCGAAGGACGGGTGTTAGGAGTGTGGTGCATTATGTGTCTGAGTTCGTTGGCGCTCATTAGCGGGATCGCGGTGGTGTCGGGCGTGCTCTGGTTCAGGAGCCGTCAGCCAAATTTGTAATTTGCGATTGGTAATTTGTAATTGGAAGTCTGCGCGCCGGCGACAACCGGGAAGTTTAATCCCATCATGGGTCTCATCAAATCCAGTAAATCCAAAAACAAGGTTTCTGAAATCGGCGCACCGGTCATCAGCGGCAACCTGCGGCTGCATGAGTTGCGGAGCCGGATTTTCAGGAACATGCGGCTGGTGCGGGTATGGCTGCCGCCGGACTACGATGCTTCGGGCGCGACGCGTTATCCGGTGCTGTACCTGAACGATGGGCAGAATCTGTTCGATCCGGCGACGGCGTTTGCCGGAGTGCACTGGAGAGTGGGTGAGACGGCGATGCGGTTGATCGCCGAGGGGAAAATTCCGCCGCTCATCATCGTGGGCATCGACAACACGGGCAAGAACCGGCTGTGGGAGTACATTCCGTACAGATCGCTAGATATGCGTCTTTTTGGTCCGCAGGGGAAGCGGTATCCTGAGTTCCTGTTGCGCGAGGTGATGCCGCTGATCGAGAAATATTATCGGGTGGCGAAGGGACCGGAGCATACGGGACTGGGCGGTTCGTCGCTGGGAGGGCTGATCACGCTGTATACGCAGCTGGCGGCGCCGGGGGTGTTCGGGCGGCTTTTGATCGAGAGCCCATCGTTGTTTGTCGCGAACCGGAAGATCCTTGAGGAGTGCCGCAGATTTCGGGATTGGCCGCATCGCGTTTATCTGGGGATCGGGACGCGCGAAGTGGGAAACGCGACGAAGGATGAGAGGGCGGTCAATGATGTGCGAGAGCTGGCGCAAATCTTGCGGACCGCGGGGTTGGGGGAAGCACGATTAAAGGTCCGGATCGAAGAAGATGCGGCGCACAATGAGGCGGCCTGGGGGGCGCGGTTTCCGGAGGCGCTGGAGTTTTTGTATTCAGGGCACGGGGTTCAGGAGTCAGGAGTCAGGAGTTGAGGTGGGGATTGCGGTCGTTTGGTTGTCGCCGCGATGCTTTCAATGGAAGTCGGCCGGTGTCGTCCCTTGCGGGACTCATTTCCTCCATGATCTTACCCGGCGCTTACGGGTCCGTGTGAGAGCCTAGGCCGTCCCTCCGGGACTTGAATCATTATTTCACTTTACCCAGCGCTGAAGCGCTGGGCTAAGCTGGTTCTCCCCTCCGGGGCTGGTTGATGGCGTCCGCGCTCCACCGCAATTACGACAGGCTGGTTCTTAGACAGACTCCTCCAGTGCAGGGCTGCGGTTGCGCCGTTTCGCGGCTAGTGACCTGGCAGGCATGACAGTCTGCGGTTGCAGAGTTAGTATTGAAAGTCTTCTGTTTCTCTCTCGGAGGTCGTCCATGAAATCGCAGCGTTTAATGGTGTGGTGTGTTCTTATCTTTGTGCTTGCGCTTGGCGTTGGCGCGGTGGCTCAGCCATACAACGAAGCTCAGTTCAAGGGATTGCAGTGGCGGAGCGTGGGTCCGTACCGCGGTGGGCGGGTGCTGGCGGTGACGGGTGTGGTGGGGAGTCCGTTTACTTATTATTTCGGAGGCGTCGCGGGAGGAGTTTGGCGGACGACCGATGGCGGCGTCAGTTGGCAGCCCATTTCCGACAAGAATGTGATTTCTTCGATTGGGGCGATTGCGGTGGCGGAGTCGAATCCCAACGTGATCTATGTGGGGACGGGAGAGTCGTGCATTCGTGGCAACATCTCCTACGGCGACGGAGTTTACAAGACTACCGATGGCGGAAAGACGTGGATTCACGTCGGGCTGAACGCTACGCAGCACATTGCTCGGGTGTGGGTTGATCCGCGGAATCCGGATCGTGCGTTTGTGGCTGCTCTGGGGCACGCTTATGGGCCGAATTCGGATCGTGGCGTGTTTCGCACTTCGGATGGCGGCAAGACGTGGGAGAAGGTTCTCTATAAAGACGACAAGACGGGCGCGATTGATATTGCGGTCGATCCGCACAATTCCAACGTGATGTTTGCGGCGCTGTACCAGGTGCAGCGTACGCCGTGGGGCATGGACAGCGGCGGGCCGGGCAGCGGGCTGTACCGGTCCACGGATGGCGGCAGTTCGTGGAAGCGCCTGGAAGGCAAGGGTCTGCCTGCGGGCATCATGGGGCGCATCGGAGTGAGCGTTTCGGGCGCGGACTCGAATCGCGTGTACGCGTTGATTGAAGCGAAGGAGAGCGGCTTGTACCGGTCCGATGACGGGGGCGAGTCCTGGTCGCGGATCAATGAGGATCAGCGGCTGACACAGCGCGCCTGGTATTTCACGCATGTCTTTGCCGATCCTCGGAGCGCCGACACGGTTTACACGCTCAACACCGGCGTGTTCCGCTCGACCGATGGCGGCAAGACGCTGATCCTCCTGCCGGCTCCGCACGGCGATCATCATGGGTTCTGGATCGATCCACAGAATCCAAGTCGGATAATTAACGGCAACGACGGCGGCGCAACGATTTCGGTGGATGGCGGGAAGAGTTGGTCCACGGAGTACAACCAGCCGACGGCGCAGTTCTACCACGTGGCGGCGGACAATGAGTTTCTCTACAACGTATACGGTGCGCAGCAGGATAACTCGACGGTGGGCATCGCGAGCCGTACGGACGATGGTTACATCGGGCGCCAGCACTGGTTTGACGCGGGTGGCGGCGAGAGCGGATACCTTGCGCCCGATCCGCGTGACGCCAACATTATTTATGCGGGTTCGGGTGAAGGGCAGATGACGCGTCTGGACCGGCGCAGCAACCAGTTGCAGGACATCACGGTGTGGCCGATGGAGAGCTCGGGACACGGAGTCGGCGACCTGAAGTATCGGCTGGGATGGACGCATCCGATTGTAGTCTCGCCGCATGATCCGAATGTGATTTACACGACGGCGGAGCGCGTTTTCAAGACTACGGACCAGGGCAAGAGCTGGAAGGAGATCAGTCCTGACCTGACGCGTAACGACAAGAGCAAGCAGGTTTCTTCGGGCGGGCCGCTGACCAAGGACAACACTTCGGTTGAGTACTACGACACGGTGTTTACGATCGCGGAGTCGCCGGTGCAGAAAGATCTGCTGTGGGCCGGGACCGACGACGGATTGTTTCAGATGTCGCCGGATGGCGGAAAGAACTGGACGAATGTCACTCCGAAGGGAGTGCCGGAATGGAGTCTGGTCAGTTTGGTGGAAGCCTCTCCGCATGATGCCGGCACCGCTTATTTTGCGGTAGACACTCACAAGCTCGACGATCTCAAACCCTACATTTTCAAGACCACCGATTTCGGCAAGACCTGGACGAAGATCACGAATGGTATTCCGGATGGCGCTTACGCGCATGTCACGCGTGAAGATCCGGTGCGGAAGAATCTGTTGTATGCCGGGACGGAAACAGGAATCTACGTGTCGTTTGATGGGGGCGCGAACTGGCAGTCATTGCAATTGAATCTGCCGAACACTCCGATTCACGATCTGATCGTGAAGAATGACGATCTGGTGGTGGCGACGCACGGGCGGTCGTTCTGGATTCTGGATGATCTGACTCCGTTACGGTCGACGACGGCGCAGGCGGCGGGGCAGCCGGTCCTATACAAGCCGCGGGTCACGTATCGGACTCGGTGGCCGGAATTTTTTGAGAAGCGGCAGCCGGTGGGACAGAATCCGCCGAACGGCGCGATCGTTTATTACTATTTGGCTTCGGCGCCGAAGGGGGTGGTGACGCTAGAGTTTCTCAATGGACAAGGGCAACTGGTGCGGCGCTATTCGAATGAAGAGAAGAAAGAGGCGGACACGCCGCCGGAGTGGCCGGACCTGACGGTGCCCGAAGAAAAAATTCCCACCGAAGTGGGCTTGAACCGGTTTGCGTGGGACTTGCGCATGCAGGGAGCGGCTCCGCTGGCGGGCGAGCCGGGAGCCGAGTTCCGCAATCGCGGAGCGATGGTGCCGCCCGGAGCTTACCAGGCCCGGCTGACAGTGGAAGGGAAGTCGTATACGGCGCCGCTGGAGTTGAAAGTGGATCCACGGGTGAAGACCTCGCCGGAGGATTTGCAGAAGCAGAACGATTTGGCGCGGCAGATTCTGGCTGAAGTGTCGGAGATCCATGAGGCGATCGGCGCGATTCGCGATGTGCGCACACAGATCCACGGTCTGGACCGGCGGCTCGGCGAAGACTCGCGCTATGCGCAACTGCTCTCGGTCGCCAAGGAATTCGACAAGAAGAGTATGGACGTCGAGGGGCAACTGCTGCAGGTGAATGCCAAGAGCTCGGAGGCCAATCTTAATTTTCCAGTGCTGATCGATGAGCGGCTACATTCGCTGATCTTCAGCGTGGATGCGGGAGACTATGCGCCCACCGCGCA
>WNFO01001413.1_pt1 | contig 21278 bp, 19 predicted proteins | sample 5400251 | NCBI WGS metagenome assembly WNFO01 (sample SAMN13153354, study PRJNA577476) | soil metagenome | isolation source: 100 cm saprolite under Madrone tree | place: USA:California | collected 2016-06-14
CTTCCAACCGGGCTCACCAATGACATCGCAAATCTTCTCCCAGACCGGCGCCTGGGTGATGAAGTAGCTGTAGGCGTTGGGATCGGTCTCCCATCCCTTGCACTTCAGAATGCGGCCCGGCTGGCCGCCGCCGGAATCATTGCCGGCGCGCGGCACGGCATCGCCGAACGGGATGCCTTCGCCGTACTGGCTGTATTCCTTCAGCGGACCGTGGGCGAGGCGCTGCTGGTCGCGCAGCTTGACCCGCGCAAGATTCAACACACCGTCCTGCATCGCCGCGGTGACCTTTTGTCCCTTACCCGTCACCGTGCGCTGATAAAGCGCGGTGACGATACCGAGCGCCAGATGCAATCCGGTGCCGCTGTCGCCGATCTGCGCGCCGGTGACCAGCGGCAGGCCGTCGCGAAAGCCGGTTGTCGAGGCCGACCCGCCGGTGCATTGCGCGACGTTCTCATAGACCTTGCAGTCTTCGTAGGGGCCGGGGCCGAAGCCCTTGATCGAGGCCACGATCATTTTCGGATTGATGGCCTGAATCTTCTCCCACGGAAATCCCATGCGATCGAGCACGCCGGGACCGAAATTTTCCACCAGCACATCGCAGCTCTTGATCAGGGCGGTGAGGACTTCCTTGCCCTTCGGATTCTTGGTGTCGAGCGTGATCGAGCGCTTGTTGTGATTGAGCATAGTGAAATACAGGCTGTCGACATTGGGCACGTCCTGCAATTGGCCGCGCGTAATATCGCCAACGCCGGGACGCTCGACCTTGATCACGTCGGCGCCGAACCATGCCAGCAATTGCGTGCAGGTCGGGCCTGACTGGACGTGGGTGAAATCGAGAATGCGAACGCCCTTCAGCGCCTTTGTCATAATCTTCTCCTCAGATCTATTCTGTTGTCGTCATGCCCGCGGAAGCGGGCATCCGGTAATCGCCGTCGATTCAGTCGGGCACGGTCTTTGTCTCACGATGGTTTCGGTGGCACTGGATTCCCCGCCTGCGCGGGGAATGACGCCGATGGGTTACTGTCTCACTTTTTGCGAAGTTTGCTTTGCGGGTTGAGGTTGCCGATGCGGCCGCTCTCGCTGCCGGACGCCGGGTCGATCGCGGCGTTGATGAGGGTTGGCTTGCCGGAGTCCATGGCGGCATCGACCGCACGCTTCAGTTCGTCGGGCGTCGTCACATGGACGCCGACGCCGCCGAACGCTTCCATCATCTTGTCGTAGCGCGCGCCCTTGACGAAGACGGTTGGTGCTACGTCCGAGCCGCCGGTCGGATTAACGTCGGTGCCGCGATAGATGCCGTCATTGTTGAAGATGACGATGCAGACCGGCAGGTTGTACCGGCAGATGGTTTCGACCTCCATGCCGGAGAAACCAAAAGCGCTATCGCCTTCGACCGCGAGCACCGGTTTTCCGGTCTCAATTGCTGCCGCGATGGCAAAGCCCATGCCGATGCCCATGACGCCCCAGGTGCCGACGTCCAGCCGCTTGCGCGGCTGATACATGTCGATGACGCCGCGCGCGAGATCGAGCGTGTTGGCGCCTTCGTTGACGAGGATGGCATCCGGCCGCTCCCTGACGATGGTCCGCAGCGCGCCGAGCGCGCCATGGTAGTCCATCGGCGAAGCATTGTTCATCAGCCGCGGCGCCATCTTGGCGATGTTCTCGTCCTTTTTGGCCCTGACGGCGCCAGTCCAGTCCGACGGCGCGGCCGGCCATTTGCTGTCCATGCCTTCAAGAAGCGCGGCTACGCAGGAGCCGATGTCGCCGACCACGGGAGCGACAATCTCGATGTTAGAGTCCATCTCCTTGGGCTCGATGTCGATCTGGATGAACTTCTTCGATCCGGGCTCGCCCCAGCTCTTGCCCTTGCCGTGCGACAGCAGCCAGTTGAGGCGCGCGCCGATCAGCATCACGACATCGGCGTCCTTCAGCACCGTCGAGCGCGCAGCACCCGCGCATTGCGGATGAGTGTCGGGCAGCAGACCCTTGGCCATGCTCATCGGCAGGAAAGGAATGCCGCTGTTCTCGACCAGGGCGCGGATGGCGTCATCGGCCTGCGCGTAGGCCGCACCCTTGCCGAGGATGATCAGGGGGCGCTTGGCGCTCTTGAGGACATCGAGCGCGCGCTTGACCGCAGCGGGAGCCGGAATCTGGGCCGGAGCCGGGTCGATGACCTTGACCAGTGACTTCGCGCCGGCTGATGCGTCCATCACCTGCGAGAAAAGCTTGCCCGGCAGATCGAGATAGACGCCGCCCGGGCGGCCGGAAACAGCCGCGCGGATCGCGCGCGCCAGGCCGATGCCGATGTCGGCGGCATGCAGCACGCGGAACGCCGCTTTGCAGAGCGGCTTGGCGATCGCCAGCTGGTCCATCTCTTCGTAATCACCCTGCTGCAGATCGACGATCTCACGCTCCGACGAGCCCGAGATCAGGATCATCGGGAAGCAGTTGGTGGTGGCATTGGCCAGCGCCGTCAGACCGTTGAGAAAGCCCGGCGCCGACACCGTGAGGCAGATTCCGGGTTTTTTCGTCAGGAAGCCGGCGATTGCCGCTGCATTGCCGGCGTTCTGTTCGTGCCGGAACGAGATGACGCGGATGCCTTCGGCCTGTGCCATGCGGCCGAAATCCGTGATCGGGATGCCGGGCACACCGTAGATCGTCTTGATGCCGTTGAGCTTGAGCGCATCGATGACGAGATGAAAGCCATCCGTCAGGTCCTGCTGTGCTTCGGCTCTATTTGCATCAATGCTCTGTACCGTTGCGGACATTCCGCTTCTCCCTGATCGTTCCTGATGCGGACGAGTGCGTCGTCTTCTGAAAGTCCAAAGTAAAAGGCTGTCGTCGGTTAAAACAGCTCTTGGCCGTGCGCTTCGACATAAGCGGCAAGGCCGAGCGTGTGATCGCGTGCCCGCTTTTCCGCAAGCTCGGTGTCGCGCTGTTCGAGCGCTTCGATGATGGCCAGATGCTCCGGCAACGACACCGCGGTGCGGTCGACGCGTCCGATGGTCAGCTGCCGGTAGCCGCGAACGTGCAGCAGGATATCGTTGGTCATATCGACCAGCACCGGCGATTCGCTCAGCGAGATCAGCGCCTGGTGAAAGGCGATGTTGGCCTTGGAATATTCCTCGACGTGATCCTGCGGCAGGCGGTCCTTGCCGAAATTCTTGAAAAAGTCGCGCAACGCGGAAATATCTTTCTTGCGCGCCGTGGTCGTGATCAGTCGCGCGGCCATGCTCTCGAGCGCCGCCCAGGCCCGGATCATGTCGACGATCTCGCTCTTGCTGCGACGCACGACGATAATGCCACGGCGCGGCACGGTCTTGACGAACCCGTCCTGCTCCAGCATCGCGATGGCTTCTCGGATAGGGGTCCGGCTGACGCCGAGCCGCTCCGACAGCGCGCGCTCGTCGAGCATGACCTGCTCGGGCGTCGCATAGATGTCCATCTTGAGGATGGCTTCCTTCAGCGCGTCGTAGGCCTTGTTCTTGAAGCTGGTCTCCGGCGCAATTCGGTCGATCGCGATTTCTGCCTCAGCCATGGTAGCCGGCGCCTTGGTTTGTTTCCGTATGGACACGATTGATCTCCTCTGCGGGAGACCTCTCTTAACAGAAGAAATTCGAATAGATTTTTGGCATACCAAATACCAGGATGTCAAGTTGCCAGTGTTTTCGGCACTTCCAGGCGCTACCCTGTCTTGACAACATCATCGCTGGCATACCAAATGCCATACCACGCCGATTGGCGGCCCGCATGAGCATGTCCGCAGCGAGCGCGGGCCCTGCGTTTGCGACCATCGGGAACCTCGATTGAACCTGCGGCGGGAAATCACGGTCCTGATGCCCGGCGCGCGCTGCCGACCAATTAGAAAATAGACGTCCAGGAGGAAGACAATGTCGAATTCCAATGATGCGGTCCGCAAAATACTCGATCTGGTCAAGGCGGACAAACGCACCAGTCTGACGGCGCCGGAAGGCAAGCTGGTGTGCGATGCCTATGGCATCCCGGTCCCGAAAGAGGGCGTGGCCAAGTCCGCTACTGAGGCGACGAAGCTCGCGACCGACATGGGCTTTCCGGTTGTGATGAAGATTGTCTCCCCGGATATCCTTCACAAGACCGAAGCCGGCGGCGTGATGGTGGGCGTGAAGACCGCAGCGGACGTCGAACAGAACTATGCGACCATTCTGGCGAACGCCAAGAAGTACAAATCCGACGCCAAGATCGAAGGCATCCAGGTCCAGCAGATGCTGCTGGGCGGCCAGGAGGTCATTGTCGGTGCCGTCACCGACGGATCGTTCGGCAAGCTCGTGGCCTTCGGCCTCGGCGGCGTGCTGGTCGAGGTTCTCAAGGACATCACGTTCCGCCTCGCGCCGGCGACCAAGGAAGACGCGCTCTCGATGCTGGACGGCATCCAGGCCCATGAGATGCTCAAGGGCGTACGCGGCAGCGACCCGGCCAACCGCGATGCCATCGCCGATATCATCGTCAACGTCTCGCGGCTGATCACCGATTTTCCTGAAATCGCCGAGATGGATCTTAACCCGGTGTTCGCGACCAAGGACAACGCGATCGCCGCCGACGTGCGCATCGTCGTCGACTTCGAGCCGAAGCCGCCGCGTCCGCGTCCGAAACATGACGACATCGTGCGCCAGATGAACCGGATCATGAAGCCGAAGGCGGTTGCGGTGATCGGTGCGTCCGCCGAGAACGGCAAGATAGGCAACTCGGTGATGAAGAACCTCATCAACGGCGGCTACAAGGGCGAGATCTACCCGATCCATCCGAAGGCCGATGAGATCATGGGCAAGAAGGTCTACAAGTCGGTCAAGGATGTGCCCGGCGAGATCGATATTGCCGTGTTCGCCATTCCGGCAAACTTCGTGGCTGCGGCGCTGACCGAATGCGGCGAGAAGAAAATCGTCGGCGCGATTCTGATTCCCTCGGGCTATGCCGAAACCGGCAACATCAAGGGCCAGGAGGAAATCCAGGCGATCGGACAGAAATACGGCATTCGCCTGATGGGGCCGAACATCTACGGCTTCTACTATACCCCTGCAAATCTCTGCGCGACGTTCTGCACCGCCTACGACGTCAAGGGCTCCGCGGCACTGTCGTCGCAGTCCGGCGGCATTGGCATGGCGATCATCGGCTTTTCGCGCTCGGCGAAGATGGGCGTCTCCGCGATCGTCGGTCTCGGCAACAAATCCGATATCGACGAGGACGACCTGTTGACGTTCTTCGAACAGGACGACAACACCCAGATCATCGCGCAGCATTGCGAGGATCTCAAGGACGGCCGCGCCTTTGCGGAAGTCGCAAAGCGCGTGTCGAAGAAAAAGCCGATCGTGGTGCTGAAAGCCGGCCGTACATCGGCGGGCGCCAAAGCCGCGAGCTCGCACACCGGCGCGCTCGCAGGTAACGACAAGATCTACGAGGACGTCTTCAACCAGTCGGGCGTGATCCGCGCGCGATCGCTGCGCGACATGCTGGAGTTCGCCCGCGGTGTTCCGGTGCTGCCGACGCCGAAGGGTGAGAACGTCGTCATCATCACGGGAGCGGGCGGCTCGGGCGTGTTGCTGTCCGACGCCTGCATCGACAACAAGCTTTCGCTGATGACGATCCCGCCCGATCTCGACGCGGCGTTCCGGAAATTCATCCCGCCGTTCGGTGCCGCGGGCAACCCGGTTGATATCACCGGCGGCGAGCCGCCGATCACTTATGTCAACACCGTGAAGCTCGGGCTTGAAGATCCGCGCATCCACGCACTGATCCTCGGTTACTGGCACACCATCGTGACGCCGCCGATGGTGTTTGCCAGGAACATGGTCGAGGTGAAGAACGAGATGAAGGCCAAGGGCATCGAAAAGCCGATCGTGGCCTCGCTGGCGGGCGATATCGAGGTCGAGGAGGCCGCCGATTATCTCTATCAGAACGGCATCGTGGCTTACGCTTACTCGACCGAAATCCCGGTCGCCGTGCTCGGCGCCAAATACAAATGGGCGCGCGGCGCGGGCCTGCTCTAAGAAACCGGGATCAACAAAAACTCTTAAAATGCCGTCCGGTTTCCGGGCGGCATTTTTTCTGTCGCGTTGTTCCAAGCGAACCGGTTTGGAACTTCGCCTGCCGCAATGACGCCACGGTGCACGATGGAACCGTCGCGAATGTTCGGAACATCCCTCCGGTCCGTTGGTTGAAATGGACCATCCATTTCATAGGAGGAGGACACGATGAAGAATCGTCTTGCTGTTTCGCTCATGGCTGCGTCACTGCTGGCGTCGGGCGCCGCGTTCGCTCAATCCACCACGGCCACCGGCGCAGCGGATGGCGCAAGGGTCGGCGGCCAAGTCGGTGGCCCGGTCGGCGAGGTTGTCGGCGGCACGGTAGGTGCCGCGGTCGGCCTGGGCCTCGAAATCCCCAATGCCGTGATCACGTCGGTTCAGGCCGAGCGCGCTCCGTCCGTCGTGGTGCGGGAGCGAGTCGTGGTGGGCGAGCCGCTGCCGCCGAGCGTCGAACTGCGGACCGTTCCCAGCCACACCGAATATCGCTACGCGATTGTCAATGACCGCCGGGTGATCGTCGAGCCGCGGACGCGCAAGATCATCAAGATCATCGACTAGATCATGATCCGATTAGATTAAATCGGATCACGATCTCATCATTTTGTTTGAGCATGATCTCCGGGCAAACGCTTCGCGTTTGTCCCGAGGGAAAACCGGTTCCCACTTTTCCGGATCAAGCTCTAACCGAACAAGCGGCTCATCAATTATCCTCGCGGGACTTGTCCCGCGGGGATTCTTTCATGTTCAGGGTGTGCCGGGGTTCGGCCGGCGCGATCGCCGGATGGTCCAACCCAGCCCGGCGGTTAAGGCGAGACCGACACCGGCGGCCAGCGCATCGACGACGAAGTCTTCCAATCGCGCGTGCCTTCCGGGCGCCCAGAGTTGCAAGATTTCGATGAGGCCGATTCCGGCAACGGCAAGTACCGTCGCGAGCAATCGATGCCGGGGATAGCCTGCGCCAAACGCCAGCCCGACCAGAAAGAACGCGAGCGCATGCTCGCCGTCCTGTCCGAACTCCGCGGCGTGCGGACGGAGCCGGGGTGGTCCCAGCGTTGCGAAGGTGACGGCGGCAGCCAAAAGCCAGGCAATTATTCTGAGGATGGTTGTCATCAGGATGGGATATCACAATTCATCGATCCGAGATCCCTTCACGTGAGGTGCGATGCCGGTGTGGTAAACCCGGCGTGGTAAAGATAGGCTGTGACACATCATAATGCCTGCCGCACGCCGAGGCCCAGCATGAAGCGCTCTCTGATCTGCACCGGATCCCTGCGGGTTGCGCCCACGCCCGGCTTGTCGTCAATGCGCACCGCAATCAACGTCGGCCCGGAGGCTGACAGGGACTGATCGACCAGACGCTCGAAATCCTCTTCGTCGGCCGCCCAGGCGCTGTTGGCGAGGCCGCAGCCGGTTGAGATGGCGACAACATCCGCCACCGTGGCGGCGGGGGTCGGTTGCGCGCCGGTGATCTGGTAAACGCCATTATCCATCACGATCATGGTGAGATTTTTCGGCGACAGTGTCGCGATGGTCGACAGGCAACCCAGTTGCATCAGCAGCGAGCCGTCTCCCTCGAGCGCGAAAACGCGTCGCGTCGGCTGCGCCAGCGCGACGCCGAGCGCAATTGGGAACGCCAGGCCCATGCTGCCCAACATGTAGAAATTCTGCGGGCGGTGGCCGGCTGCCCACAGATCGAAATTGGTGTTGCCGATTCCACCGATCACGGCTTCTTCGTTCTTCAACTTGGCGACCAGCCGCGAGGTGAGGTCGAACCGGTTCATGACCTTGGTGTTGCGGGCAGGGGTGCTTGTTGCCGTGCTCATGCGATCGCTCATTTCTCGAAAGCTTTGCCGCCGGTCAGGAGCGGCGACAGGATCAGCGCCACCGGCGCCTGCGTGGTGATGGCCTGCTTGATCGATCGATCGACGATGAATTCGAACTCATCGAGCCGGGTCGCGGTGTGATGCTCCATCGCCAGCGAGTTGAGCACCGGCCGCATGGTGCGGCAAACCAGCGACTGGCCATAATTGAATTCGCCGAGGGTTCCGCGTTCAGACACGAACATGATCAATGGAATCTGATAGGGGATCGCCAGCGAAGCCAGCACATTGGCCAGCGTGGCGAAGCCGCTGGTCTGCATCAACACGGCGCCGCGCATGCCGCCCATCCACGCCCCGGAGACGATGCCGACCGCTTCTTCCTCGCGCGCGGTGGGGAATGTGGTGAAAAACGGATCGGCGTGAATATTCTTGATCAGCGTCGTCAGCACGCGATCCGGAACATATGGCACAAGCCTGATCTCGTTGCGCTTGAGCGTTTGCAGCACCACCTCGTGCCAGGCCTTCTCTTGAAAGGCCTGAGGCAAGTTTTGTCCGTCGGCAGCCGCCATCGAATTCTCCTTGTCTCGCGACGATTTTTCGTTCGCGACGTGATCGCGGCCGTGTTGTCGAGGCGCGGAAACTTGACGCGATCTGCGGGATTGTCAACATGTTCGGATCGTACCGGTGATCTGCGCCTCACGGTGGTGCCAACGGTACGCCGGCGTGCGATAAAATAAACGAAAATATCGGGAGGGGCATGCCATGGGCAGCTGGTTTCGGATCGTTGCCGCGGCAGTGGCGATGTCTGCCGCGGGTGGTGTGGCGGTTGCTCAGTCGCCATTCCCGTCCAAACCGGTGCATATTTTCGTGCCCTATGCAGCCGGGGGCGGCGTCGACATCCTGGCGCGCACGCTGGGTGATGTGGTCTCCCGGCAATGGGGCCAAACCGTCGTGGTTGAAAACCGGCCGGGGGCGGGTGGGGTGGTCGCGTCGCAAGCGCTGGTGGCGTCGCCGCCGGATGGCTACACCCTCATTGTCGTGGCGAGCGGTCACGCCACCAATCCGTTCTTGTACCCCAAAATTCCCTACGACACCTTCAAGGACTTCACGCCGATCTCGCTGCTGGCGTCGTCTCCCAATATCCTGCTGGTGCGCACCGATTCTCCGTTCAAGACATTGGGCGACATGATCGCGCAGGCGCGCTCGAAACCGGGCAGCCTGTCCTTCGGCCATGCCGGGACCGGAACATCGACGCATCTCGCCGGCGAGTTGTTGAAAAATCTCGCCAAGATCGATCTCAATGCGATTCCCTATAAGGGCGGTGCGCCCTCGATCAACGATCTGTTGGGCGGGCAAATTCCGATGTCCTTCAACAACGGCCCGGAATCGGTCGGACAGCTCGAAGCCGGTACCGTCCGCGCGCTCGCCGTCACGACCGCCTCGCGGGCATCGTTTCTGCCTAATGTGCCCAGCATGGCCGAGGCCGTACCGGGCTACGACACGGAAGTGTGGTGGGGCCTGCTCGGCCCGGCCGGCATGCCTGCCGACCTGATCGCGAAACTCTCGCATGATTTCGTTGCGGCCTTGAACACTGACCCGGTGAAGGAACGTCTGGGCAAGCTCGGCGCGTCGCCGATTGGCAGTTCGCCTTCGGAATTCGATGCCAAGATTCGTGCCGATGCCAGCAAATGGGGGCCCATCATAGAGGCCGCCGGCATGAAAGCCGAATGACGCCGATGATTCCCGCCTGTCTGGCACCGCGCGATGTAAGCCGGCCGAAAGTATCGCCGCCGCCGAACGCCTGTGACACGCATGCGCACGTGTTCGGGCCGGCGGCGCGGTTTCGCTATGCGGATGATCGCAGCTACACGCCGCCGGACGCGCCGCTCGAAAAATATCTTGATATGCTCGACAGCATCGGCTTTGCGCGCGGCGTGCTGGTGCAGGGCAGCGCGCACGGCCGCGACAATTCCGCCATGCTCGACGCGCTGGCGCATCGACCGGACCGCCTGCGGCCATTTCACGAAGCGCTGGTGCGAGCCAATCCGGAACGTCTGGTGTGGGGCGGCGACTGGCCGCATCCGCGCGTCGAAGGCGAGATGCCCGATGCCGGACACCTGTTCGAATTGTTCCAGCTGTGGACGCCGGACCAGGCAACGCAGCACCGCATCCTCGTGACCAATCCGGCCAAACTCTATGATTTCCCGAACTGAAGGCTCGCAATAAATGTCCGTCAACAACAAGCGTGTGTTTTACGTCAAATATCTGGCGCATGAGATCTATACCGACATCCTGCGGAAGCGACCCGACGTGCGGTTGGACCGGCTCGAGAATGAAAGCGCCGAGGCGATCTCGGCGCCGATCCTGGCCGCGGCGCACGCCTATCAAGTCGGTGCGGCGCGCGATGAACTCGCACCTCAGTTCCATGTCGACCGCGACCTGCTGCGGCGCGCGCCGAACCTGCTGATCGTCTCGAGCAATGGCGCGGGCTACGATCCCGTCGATGTCGAGGCCTGCACCGAAGCAGGCGTGGTGGTCGTCAATCAGTCCGGCGGCAATGCCCGCTCGGTGGCCGAACACGCGCTCGGGATGCTGCTGACCTTGTCGAAGCGCATTCTCGAGGCTGACCGCGCGTTGCGGCGCGACCCCAATGTCAATCGCAACGCCTTGATCGGCACCGAGGCGCAGGGCAAGACCATCGGCATTGTCGGGCTCGGTAATGTCGGCCGCCGCATCGCCGAACTCTGCAGCGGCCTGCTCGGCATGAAGGTGCTGGCCTGCGATCCTTATCTTGACGCGACCGAGATGGCGGCGCGCGGCGGCGAGAAGGTCGAACTGGACGACCTGCTGTCTCGTTCCGATTACGTGTCGATCTCTTGCCCGTTGACGAAAGACAGTCGCGGCATGATTGGCGCGCGCCAATTCGCGCTGATGCAGCCGCATGCCTATTTCATCACGACGGCGCGCGGCCTTATCCACGATGAGGCCGCGCTGGTCGAGGCGCTGCGCGACAAACGCATCGCCGGGGCCGGCCTCGACGTCTGGGCCAGGGAGCCTCCGCCGCCGGACCATCCGCTGCTGCAGTTCGACAATGTGCTGGCCAGCCCGCATACGGCGGGGGTGACCAAGGAGGCGAGGGCGAACATGGGCCGAATTGCCGCCGAGCAGATTCTCGATGCGCTCGATGGCAAGCGGCCGCCACGTCTCATCAATCCCGAGGTTTGGCCCCGCTACGCCAAACGCTTCGAGCGGACCTTCGGATTTGCGCCGGGATAGGGGCTCGGACCGCTGCGCCGGGCAGCATGCGGGAGATTTTCGAGAGAGAAGATTTCGACCGTTTGCGGCTGGATGCCAGCAATAAATCTACTGTGAATCAACCGCCGGACGAATGGCACGTTGCTATTTTCGCCGCGCCCTCGACACCTGTCCGGGCCGGGACCATGTTTCTTTTGTGCGCTTTTTCAGGGAACGCTTGTTTCCGCGGGCGCAAAAGGAAGCTGCGATATGCGTCGGATAGGTTCATTGTTGCGCGCTGCGCCATCCCGGATCGGGCGCCGTCTGGCGCTGATCGTCGCCATTGCGGCGGCAAGCCTGCCTTCGGCCGGCGCATAGACCGCGCCACGCGACTAGAGGATCGACGGCCCCGCTGGCTTCCTTTCAGGACTGCCACTTCCCTTCGCCATAACGGCTGAATGTTTGTTCGCGTCGCTTTCGCGCGTAGTGGCGTCAACGGCATCCGTCGATGTTGCTCCGTTCAGGCCTCGGCTTCGATCGGCAAACCCGCAGCCTTCCATTCGGGATAACCATCCTCGAGTCGACGAACGAGATAGCCTCGCGCGCGAAGCGCTGCGACCGCCTCGAACGAGAGAACGCAATAGGGACCGCGGCAATAAGCGATGACCTCGCGGTCCGCCGGCAACTCGCTCAAGCGATGTTCCAGTTTGCTAAGCGGGATGTTGAGGGCGCCGGGAAGATGCCCGAGCGCAAACTCGTCTTCGGGCCGCACGTCGAGAACCGTCACAAGGCCATCTCTGAGCCGAGAGACCAGATCCTTTCTCGACACAGCCTCCAGCGAATCGCGAGCATGGAAGTAGTCGATCATGATGCGGCCGACCTCGGCTGCGTTACGCTCGCCCACACGTCCGAGCGCCCGCATCAGGTCAACCACCTCATTGTCGCCGGCGAGCCGATATAACACGCGCTTCCCGCGGCGCTCGGTATCGACAAGCCGCGCGCGCCGAAGAATCTGCAAGTGTCGCGACGCGTTGGCGAAGCTCAGGTTGGCCCGCGCAGAAAGTTCTTCGACGCTGCGCTCGCCTTGGGCGATGTGCTCCAGCAACTCCAGCCGATGCGCGTGACCAAGCGCCTGGGCCACCTCCGCAAGGCTGGTGAAAATCGCTTGCTTGGGTCCAGTGCTTGACACCGCTTCCTCTCAGTGAAACATTCAGCAGAATGATTGAATACATTTAGCTCGTGAAGTGCGGGAGCGCAAGCCATGATCATCCGTCAATTCCTGCATCAGGAACCCGTTGGTATCTCATATCTTTTCGGCTGCGGTGGACGTGCGGCCGGTGCCGTCGTCGATCCGGTCGGCGAGATCGAGCCTTACATGCGCGCCGCAGAGGCCGCCGGCATGCGCATCCATTTTGTGATCGACACCCACGTTCATGCCGACCATCTCTCGGCAGGCCGGCAGCTCGCCAAGGCGGCCGGCGCTGAGTATGTGCTCGCGGCGCACGCGCAGGTTTCGTTTCCATTCAGAGCAGTGTGCGACGACGAGGTGCTTCCGCTTGGTAACGTCGCCGCGAAGGTGCTGCATACGCCGGGCCACACACCAGAACACATTTGTATCCTCGTCAGCGATCGCACCCGGGCCGATGAGCCCTGGTTCGTGCTGACCGGACACACTTTGATGGTCGGCGACCTCGGCCGCACGGAGCTCGCCGTCAGCGCCGAACGAGGAGCGATGGACCTGTTCCAGAGTGCGCGCCGACTGAAAGCGCTGCCGGACTATGTGGAGGTGCTGCCCGGAGCTTATGCCGGCTCGGTCTGCGGCCGGCGTCTCAGTGGAAAACCCTGGTCGACCATCGGCTTCGAGAAACGCCACAACGAGGCGCTCGGGATCGGAGAGGAGGCCGAGTTCATTCGCTTCATGCTCGCTGACATTCCGCCGGCCCCACCCGAGGCGGCCGTATTGAGGGCCACCAACTCCGGTGCGACGGCCGCGGCAGGCTGACCGGTGAGCGAAGCGGCATCAGCTCTACAGTCAGAAGACTCGCGTGTCAGGCTCGGGCTCAAGGAAAACTGGCGACAGTTCGCGCTGCTGATCGTGATCAATGCCTTTGTCGGTGGCATGGTTGGGCTGGAACGAACAGTCGTGCCGCTGATCGGGTCGGAAGAGTTCGGCATTGCCTCGACGACGCTCGTGGTCTCCTTCATCGTCAGCTTCGGCGTGATCAAAGCCCTTGCCAATCTCGTCTCAGGCCAACTCGCCGATGCCTGGGGCCGGAAGCGTGTTCTCGTCCTCGGCTGGCTGGTCGGGCTGCCCGTCCCCTTCATGATCATATGGGCCCCGAGTTGGGGATGGATCATTGCGGCCAATGCGCTGCTCGGCATCAATCAGGGGCTTGCCTGGTCGATGACGGTGATCATGAAGGTCGATCTGGTCGGGCCGAAGTCGCGCGGCCTCGCCGTCGGCCTCAACGAGTTTGCCGGCTACCTTGCCGTAGGTGTCACGGCATTCCTCACCGGCTATCTCGCCTCTCGATACGGCCTTCGGCCAGTGCCGATCTATCTCGGCATCGGCTATGCGGTCTTGGGGGCCTTGCTGTCGATCATGCTGGTCCACGACACGCGTGATCACGTCCGGCTCGAAGCCGCTGCGTCTTCGCGGCAATCAACTCCGATGAGCTTCCGGGAAATCTTCGTGCTCACCTCGTTCCGTGACCGCAATCTCTTCGCCGCGTCGCAAGCTGGCCTCGTCAACAACCTCAACGACGGCATGAGCTGGGGCATCTTCCCGCTGTTCTTTGCCTCCTTCGGCCTCGGCGTCGAGCGCATCGGCATCCTGAAGGCGGTCTATCCCGCGACATGGGGAATCCTGCAGATCGCCACCGGCCCACTCAGCGATCGTTGGGGCCGCAAGGGCCTGATCGTCGTCGGCATGTGGATCCAGTCAGCGGGCCTGTTCGTCACCGCCGCAACGCGCCAGTTCGAATGGTGGCTCGTCGGCAGTCTTCTGCTCGGACTAGGAACAGCGATGGTGTACCCGAGCCTGATCGCGGCCGTCTCCGACGCCTCAGATCCGACGTGGCGCGCTCGCTCGCTCAGCGTCTACCGCTTTTGGCGCGACCTCGGCTACGCGATCGGCGCACTGTCGGCGGGCATCATCGCCGATTTATTCGGGATCGCCTGGGCGATCGGCATTATTGGCGCGCTCACCTTTTCATCGGGGACCATCGTTGCGGCGGTCATGACAAGCAGGAGTGGGAGAGAACCATGAGCGAAATCTACTCTGGACGCTGCCTTTGTGGCGCTGTGCGCTTCGAGGCAACCGGCAAGCCCAAGTGGGTGCGTTGGTGTCACTGCGAAAGCTGCCGGCGGCATAGCGGAGCTCCAGTAAGCGCTTTTGTTTCGTTCGAGAATGACGCCGTCACGATAACGGAGGGCGTCATTACGAAATACAACTCTTCGCCGGGTGTTGAGCGCGGTTTCTGCGCGCGGTGCGGTTCAACTCTCACCTGTGCCAATGTTCGCCTTCCGACCGAGACACACTATTACGTCGGGGCCTTCGAACGAGCAGCGGAACTAAAACCCACAGGCGAATTCTTCGCCGGTGAGCGCCTTCCCTGGGTGCATACCCAGGACGGAAGCTCGGCAATAGAGTAGGCCGTGGAGAAGCTGCGTCATGAAAACCTTCAACGATCCGCCCTACTGCACCGAGCGCGTCTACCTCGACTACAACGCAAGCACGCCCATTGATCCGGCGGTTGCCGCCGCGATGAAGCCGTTTCTTGCGGATCACTTCGGCAATCCGTCCAGCGGCCATTGGGCCGCCCTACCTGCCAAGACCGCCCTTGAAGAAGCGCGTCGGCAAATTGCGGCCCTGCTTGGCTGTGAGGATGATGAAGTTGTCTTCACAAGCGGTGGAAGCGAGGCCAACAATCTTGCGCTCAAAGGCGTGTACTTTGCACGACGCGACAGTGGTGAGCACATCATCACCACGCGGATCGAACATCCGGCAATCGTTGAACCATGTCGTTTTCTTGAACGCTTGGGCGCGCGGATAACTTACCTGCCAGTGGATAGATACGGGCGCGTCGATCCCGGTGACTTAGGCCAAGCCATCACGCCGCGCACGATTCTCATCAGCATCATGCACGCCAATAACGAGGTGGGCACCATCCAGCCGATTGAGGAGTGCGCGCGTATCGCCCGCGAACATGGCGTCCTCTTTCATACCGACGCCGCTCAATCGGTCGGCAAGATTGCAACTGACGTGAACGGGCTCGGCGTCGATCTGCTTTCGATCGCCGGACACAAGCTCTACGCGCCCAAGGGTATCGGCGCCTTGTTCATACGTCGTGGCGTCACGCTCGAACCGCACAATCACGGGGCCGGACACGAGAGCGGGCGGCGCGCCGGAACCGAGAGCGCCATGCTTGCGGTCGGTCTCGGAAAGGCTTGCGAACTGGCGCGCGATCTAGCCACAATTGATCGGGTCCGGGTCCTGCGCGACCACTTTTGGCGCGAACTGCAGGAGCGGTTCGACGATCGCATCACCCTCAACGGACATCCTGCGCATCGTCTGCCGAACACGCTCAATGTTTCCTTCATTGACCACGTCGGCGTCGAGGTACTGGAACGGTTGGACGGTGTCGCCGCCTCAACGGGCTCAGCGTGCCATGCCGGGCGCGTCGAGCTATCGCCCGTGCTTGAGGCGATGGGCGTCGCGCTGGAAGTGGGCATGGGCGCTATCCGCTTCAGTCTTGGGCGTGGGACAACAGACGAGGAAATTGAAGCCGTGGTTGAACGCCTGAACGCCGCCATCGCCGTCGCGCCATGACCCGGGATGCGTCCGGGCACAGCAGGCATCCTTCAGACCGTATTGATGTTTCGTCGCGAAGCGTTGAATGGTAAAATATCGGTCTGTGATGCTGTTCGCACTACTAGCAAAGGTTTCTGAATGATGCTGAGCGATCAATCTCTTACCGCAGGTTCATATCTGTCGCAGCGAGCGCTGCCTTTTGCTGGGATGAATTGGTAATGTGCTCGAACCTAATCAATGTTTGAGATCGACGCCTCCTTCCGACCAGCCGCCGCCACACTAGCGCTGCTAACCGCATTCCTGTTGCTGCGCGACGCAAGGTTTGAATTCCGGGCGCGATTGGGCGCGCTGTTTGGAATCGGGACTGCCGCCTATATGTTTTGCTCGGGCGCTCCGGGGGTCTGGCGCGCCAGCTCGTTGCTGCTGCCGCTATGCATTGGAAACAGCGTTTTCTTCTGGTGGTTCGCGCTGGCGCTGCTGGAGGACGACTTTCGTCTCGAAGCAGTACATGTTGGCGTCCTAATAGCTGTGCTGGCTTTGGGTTTCGCTCGTGTTGGTGCCCACATTATTGAGTACGGCGCGCTTGGGCAGGCGCTCGCTATCTTTCATAACCTCGTCATTCTGACACTCGTCGCTCACGTACTGTTGCTGGCCTGGCGCGGCTATGACAACGACCTCTTGGAGAACCGCAGGCGGTTTAGGCTGCTGTTCCTCATCGGCGGAAGTCTGACGGCTGTTGGGATAGCGGTCGCCGAGGTCGCCCTTGCCGGGCGCCCCCCTGCTGCCTGGATGCTAGCGCTACAATCTGTACTTGTTTCGATCCTCGCGACGTCGGCGGCAGCATGGCTGCTCAGCGCATCCGCATCACGCTTGGCGTTCCAAAACATAACGACTGCCAAGCGGGCCGAACCTGCTCCGGTTATGGATCGCCAGAGGCTGATCGATGAGGCCCTTGGCGTAGCCTTGGAGCGTGCCATCAATATTGACAAGTTGTATCTTGAGCAGGGCTTGACGATCGCCGCACTGGCCAAAAGATTGGGAGTGCCGGAGCATCGCCTGCGCAAACACATCAACGAGGCGCTCGGCCATAGCAATTTCAACGCTTACGTGAACCAGCATCGTATCGCCGCCGCCAAGGCCGCGTTGCGAGACCCTAAACTGGCGCATTTGCCGGTGCTTACCATTGCGCTCGACTCCGGCTTTGCCTCGCTCCCTCCCTTCAACCGCGCGTTTCGCGCCGAAACCGGCCAGTCCGCGACGGCTTACCGGAGCGCCGCGTTGGTGGAGACACGCAGCGCAAATGGGCGGATCGAATCTGAAAAAAGCTAGGCGATTTCGAAATCGAGCGCATTTGGCAAGAAATCGAGCGGACAGGGTGGGGTTCAGCGGCTAGTTCCGGCGATGGTTCTCGTGGAGGACCAACGCAAGGAGAGTATCCGCACCATGATCCAATTTACATCAATCCTCGATGAATTCCGCCAAATCTGGCCATATATCTTTGCGGGCGACCTCGCCCGATATCTGATCGGCGCCGGTTCCGTATTCCTTCTCATCTGGGTGATTTTCCGGTCGCGATTGGCAGCCAGAAAGATTCGAGGAAATACTCCGCCGGCCGGTCAAATCTGGCGGGAGATCGGTCATTCGCTCATGACGGTTTGCATCTTCGCGACTGTCGGGACTGCGATCGGAATCGGAGCGATGCATGGCGTATTTCAGGTCTACGCCGACATTTCCCTCCATGGCTGGCTTTATCTCGTTGGAAGCGTCGTTGCCATGATCGTTGTGCAGGATACCTATTTCTACTGGGTGCATCGGCTCATGCACCGCGCACCGCTGCTTTGGAAAGTGCATGCCACTCACCATCGCTCGCACAATCCAACTCCGTGGACGGCCTACGCGTTCGATCCGGGCGAAGCCCTGATCCACGCACTGTTCATGCCGTTATTCGTCGCAGTCGTCCCGATGCACGTTAGCGGCCTCTTCGCATTTACCGCACACATGATGCTGCGCAATGCCATCGGTCATTGCGGCTACGAGCTGTTTCCGAAAGGCTGGGCAGATCGTCCGATACTGGGTCTCGTGACGATGGTCACCCACCATGACATGCATCACGAGCATGCGCCCCGGAATTTCGGCCTTTATTTTACTTGGTGGGACCGATTTATGGGAACGGAGCATCCGGAATACCGGACGCGCACCAAGTTGGTGACACCGGACAATGAGATGCCCGACAACCTCAAAGGCACCTACGCGTCATAAATCGGAGCGAGAAGCTGAGTCGAGGAATTGCTTAAGGTCATCGCCCTGGCTGGGGCGAGCTGGAGAGCGAAGAGGAACAACGATGAATCTCTATGAGCGCTGGGTACTACCGCCCATTCTCGATTTGATCATGCGACAGAAGCACCTCACGAAATATCGTCGCGCGGTGGTCGCCGTGGCCCGTGGCCGCGTGCTCGAAATTGGTGTCGGCTCGGGATTGAACTTTCCGCTGTATGGCAAAGAGGTTGAGCTTGTCTACGGGATAGACCCCTCGCGCCGGCTGCTCTCAATCGCTCGTCGGCGTGCCGCTGCGTCAGCGGTGCCCGTTGAACTTCATCTGGGTTCCGCAACTGCTATCCCACTTGCGGACGATACCGTTGACACTGTGGTGATGACCTGGACACTTTGTTCGATTCCCGACCCGCTGGCTGCGCTGCGCGAGATGCGAAGGGTGCTCAAACCAAGCGGCAACCTCTGCTTTGTCGAGCACGGGCTTTCGCCCGAGCCAAGCGTCGAGCACTGGCAGCGCCGGATTACCCCAGCCTGGCGCCGCGTGGCGGGCGGCTGTCATCTGGACCGGAAGATAGATGAACTTATCCGTCTGGCCGGCTTCGATCTGACGAACCTACAAGTGGAATACGCGCCGGGACCCCGCGCCATCGACGACCGTCCTATGGTTCGGGTCCGCCGCAAGCCAGCAACATCCTGGAAGTTGCGTCTTTGACTGCGCCAAGGCTGATTGGTTTTATCCCGCGTCGATCGCACTGACAAAGCGGGAAAGGAAAGCGCGAAAGGCCTCCAGTTCCTTCTTGGAGAAAGCCGCGAAGATCCTGTCCTCGACAGGAGCGACTTGAGCGCGGCCGGCGTGCAGCGCCTCTCGGCCGACATCGGTAATGTGGAGTTCGAGCACATTCGGGTGCCTTGGGTGCGGCTGCCGCGCGATCAGTCCCTGCTGCTCCATGGTTTTGAGCAGGATCATGATGGCCTGTGGACTGACAAAGCAGGCCCGCGCCAGGGTAGCGGCCGTGATGCCCTGTTTCTGTTCGAGTTCCGCCAACGCAACGTATTGCGCGAGCGTGAGCCCCACGGGCTTGAGCACCGCGGTCTTGGACTTGAGCATCGCTTGTTCGGCACGCTTGAGAATTTTGCCGAGGTTTCGCTCGTCTGCTCCAGCTTTTTTTGGTTGTTTCATATCCAGGGCACGAGTGTCCGGAACCGCCCAGGCTCGCCGCGACCGAGGTTTATCAGCCCGCCATAGAAGGCTGCGTCGGGCGCCGCCTCCAACGCAAGATCCAACAACGGGATCGCAACCTCGTCAGGCGGTGGGGCGCCGGTCATATCGAGCCATTGCCGCGACGCGCCGGTATCGATCAAACCGGGTGAGATCGCGGCGATCAGGATTCCCCGCCGTAAATCCTCCGCCCGTCGCTGCTGTGCCAGCACGCGAACGGCGGCTACCTGACCGATCTTCGAGGGGATATTGATCCACTCCGGCCAGGCCTGTCCGGCCGCAAGTCCCTGACGGACAATATCCCGCCACGCGCATACTGCGCGGTCAACGTCATCAAGCGTTTGAAGATTCTCAAAGCGCCCGTGCAGCGCAGGGGCCAAGGCGCGCAAGCTGCCCGCGCGGCTCGCCACCACCAACAGCCGCCCGTTATCGCGAATGAGCGGCGCAAAATTCCGCAGGATATGGGTTGTCCCGAGGTTGTTGGCGGCGACATAACCGTCGATGACTTCAGCGGGATTTTCGCCCGGTTGCACCCGCGCGTAGTGGTTCGAGAACACGATATCGACGCCGCCATGGCGGTCGGCGATCGCGCCGGCAAAACGCTCCACCGCCTCACGATCCGACACGTCGAGAACTTCCCCCCGTACGTTCGCTCGATGACCGGACAACAGGCGCACCGATTGGGCGACGCGGCCGGAGTCCCGACCTGTCAGATAAACAACGTCATCCTCGTCCAACCGCCGGGCAAGGCCCTGCGCGAGGCTGAAGCCAAGATTACGGGTCGCGCCCGTCACTATTGAAATCTTTGTCATGCCGTTACGATATCAATCATATCATTGATGTCAATATGTTGATAACAACGGACCGCGGTTGTGCCGGCTGCTGGCTCGAGGACTTGAAAGCGTTGCCGTCGGATGCCTAGGAGGCCCTGCGCATCGAAGGCCGTTTGGTCACCGATGGCTTTTCGCTGGCAGGTAACCGCGAGGGAGAACGTTCGATATGCCACATCGCAATAATGGAAGCGATAACAAGACAGCCGCCGAAAAGCATGGCGGCTGAGAGCGGTTCGCCAAGGAAGGCCGTCCCCAACAGTACGGCGATGACCGGGTTTACAAAGGTGTAGGTTGAAACCAGTGGGGTCGGCACATTGTCGAGCAGCCAATGATAGGCCGCAAAACCGACAACGCTCCCAGCCACGATCAGGTAAATCGCAGCCTCAAGGGAAACCATTGAGACCGCGTTCGGAGAGAAGCGATGCATCTCGCCCGACGACCAACTGATCAGCAAGAGCGCGATACCTCCGAGCGAAAGCTGCATACCGGAGATGGATATGGAAGAGCCGCCGCTCGACGTCCGTCGGGATAATGCGGTGCCAGCCGACCATGACAGCGCCGCAACGAGCAGCAACAGGATCGGGAGGGTGCCGACGCCATTCCGGTTGATATTTTGCCACGCTACAATGGTGACGCCGGCAAAGCCCGGAACCAGAGTGATCAGCGTGCGAGGGTCGGGACGCGCGTCGTGAGGCATGAGAAAATCGATCAATACAATCCAGAACGGAATCGTGGCGAGAACGATAGCGGCGATTCCTGATGGCGCCCTCTGCTGCGCAAGGGCGAGGATGCCGTGGCAACCGACAAAGAACAGCAGCCCGCACAGGCCGGCGTTCAGCCACGTTCGCCCCGAGGCGTGGATAGCATCCCGCCCACCAAGCCCGATGAGGATCAAACCACCACACAGCGAGCGGATGCCCATCAGCATGAAGGGTGGCAAGGATTGCAAGCCCAGCGCGATCGCAAAGTAGGTCGATCCCCACAACAGATAGATGGCGGCGAACGAGCTGATGATCAAAAATCTTCTGGCCA
>WNFO01002550.1_pt1 | contig 21273 bp, 18 predicted proteins | sample 5400251 | NCBI WGS metagenome assembly WNFO01 (sample SAMN13153354, study PRJNA577476) | soil metagenome | isolation source: 100 cm saprolite under Madrone tree | place: USA:California | collected 2016-06-14
ATCAGCCATGACCGCGATTTCCTCGATCGCGTGGTGACCTCGGTGATCGCGCCGGAAGGCGACGGCCGCTGGATCGAATATGCCGGCGGCTACACCGACATGCTGAAGCAGCGTGGCGCCGATTTGAAGCGCGAGGTGGTGAAGGCCGCCGCCGAGGAGATCGCCAAGGGAACGAAGAGCGGCGCGCCCTCGACCGCGGCGAAACGCCGGCTGAATTTCAACGAAAAGCACGCGCTGGACACCCTGCCCAAGACGATCGCCAAATTGCAGGCCGAAATCGCCAAACAGCAGCGGCATCTTGACGATCCCAATCTCTACAGGAAGGATCGCAAGAAATTCGACCAAGCCTCTGATGCACTTACGAAAGCGCAAAAGGATTTGCAGGAGGCCGAAGACAAATGGCTGGAGCTTGAAGTGTTACGTGAAGAGATCGAACAAGCTTGAGCCATGGGATACTTTCTGGCGTCATTGCGAGGAGCGCAGCGACGAAGCAATCCATTCTGCACCTCGGAAAGGTGGATTGCTCCGCTTCGCTCGCAATGACGAGGATGCTGAAATTGGAGTCGACTTGATGACCACCCCCCTCGCCGCCAAGATCGCCCGCGAATATGGCACGCCCGCCGCTGTCATCGACATGGACCGCGTCGAGCGCAACATCGCGCGGATCCAGGCCGCCTGCGATGCCGCCAGCGTCGCCAATCGGCCGCACATCAAGACCCACAAGAGTCCGCTGCTGGCGAAACTTCAGATCGCCGCCGGCGCCAAAGGCATCACCTGCCAGAAACTCGGCGAGGCCGAAGTGATGGCGGAGGCCGGCATCGGCGACATCCTGATCAGCTACAATTTGATCGGCGACGAGAAGATGGCCCGGCTCGGCGCGCTGCAGACCAAGGCCAACATCACCGTCGCCGCCGACAATTCGGTTGTCATCGCAGGGTTACCGCAGGCGGCGGCAGCTTCCGGCCGGCCGCTCTCCGTCGTCGTCGAATGCGACACCGGCCGCAAGCGCGCCGGAGTCGAGACTCCAGCGGAAGCCATCGCGCTCGCGCGCGAGATCGCCGCCTCGAAGGGACTGACTTTTGCCGGTTTCATGCTGTATCCGACCGAGACCGGCTGGGGAGAGGCGCAACGTTTTTACGACGAGGCGCTGGCCGGCATTCGCGAACACGGACTTGATGCGGCCATCGTCTCAACTGGCGGAACGCCAAATCTGAAAAACGTCGGAAAACTCAAGGGCGCCACCGAGCATCGGCCCGGCACCTACATCTATAACGACCGGATGCAGGTTGGCGCCGGCGTCGCGACCTGGGACGATTGCGCATTGAACATCTATGCGACCGTGGTGAGCCGCGCCGGGCCGGATCGCGGCATCCTGGATGCCGGCTCGAAAACCCTCACCTCCGATACCGGCGGCGGGCTCGATGGCCATGGCCTGATCCTCGAACACCCCGAGGCCAAAATCGCGCGCTTTGCCGAGGAACACGGCTTTCTTGATCTTACGCGCAGCAACACCCGTCCCAATGTCGGCGACGTCGTGCGGATCGTGCCGAACCATGTCTGCGTCGTCGTCAACATGATGGACGAAGTGGTGATGGTGCGCGGCGACGAGATCATCGGCACGCTGCCGGTCGCAGCGCGCGGGAAGTTGCGGTGACCCGGCGAGATGAGGCCGCCAACTACGGCGGCCTCATGCCTTTCGCTATTGTTTTTCCCACCACCACCAGTCGGCATGGGCCCTGCGCCAGTCGGCGTGACGCTGCTCGTTCCGACCAATCAGGATACCAAAGCGCACGCAGGCCCGACGGTCGCCTTTGTTGCAGAGTTCGTGGAATCCGATGATCTCCGCCTCGGCGCCGCTTTGAGCGTGAGCGGATGACGGCACGACAACAGACATTGCCGATACAGCGGCCGTCATCGCCACCGCCGCCATCAATGGTTTCAAGATCATTCTGTCTCCTCTTTGTTGCAGCCCTCCGGACGCAGTACCTAAGCGACCGCCGCTGAACGGAATCTGAACATCATCATCCGCGCCGTAACGCACGTCTTGCAGGATGGCTTGAACCAACGGGACGCGCGAATGCGTGCCCGATAAATTCCGTGAAACCCATCGGCTTTTCGGCATCATGATGGGTTTCGCTGCGCTCAACCCATCCTACGATTGAGCCACTTCAGCGCGCCGCGCCCGGCCGCCGCGCCCGTTGCCGGCTGATCCGCTTTGGCCGCCACGCGGCCAAGCAACGTGAGAAGCGGGGGGAAACGAGGCCTGCAGCAGGTAGCCGCCAGTCGGGGCTTCCCAATCCAGCATTTCGCCGGCGGCAAAAATGCCGGGCAAGCCGTGGATCATGAAGTCGGCATCGAGTGCGCTGAAAGCAATTCCACCCGCGGTCGAAATCGCACGCGCGATCGGCGCCACGCCATCGAGCTTGATCGGTACGGCGTTGATCAATCCGGCGAGGGCTGCGGGCGATAGCGACGCCAGCGACATGCCGGACGCAATCGCCGCCTCCTGCAACAGGCCGATGGCCGGTGGCGACAGATGCGCGGTCTTGCGCAGCCAGTTTGAAAATGATTGTTTTGCTCGCGGCGCCGACAGCCGCGCGACCAGATCGTTCATTTCCAGATCGGGCCGCAATGCAATGCGCAGTGTCGCCTGCCCTGTATTCAAGATGGCCTCGCGCAAGTCAGCCGAGAGCGCATAGATCGCGCCGCCCTCGATACCCGTCCGCGTAATCATGGCTTCGCCGCGCACGGCGTGCGAGCCGAGCGACAGCACGACCCCCTTCAGCGGATGGCCTTCATAACTCTCGCGAAAAATGTCGGACCAGGCGACCGTGAATCCGCAATTGGCCGGCCGAAATTGCGAGATCACCACGCCCCTGGCGCCAAGCGTTTCCGCCCACGCGCCATCGGACCCGAGCCGCGGCCAGCTCGCGCCGCCAAGCGCGAGCACGGTTGCATGGGCGTCGACGAAGCGTTGTCCGTCCGGAGTCTGAAAAGAAAGCTGTCCGTCGTCATTCCAGCCGGTCCAGCGATGGCGCATCGCGAACTGTGCGCCCATCGAGCCGAGCCGCCGCAGCCACGCCCGCAGCAGCGGCGAGGCCTTGAACGCCTCCGGGAAAACCCGGCCGCTGGAGCCGACGAAGGTCGGCTGCCCCAGCGCTTCGCTCCATTGGCGTAAGCCTTGCGGTGGAAACGCAGTGATCGCGGCCCGGAGGTTCGGCATTGCCGCGCGGTAGCGCGCAAGAAATTCCGGCAGCGGCTCGCTATGCGTCAGATTGAGCCCGCCACGTCCGGCCATCAGAAACTTGCGGCCCGCGGACGGCATCGCATCATACACGGTGACGGCGGCGCCAGCTTGCGCCAGCACCTCGGCCGCCATCAGCCCCGCGGGGCCGGCGCCGATGATGGCGACTGGAGTTTTGAGCATCGTCATTCCCCGATGTGCAATTGCACATCGTGGATCCGCCGCTTGGCGGAGGCCCGGAATCCATACTCCCGGCCTTGGTTATGGTTTCCGGGCTCGCGCTCACGCGCGCCCTCAGACGCGCCAATTGGCGCGTCGGGGAATGACGGCTTCACAATTTGATCCCCGCCCTCGCCGCGGCCTGCCCGACATATTTCTGGGTTTGCTGAAACGCACCTTCCAGCGCCTTTGCTTTTGCCATGTCGCTAATCTCGGCGAAATGCGCCGCTACCGCCTCGGGCGTCCAGTCGGATTGGCCTAAGTTGATGCCTTCGGTTTCCATGATCTTGATCACCGCGAAGGAGCCTGCGCCGGCGCCCATGATGGTGCGGGTCGGCGCGTCTTCGCCGAGCAGATACAGCACCGCCGGCGTGATCGCTTCCGGCTTCATCAGCGCCAGCGCCTGCGGCGGCAGCAGCTCTTCCGTCATCCGCGTCGCCGCGGTCGGCGAAATCGTGTTGACGCGGATGTCATTCTTGCGGCCCTCTTCCGCCAGCACATTCATCAGGCCGACCATGCCGGTTTTGGCCGCGCCGTAATTGGCCTGGCCGAAATTTCCGAACAATCCCGATGACGACGTGGTGACGACGATGCGGCCGTAATTGCGCTCGCGCATGCCGTCCCACACCGCCTTGCAGCAATAGAAGGTGCCGGTGAGATGGACGTCCAGCACCTTGGCGAAATCAGCGATCTCCATCTTGGCGAATAACTTGTCGCGCAAGATGCCGGCATTGGCGCAGAGCAGATCGACGCTGCCCCATTTTTCCGTGGCCTTGGCGACCATCGCCCTGACCTGCTCGAAGTTCGAGACATCGGCGCCGTCGGCCATCGCCTCGCCGCCCGCTTCGCGGATTTCCTCGACCACGGCTTCGGCCGGCGTCAGCGAGCCCCCGGTACCGTCGCGCGCGCCGCCGAAATCGTTGACCACGACCCTGGCGCCGCGGCTCGCCAGCCCCAGCGCGTGCGCGCGTCCAAGCCCATTGCCCGCGCCGGTGACGATGGCGACGCGTCCGTCAAATCTGATTGTCATGAGTAAAATTCCCGGATCTGGTTCTGTCGTCATGCCCGGGGACCTGTCCCCGACCTGATTGGGGATGATCCAGGCATCCATCAAAAGAAAAACATTTTTGATCAGTGATGGATTGCCAGGTCAAGCCCGGCAATGACGGTTGGTGGTTACGCAAAATAAATCAGGCCGATCCAGTCGGCCACCAGCGCGGGCTTTTCCTCGCCCTCGATTTCGACGGTGACATTGGTACGCGACTGCAGCTCCTTCGGCTTGCGCAGCTTGGCTTCGGCAAGCCTGAAGCGGCCGCGGACGCGCGAGCCTGCGCGCACCGGGGAAATGAATCGCAGCTTATCGAAACCGTAATTCACTCCCATCGTCGTGCCTTCAATCACCGGCATCACCTCATACGACATGATGCTCATCAGCGACATGGTCAGGAATCCGTGCGCCACCGTGGTGCCATAAGAGGTCTCGCGTTTGGCGCGCTCGGGATCGACATGGATGAACTGGTGATCCTCGATGACGTCGGCATAGAGGTCGATCCGGCTCTGATCGACCAGATGCCATGACGACACCCCAACCTCCAGGCCGACCATGTTCTGGTAGGCTTCAAGCGAAACCGGTGGCTTCTTCCAGACTTCGTTCATTGCTCAGTTCTCCGGCGATCCGGCCGACCGCACCTGCTGCAATTCCGGAAACTCCTCTTCGCGGAATTCCTGGCCGCGCAGCGGGTCGTCGCGATCATTGTCGTGCTCCAGCCGGCGCAACTGCACCCGGCGGATTTTGCCGGAGATCGTCTTCGGCAATTCCGTCACCAGTTCGATGCGCCGGATGCGCTTGAAGGGCGCCAGCCGCGTATGCAGGTGCTCAAAGATCGACAACGCGGTTGCCGGCGAGCGCGCCACGCCCGACACCAGCAGCACATAGGCTTTTGGGATCGCCAGCCGGATCGGATCGGGACTGGGAACCACCGCAGCCTCGGCGACCGCTTCATGCTCGAGCAAAATGCTCTCCAGTTCGAACGGGCTGATGCGGTAATCGGACGATTTGAAGACGTCATCGGAACGGCCGACGAAGGTCAAATAGCCCTCGTCGTCGGCAAACACCACGTCACCGCTGCGATAGAGAGCGCCATCGGCGCCGCTCAATGCGCCGTCGTCGCTCTGGTAACCCCGCATCAGGCCCGCCGGCCTATCGCCACCGAGCAGCAGGCTGACCTCGCCCTCGTTCGTCACCTGTCCGTCGATATCGGTGATCTGCACCTGATAGCCCGGCAACGGACGGCCCATCGATCCGACCTTCACCTTCTGCCCCGGCGAATTCCCCGCCAGTGCCGTGGTTTCGGTCTGGCCGTAGCCGTCGCGGATCGTCAGCCCCCAGGCCGCGCGCACCTGATCGATCACTTCCGGATTGAGCGGCTCGCCGGCACCGCAGACCTCGCGCAGCGATACCTTGAAGGTCGCGAGCTTCTCCTGGATGAACAGCCGCCACACCGTCGGCGGCGCGCAGAGCGTGGTGACGCCGCAGCGCCCGATGGTCGCCAAAAGTCCCTTGGCGTCGAAGCGCGGCTGATTGACCACGAACACCGTGGCGCCGGCATTCCAGGGCGCAAAAAAGCAGCTCCAGGCGTGCTTGGCCCAGCCCGGCGAGGAGATGTTCAGATGGACATCGCCGGGCCGCAGCCCGAGCCAGTACATCGTCGACAGTCCGCCGACGGGATAGCTGCGCTGGCTGTGCCGCACCAGCTTTGGCTTTGCCGTGGTGCCGGAGGTGAAATACAACAGCATCGGATCGTCGGCATGGGTGGGCCCGTCCGGCTCGAAGGTTTGCGGAAAATCCGCTGCCTGTTCGTAGGCCAGCCAGCCCTCATGCTTTGACGAGGCGCTGACGACGATGCGAACGAGATGGTCGCCGCCGAGGCCGGCAAATTTCGCGATCTGATCCTGCGACGCCACCACGACCCTGGCGCGGCCGCGGTCGAGCCGGTCGCGCAGTTCGTCCGGCGTCAGCAGCGTGGTCGCGGGGATCACCACCACGCCAAGTTTCATCGCCGCCAGCATGGTCTCCCACAAAGGAATGACGTTGCCGAGCAGCAGCAATAGATGATCGCCGCGCTTCAGCCCCTGCGCGCGCAAAAAATTCGCGACCTGATTGGAACGGCGCGATAGCGCTTCGAACGACAGCTTTGTCTCGCGGTTGCTGCCGGCGTCGACGATCCACAGCGCCGGGCGATCCTTGCTTTGCAGATTGCGCGCCAGTTCCGCGTCGAACCAGTCCAGCGCCCAGTTGAACGGCACCGGATCCGGCCAGCGAAACTCCGCGACGGCGGTATCGTAGTCGGAACGATGCTCGAGCAGGAATGCGCGGGCTTCCTGAAAGGTCGTCATCGATCGCCCATCACTTCCCCGCCAATGTCCGGACATGCCGGATAATCCCGGAGAAATCCACCCCGCCATGGCCGGCGGCATCGAACGCCCGGTAGATTTCCTGCGCGTGTTTTCCGAGCGGCGTTGCAGCACCCGCGGCGTTGGCCGCATCCTGCGCCAAGGTGAGGTCCTTCACCATCAGCGCCGAGGCAAAGCCCGGTCTGTAGTCGTTGTTCGCGGGCGAGGTCGGCACCGGGCCCGGCACCGGACAATAGGATGTCAGCGACCAGCATTGCCCCGACGAGGTCGAGGCGACGTCGAACAGCGCCTGATGCGACAAACCAAGCTTCTCGGCGAGCGCAAAGGCTTCGCTGACCGCGATCATGGAAATTCCCAGGATCATGTTGTTGCAGATTTTCGCCGCCTGGCCGGCGCCGGCGCCGCCGCAATGCACGATCTTCTTGCCCATCTTTTCCAGCACGGGCTTGGCCGCTGCAAACGCTTTGTCTTCGCCGCCGGCCATGAAGGTCAATGTCGCGCCCTTGGCGCCGCCGGTGCCGCCCGACACCGGCGCGTCGACCGAGGCGATGCCCTGCTTCGCGGCCAGCGCATGGGAAGCCACCGCGCTTTCGACGTCGATGGTCGAACAATCGATGATCAGCGCGCCTTTTGCCATCGACGGAACGACTTCGTTCCACACCGCGAGGACATGCTTGCCCGCGGGCAGCATGGTGATGACGGTGTCGGCGCCCTTCGCCGCGGCTGCCGCGCTGTCGGCGATCGCAGCTCCGTCCGCCTTCGCCTGGTTGCGCGAAGCCTCCACCAGGTCGAACGCAACCACCTTGTCGCCGGCCTTGACCAGATTGGCCGCCATCGGGCCGCCCATGTTGCCGAGGCCGATAAATGCGATGCTTGCCATGTTCACTCCCCTCCGCTCAAGGCGCTTCTATTTTGTTTTATCGAACACCAGCTCGTCGGCGCCGATTGCCGCGAAGTAAGGCGCGACCATCTCCGGCGTCACATCCTCGATTCCTGGCGGCGACCATTTTGGATTGCGGTCCTTGTCGATCACGGCCGCGCGCACGCCTTCGCGAAAATCGTCGCTGGCGAACACTTGCAGCGCGGCGCGATATTCCCGCACCAGACATTCTTCCAGCGAGGACGACGCCCGCGCCAGCCGCAGCAGCTTCAAGGTGACCACCATGCCGCGCGGCGACTTCTCGTTCAATGTATTGAGCGTCGATTGCGCCAGCTCCGAACCATCCCGCTGCAGGCCCGCGACGATATCCTGCATCCGGTTATAGGCAAACCAGCCATCGATGCGCGATTGCATCGCCGCCACAGGTCCCGACGTCTCGCCGGTCGCAAATCCATCGATGATGGTCTTGATTTCGTCGGATGTCGCACCGGCGCGAACCTGGATCAGCGCTTCGCGCAAGGCTTCCAATTGACCGGACGGCACGACCGCGTCCGCGAAGCGGGCATGGATCGCGTCGGGGCCATTCATGGTCTGCCCGGTCAATCCAAAATAGGTGCCGATCTCGCCGGGTGACCGCACCAGCAGCCAGGTGCCGCCGACATCGGGAAAGAAACCAAGCCCGACTTCCGGCATCGCAAGTCTGGTGCGCTCGGTGACCACGCGGTGGCGGCTGTGCGCGGACAGACCGACGCCGCCACCCATCACGATGCCGTCCATGAAGGCGACATAGGGTTTTGGAAATTTGGCGATGCGCGCGTTGAGAATGTACTCCTCACGCCACAGGATCTTGCCGAGATCGCCGTGAACCTTTGAGCTTTCATACAGCGCGCGGATATCGCCGCCGGCGCACAGGCCGCGCTCGCCGGCGCCTTCCAGCAGAATCACACTCACGTCAGGATCGGCCTCGAACGCGTCGAGCGCCTTGTCGATGTCGCGAAACATCTGAAGCGTCACCGCATTGATCGCCTTCGGCCGGTTGAGCCGGATAACGCCCACCACGCCCTCGCGCCGCGCGATCAGGTCGGGTTCGGCAACAGCGGCGGCTTGAGCTGTCATCGCGCGCCCTCGATCAGCTTGCGTGACACGATCAGCCGCATGATTTCGTTGGTGCCTTCCAGAATCTGGTGCACGCGCAGATCGCGCACGATTTTCTCGATGCCGTATTCGCTGAGGTAGCCGTAGCCGCCATGCAGTTGCAGCGCCTGATTGGCGACCTCGAAGCCAACGTCGGTGCCGAAGCGTTTTGCCATGGCGCACAACATGGTCGCATCCGCGTCCTTGCGGTCGAGCGCCGCCGCCGCGCGCCACACAAAGGTCCGCGCCGCCTCCAGTTCGGTCGCCATGTCGGCCAGACGAAATTGCAGCGCCTGGAATTCGTCGAGGCGCTTTCCAAAGGCCTTGCGCTCCTTCATGTAGGCCAGCGACTTGTCGAGCGCGCATTGCGCCCCGCCGAGCGAACAGGCCGCGATATTGATGCGGCCGCCGTCGAGTCCGGCCATCGCGATCTTGAAGCCGATGCCCTCGTCGCCGAGGCGATTGGCGACCGGCACGCGCGCATTCTCGAAAATCACCGCGCGGGTCGGCTGCGCATTCCAGCCCATCTTGCGCTCGTTGGCGCCGAACGAAAGTCCCGGTGTATCGCCCGGGATCACCAGCGTCGAGATGCCGCCGGGCCCGTCGCTGCCAGTGCGCACCATCACCACATAGAGGTCGCCCTTGCTGGCGCCCGAGATGAACTGTTTCTGGCCGTTGAGCACATAATGGTCGCCATCGCGCACCGCGCGGGTGCGGAGTGCCGCCGCGTCCGATCCGGAGCCCGGCTCGGTCAGGCAATAGCTCGCCAACAATTCCATGGTGCAGAGTTTTGGCAGCCACTTCCGGCGCTGGGTGTCATTGCCATAGGCGTCGATCATCCACGCCGCCATGTTGTGGATCGAGATGAACGCCGACACCGTCGGACAGCCCTGCGCCAGCGCCTCGAAGATCAGCGCCGCATCGAACCGCGTCAGCGCCGAACCGCCGACATCGTCGCGGATGTAGATGCCGCCGAGGCCGAGCGTCGCCGCCTCGCGCATCACGTCGACTGGAAAATGCTTTTCCTCATCCCACCGGATCGCATGCGGCGCGATCTTTTCAGCGGCAAATTCCCGCGCCATATCGCGAACCGCAATCTGGTCCTCGTCGAGCGCGAACAGCATCGCGGCTTGGCTTTCTCCGGTCAATTCATCGTCGGTATGGAAAACTCCGCACCTTCCTTGACGCCGGAGGGCCAGCGCGCGGTCACGGTCTTGGTCTTGGTATAGAAGCGGATCGAATCCGGGCCGTGCTGGTTGAGATCGCCGAAGCCTGATTTCTTCCAGCCGCCAAACGTGTAATAGGCGATCGGCACCGGGATCGGCACGTTGATGCCGACCATGCCGACATTGACCTTGGCGGCGAAATCGCGCGCGGCGTCGCCGTCGCGGGTGAAGATCGCAACGCCGTTGCCGTAGTCGTGATCGGACGGCAGCGCGAGCGCCTCGTTGTAATCGTGGGCGCGCACCACCGAGAGAACGGGGCCAAAGATCTCTTCCTTGTAGATCCGCATGTCTTTTGTCACATGGTCGAACAGGCACCCGCCCATATAAAACCCGTTCTCATAGCCCTGCATCTTGAAGCTTCTGCCATCGACCGCGAGCTTGGCCCCTTCCTGGATGCCGATCTCGACATAGTTTTTCACGCGATCGAGTGCGGCCCTGGTCACCAGCGGACCGTAATCCGCCGACGGATCGATCGAGGTGCCGATCTTCAGGGATTCGACCCGCGGAATCAGTTTCTCCATCAGCCGGTCGGCGGTGGTCTTGCCGACGGGCACCGCGACCGAAATCGCCATGCAGCGCTCGCCGGCCGAGCCATAACCCGCGCCGATCAAGGCGTCGACGGTCTGGTCCATGTCGGCGTCCGGCATCACGATGGCGTGGTTCTTGGCGCCGCCAAAACATTGCGCGCGCTTGCCGGTCGCGGCGGCGCGCTCATAGATGTATTGCGCGATCGGCGAGGAGCCGACAAAACCCACCGCGCGGATATCGGGATCGTCGAGGATGGCGTCGACCGCTTCCTTGTCGCCATTGACGACGTTGAGGATGCCCGGCGGCAGGCCGGCCTCGATCATCAGCGCCGCCAGCGCCATCGGCACCCCGGGATCGCGCTCCGACGGCTTTAAGACGAACGCATTGCCGCAGGCAATCGCGGGCGCGAATTTCCACATCGGGATCATCGCGGGAAAATTGAAAGGCGTGATGCCGGCAACGACGCCCAGGGGTTGCCGCATCGAATAGATGTCGATGCCGGGGCCGGCGCCTTCGGTATATTCGCCCTTCATCAGATGCGGAATACCGCAGGCGAATTCGACCACATCGAGGCCGCGCTGGATATCGCCCTTGGCGTCGGGAACGGTCTTGCCATGCTCGCGCGCCAGGAGATCGGCGAGCTTGTCGTAGTCGCGCTGCGCGAGTTCAAGAAACTTCATCAGCACGCGGGCGCGGCGCTGCGGATTGGTCGCGCCCCACTCCACTTGCGCCGCCTTGGCGTTTTCGACCGCCGCGCGCAGCTCGGCCCTGGAGGCCAGCGCCACCTTCGCCTGGACGTCGCCGGTCATCGGCTCAAACACGTCCGCGAACCGGCCCGAGGTGCCCTTGACCTCGCGGCCGCCGATAAAATGCCCGATTGTGCGCATGCGTTCCTCCAATACCTTTGCAATACCTTTGCAAGTCCCGGTTTTGGCGGCATCTTGCAGCCTTTGCAGCGTTTGGGAAGGGTTTCTACGCGCAGCGCATTTGCGAAAATGCCGGCATAACTCGCGTTTTGCCGCCCCTTGCGACCAATGTCGGATGCAATTGCCGAAAAATCTATTCAGTGCCGCGCTGACGATGCGGCTCTTTTGGGGCTGGATTTCTTCGCCACCCGCCTCAGTGGCGCCGCGCGATCGAGCACGGCGTCGCGCCCGGCGCCGAGAATTTCGTCGGAAAAGTCGCCATTACCGGCGACGCGAGCCAGCACCAGCGTCCCCATCATGGTCGCAATCGCGGCCATCGCCCGTTTTCGCGCGGCCTTGCGCGGAACTTGCGGGATCTGCTCGGCAAGCATGTCGATCATCCGTTCCAGCTTGGCCGCGAATGCCTTTCGGGTCTTCGGGCTCTCGCGGGCGATTTCCGCCCCCAGCGTCGGGATCGCACAGCCATTGCCGGGATCGTCGCGATGCAGCGGCGTCAGATAGGAACCAACGATCGTCGCCAGCCGCTTCTCCCGCGGCGTCGCTTCGGCGAGCTTGCGCCAGCGCTCCGTCCCCCGATCCATCGCATAAGCGAAAGCCTCGATCACCAGCGCTTCCCGGGAATCGAAGTGGGCGTAGAATCCGCCATGGGTGAGGCCTGCTTCCTTCATCAGGTCGGCAACGCCAATGCCATGCGCGCCCTTCTCGCGAAGCCGCACCGAAGCCTTCTTCACGATCCGCGCATGGGTCTCGAGCTTGTGTTCCTTAGAATACCGCATCGCAATCCCGCAAGATGTTTGCCCATAAGATGTTTAAGGTCATATAATAGCATCTGTTAATAGCATCTGTTGCCGAAAAAGCCGCGCCTTATTTCATTTCGCCCGCAACATTACGATCTTTACATCAAGTCCGCGCGAGGCGGGCAAAGCCTAACGGGCTTGACAAGGCCTCCGATCTACCAGGGAACTGATGCGCCATCAATTACGAGACCACCCATGGACATGCTCAATCCCCATTGCGGCGTCGACCGCGACCCGCGCGGCGTGGTCCGCCTGACGATCTGCAACGCCGGCTCGCTCAACATCCTCGGATCGGCCGTCATCAACGGCGTCCGCGAGGGGCTGGAGCTACTTGCGACCGACCCGTCAATTCGGGTGCTGGTGATCGCCGGCCAGAGCGAAAAGAGCATGATCGGCGGCGCCGATATCAAGGAGATGGCAAAACTCGATCAGGCCTCGGCGGAAAAGTTCATCACCGGCCTGCGCGACCTCTGCGAAGCCGTGCGGGCGTTTCCGGCGCCGGTAATCGCGCGGATGCCCGGCTGGTGCCTCGGCGGCGGCCTCGAATTCGCCGCCGCCTGCGACTTCCGGATCGCCGCGCACGACGCCAAATTCGGCATGCCCGAGGTCAGGGTCGGCATTCCCAGCGTGATCCATGCGGCGCTGCTGCCGCGGCTGATCGGCTGGGGCCGCGCCCGCTGGCTGATCATGACCGCGGAGAATATCGATGCTCCCACAGCGCTCGCCTGGGGGCTCGTCGATGTGGTCGCACCGGGTGGCGGCCTCGATGCCGCGATCGAGAAGACGGTCGCGGCCCTGCTGGAATGCGCACCGGAAGCCTTGCGCGCGCAAAAAGCCCTGTTGCGCCAATGGGAAGACCTGCCGCTAAAGGAATCCGTCGACCTCAGCATCGGTGTATTCGGGCAAGCCTTCCTGACCGGCGAGCCGCAGCGGCTGATGCAGGGGTTTATCGACCGGAAGCGGTAGCAGGCATAAGAAGCCGTCATGCCCCGCCAACGGGTCGGCGCAAAGCGCCGCCCGATGACAAACTCCGGCGGGGCATCCAGTACGCCGGGACGCTTGTGGGAATCGAGACGGCTGCGTTTACTGGATCATCCGCCTTCGCGGATGATGACAGTCGTAGCTGTCGGCCCGGCCTGTCCCCTTCACGACAAAATTATCCCTTCATTGCCGTTGTAATTCTTGCAGCGCATCATATGATTATCATCATCCAAAGACGTCGCTTTCCCGAGCGCGAAAATTGAGGAACCTCCCATGGCCACAGTTTCCGATCCGGTCGTCATCGTCTCCGCCGCCCGCACCCCGCTTGGCCGGTTCATGGGCGATCTCTCCGCTTTCAGCGCGCACCAGCTCGGTTCCCATGTGATCGGCGCGGCGGTCGAACGGGCCAGATTGTCGCCCGAGCGGATCGACGAGGTGTTCATGGGCTGCGTGCTGCCGGCTGGACAGGGCCAGGCCCCGGCGCGGCAGGCCGCGCGCGGCGCCAAACTGCCGGATGCGACGGGCGCGACCACCATCAACAAGGTCTGCGGCTCCGGCATGAAGGCCACCATGCTGGCGCATGACATCATCAGCGCCGGCTCCGCCGAGATCGTGGTGTCCGGCGGGATGGAGAGCATGACCAACGCGCCCTATCTGCTGGCAAAGGCGCGCGCCGGCTATCGCACCGGCCATGATCGCATTATCGACCACATGATGATGGACGGCCTCGAAGACGCCTATGAGGTCGGCCGTTCGATGGGCGATTTCGGCGAAGCCACCGCCGAAGCCTACCAGTTCACCCGCGCCGATCAGGACGCCTACGCGATGGAGACGCTGAGCCGCGCGCGCAAGGCGGTGGAAGGCGGCGCGTTCAAGGCCGAGATCATACCGCTGACCGTCGCAGAGAAGGCAGGCCCTCGCACGATCGGCAATGACGAGATTCCCCTAAAGGTCGATCCCGCCAAAATTCCCGGATTGAGGCCGGCCTTCCGCGCCAACGGCACCATTACGCCTGCGGCCTCCTCCGCAAATGCCGATGGCGCGGCGGCGCTGATCCTGACCAAACGCTCGCTTGCCGACCGCGACGGTCTTCCCACCCTGGCCGAGATCAAGGGCCACGCCACCCACAGCCAGGAGCCGCAGTGGTTTACCACCGCACCGATTCCCGCGATCCGAAAGCTGCTCGACAAGGTCGGCTGGAACGTCGGCGATGTCGATCTGTTCGAGATCAACGAAGCGTTTGCGGTGGTGGCGATGGCGGCGCAGCGTGACCTCGGAATTCCCCGCGAGAAACTGAACATCAATGGCGGCGCCTGCGCGCTCGGCCACCCCATCGGCGCCACCGGCGCTCGGTTGATCGTGACGCTGCTGCATGCGCTGGAAGCGCAGAACCTGAAACGCGGCGTCGCGGCCCTCTGCATCGGCGGCGGCGAAGCCACCGCCGTCGCCATCGAGCGCATCGTCCACTAGCGCCGCGTCACCGCACCGTGCGTCGGCCGCGCCGGCGGCGAGAAAACTTCTCGCCCGGGATAGCTCTGTCGCAAATTGGATAGGGACAGAACCTGGCCCGATCTAGGCTTCAGCGGCGAAGCCACCGCCATCGCAGCGAATTGTTCGCCGGCGCTCAACACCCAGGAAATTTGAAATTTCATGATCTCGAATTGGCTGTCGGCCGCCCTCGCCCGCCGCAACATCCATTACGGCTGGGTGATGGTCGGCGTGACGTTTCTCCGATCCGCTTCATCCTGTTCGGGCTGATGGCGCCGTTCGCAGCCGCCTTGCTGAACCGCTACGGCCTGCGCAACGTGGTCCTGTCGGCCTTGCTGATCGTGGCCTCGGCGCTGGTGACGTCGCTGGCGATGACAAAGCTTTGGCAGTTGATGCTGTTGTGGGGCGTCGTGGTCGGCATTGGCACCGGCATGACGGCGCTGGTGCTTGGCGCCACCGTCGCCGCGCGCTGGTTTTCCGCCCGGCGCGGGCTGGTGGTCGGGATTCTCACCGCCAGCGTGGCCACCGGGCAATTGGTGTTCCTGCCGCTACTGGCCAGGCTCACCGAACGAATGGGCTGGCGCGTGGCGCTGGCGCTGATGTGCCTGATGCTCGCCGTCGCGGCGGCGGCAGTGCTGCTGGTGATGCGCGATCGTCCGAGCGATCTGGGCTTGCGGCCATTCGGCGATGAGAGCACGGAGCCGTTGCCGGCGCCGCCTCCCAATACCGCGCCGATCATGGCGGCGGCGCTCGGTGCGCTGCGCGATGCTGCGAAGACGCGGGTGTTCTGGATACTGTTCGCCACGTTTTTCATCTGCGGCGCCAGCACCAACGGCCTGGTCCAGGTGCATCTGATTCCGATGTGCCTCGATTACGGCATCCCGCAGGTTCAGGCCGCGAGCCTGCTCGCCGCCATGGGCATCTTCGATTTCTTCGGCACCATCCTGTCGGGCTGGCTGTCGGATCGCCACGACAACCGCTATCTGCTGTTCTGGTATTACGGCCTGCGTGGCCTGTCGCTGCTGTTCCTGCCCTTCACCGATTTCTCGTTCTATGGCCTGTCGCTGTTTGCGATGTTTTATGGCCTCGACTGGATCGCGACGGTGCCGCCGACGGTGCGGCTCACCGCGCAACGCTTCGGGCCGGAGCGCGCCAACCTGGTGTTCGGCTGGATTTTCGCGGGTCACCAACTGGGCGCGGCCACGGCGGCATTCGGCGCCGGCCTGTCTCGAACCGTGCTCGCGACATATCTGCCGGCATTCTTCGCCGCCGGCGCGCTCTGCATCGTCGCGGCGCTGATCGTTCTTGCGATCTCGCGGGCTCCGAAGCCGGCGGTGGCGTGAGGCGTGGCGAATAGGGAATAGCGAGTAGCGAAACCTGCTACACTATTCGCCACTCGCTATTCGCCATTCACCTCCTGCTACGGCCTGATGGTCATGCTGGTCGCAAGCCCCGGCGTGCGGATCGGCTCGGCCAGCCGGGCGAATTCGCACAACAGCGAACGGGTCTTGCGCGGATCGATGACCTCCTCGACCCAGAACCGTTCGGCCGAGCGAAACGGCGAGCGCAGCTTGTTGAGACGGTCCTCGATCTCCTGCAGCTTGGCTTTCGGATCCTCCGCGGCGTCGATGTCGGCGCGATAGGCCGCCTCGATGCCGCCTTCCAGCGGCAGCGAACCCCAATAGGCCGACGGCCACGCATAGCGCATCGAGAACCGGTCCGCCGGCTGATGCACCACGCCGGCTACGCCGAAGGCGTTGCGCACGATGATGGTGCACCAGGGCACGGTGGTCTGGTTGACGGCGGCCATGGCGCGCACGCCGTGGCGGATGGTCGCCGCTTTTTCGGCATCGAGCCCGATCATGAAGCCCGGACAATCCATCAGATAGACCACGGGCAGATGGAAGGTTTCGGCGAGATCGGCGAACCGTACCACCTTCTGGCAGGCGTCCGCCGTCCACGACCCGCCGTAGTGAAAGGGATCGCTGGCGAGCAGCAGCACGGCGCGGCCTTCCAGCCGCGCGAAGCCGGCGATCACCGGCCGGCCGAAATTTGCGGCCATCTCGAAGAACGAACCCTTGTCGACCACCGCCTCGATGATCGGGCGCATCTTGTAGACCTGACGCCGGTTGCGCGGCACCGCCTTGATCAGCGATTCCTCCGCGCGCTCCGGGTCGTCGTCGCAGGGCAGCGTCGGCGGCAGCTCAAAGACCGACGACGGCAGATAGGACAGGAAGCGCCTGGCGCATGCAAAAGCTTCCTCCTCGGTATCGACCGCGTGATCGACACCACCGGCACGGGTCTGGATGTCGGCGCCGCCGAGTTCCTGCTTGGTGAGATCCTGGCCGAGGCGCTTCACCACCGGCGGACCGGCGACGAACATCGCGGAGTCCTTGGTCATGACCGAATAATGGCTCGCCGCCAGTCTCGCCGCGCCCAGTCCCGCCACCGAACCGAGGCCCAGGCCCACCACGGGCACGCGGGCCATGTTCGCCGTGGTGTACCAGTACGAGCGGGTGCCGCCGATACCGCCGGGCAGATTGGCCGCCCCCCTGGTTTCGATGGTTTTCACCGAGCCGCCGCCGCCGGAGCCTTCGATGATGCGAATGATCGGCAGACGGAAGTCGTGCGCCATCTCCTCGGCCATCAGCGGCTTGGTGGAGATCGAGGCATCCGCAGAGCCGCCGCGCACGGTGAAATCGTCGCCGACCACGACCACGGTCCGGCCATCGATCTTGCCGCGGCCGAACACGCAGTTCGCCGGCGTCAGATTGATGAGTTCGCCGTTCTTGTCATATTCGGCGGTTCCGGAGATCGCCCCAACTTCGTGGAATGTCTTCTGATCGACCAGTTTGTCGATGCGCTCCCGAACGGTGAGCCGGCCCTGGTCGCGCTGCCGCTTGACCTTGTCAACGCCTCCCATCTCGCGCGCGAACGCTTCGCGCCGGGCGAGGTCGTCGAGTTCCGGCTTCCAGTTCATTCGTGTCCTCCGTCTTGATGATTTTATTATTTGGGGCCGGTACCGGAAGCTGTTTCCTCTCCAGCCGGTTGCTGAAGATATCTCCTTCGGTGCCCTCGAGCATGGCGCCGACCGCCGCGCCCAGTTCCAGCATCCGAGGGGCCACCTCCTTGTGCAACCGCTTTTCGTCATACATGGCCGACAGAAGACCGATCGTGACGACCACGAAGGTCTGATATTGCGGCGACCATAGCGGCACCGCGAGACCGTTGATATGCGGGCTCCACAGGCCGCAGGCAACGACATAGCCGCGTTCGCGTAAGAAGCGGCGATTGGCCTCGATGCGGGGCCGCAGCAGTTTGGCGCCCGCCGGAATTTCACGTTCCATTTCCGCCAGCAGGGCGTCGCCGACATCGACGTCGAGCGCGGCGGTGTAGGCGTGGCCCGCGGCCGTGCTCGCCATGGCGATGCGACTACCGGTGCTTTCGTGCAGACCGAGCGCATTGGCGGCCCGGGCGAACTCGAGATAGACCAGATGAAAGCGATCCGGAATGACGAACCCGACGGTTCCCGGCAGTTGCTCGGCGACGTCCTGCAGCCGCAGCCGGATCAGGTTGCGCAGTTGCAGTCCGCGCATCATCGAGGTGCTCATAGCCACCGCACTCGGGCCGATGCGGTACTTCTGGTCGCGCGGCAGATAGACGAGCTGGCCCATCCGGGTCAGCGTGTGGGTCAGGCGCGACACCGTCGAGCGCGGCAGCCCGCAGCGATTGGAAATTTCCAGATTGCCGAGCCGCGCCTCGTGGCCCTCGAAACAGCGCAACACGTCGAACGCGCGTGACACCACCTGAATGACGTCGCCGTCGCCGGCAAGATCGCTGGCGAGCATTCCCTGCTTGCTGAGCCGTTCCGAGCGTCGTCCCATGTGGTGCCCCGCCCTAATTCCGTTATGCGGAATAAAATTCCACTTGCAGAACAGGCTACCTCAGGCAATCTGCGGCCACAAGCCGAGGGCGCCCGCCTTCATGTGTGCGTATTGCAATTGCGATGACGCGCGGCGGCTGCCCCCGGAGAATGCCATGCCAGATATCAAGATCGTGACCGAGGTGGCGGGGCGCGTCTGCGCGCTTCCGGTCGAGGTCGGGGGATGCGTCGGCGACGGCGACGACATCGCATTCGTCGAAGCCATGAAGATGGAAATCCCGGTCGCCGCCCCGGCAGCCGGGAAGCTCAAGACCATTCTTGTCAGTCTCGACGATGTGGTCGCCGAAGGACAGGTCCTCGCCATCCTCGAGACCTGAGCGACGGCGACGCCGGCCTGTTGCGCGCGCCATCATTGCGCGGCACAACGGCAGGCGATGAAGCCAGCACCCTCCGCATCCGCCGCCCGGGCCACGGCCTGGGCCGCCGCGCCACCGCCTTTGCTGCGGTTCCTCGCCGCCTGTCATGCCGATTTTTCCGCGGAGACCGGCGGCGCCGTCGCCGCCTATATCCCCGAGCTTGGCAAGGCCGACCCCGAGCATTTCGGCATCAGCCTCGCCACCCTCGACGGGCATGTCTACGAGGTCGGCGATACCAGGATCCCCTTCACCATCCAGTCGATGTCAAAACCCTTCGTGTTCGCGCTGGTGCTGGATACGCTGGGCGCGGCGCGGGTGGAAAGCGCGATCGGCGTCGAACCGTCCGGCGACTCCTTCAACTCGATCCGCCTCAATGCCGACAACCATCCCTTCAATCCGATGGTCAACGCCGGCGCCATCGCCTGCTCCGGCCTGATCCATGAGGCCAAGGGCGACGGCGCATTCGAATATATCCGTCAGGCGCTCGGCCGGTTTGCCGGGCGTGAACTCGACATCGACGAAGCCGTGTTTGCGTCCGAAAGTGCGACCGGCGACCGCAACCGCGCGATCGGCTATCTCCTGCGCAACTCCACCGTCATCAAGGATGACGTCAGCGCGGTGCTGGAAGTCTATTTCCGGCAATGCTCGGTTCTCGTGACCGCGCGCGATATCGCGGTCATGGCTGCGACGCTCTCCAATCGCGGCGTCAATCCCGTGACCGGCGAGCAGGTCATGACCCCCTATGCCATCTCGCGGACGCTTTCGGTGATGACCTCTTCCGGCATGTACGACTACGCCGGCGAATGGATCTATCGGGTCGGCATCCCGGCCAAGAGCGGCGTCGGCGGCGGCATTCTGGCGGCGCTGCCGGCGCGGCTCGGGCTCGGCAGCTACTCGCCCCGGCTCGACCGCCACGGCAACAGCGTGCGCGGCATCAAGGTCTGCGAAGCGCTGTCGCGACACTACGACCTGCACATGCTCAACCGCAGCGACGACGCGCGCAACAGCATCATCGCCGACTACAACATCGGAAAAAGCCCGTCGCGGCGCAGCCGCCGGCCGCATGAGCAGAAGATTCTCGCCGCCCATCACCAGGATGTCCGTATCATCGAGCTGGTGGGCACGCTGACATTTTCCAGCATCGATTACGTTTCGCGTCAGCTCGCGGCCAAGCCGCGCCCGCAATTCGTCATTTTCGACCTGCGCCGGGTTGCGGCGATGACGCGCGCCGGCGCGCGGCTGCTCGCCGAGGAATTCCGCGAACTGGCGCACCTGCATGTGATCGTGATTCTGTCCGGCATCAAACGTTCCTCCGCGGACTGGAAAATGCTCAAGGAATGGACCGGCGGCATCTCGAACCTGCGCGACTTCTACCTGCTCGACGCCGCGATCGAATGGGCGGAAGACCAGGTCGTCTATCGCCATGGCGGCGCGATCGATTTCCATGAGGTCACCGAATTATCCGAACAGCCGCTGCTCGCCGGACTGACGCCGGAGGAACTTGCAGGCCTGGCCGCGCTGGGCACGATCCGGAGCTACCGGCCGGGGGAGAAGATCGTCGCCGCCGGCGAGCCGGCAACGTCGCTGTTTTTCCTCAAAAGCGGGGTCGTCCACGTCACGCTGCCCGATGGCATCCGGCTTGCGACACTGACCGCGGGAATGGCGTTCGGAGAAATGGCGCTATTGGAAGCGCATCGTTCGGCGGACGTCCTGGCGGATGTATCCGCTACCGCCCTCGAAGTGCCGCTGCGCGAGTTTGAGCGCTTTCGCGAAGCGCATCCGCGGCTCGGCGAACGCATCATGCGCAATCTCGCGCAGCTGCTCGCCGACCGCCTGATCGTGGCCAACACCAAGGTGGATTTGCTGACGGCGAAGTAGAAGCGCGCTCCGTCGTTCAAACCACTTCGGCCACCGGCTGCATGTCGATCTCAAACGTTTCCAGAAATTTCGATGTCATGATGTAGAAACCGACCGAGAGTTGCAGTTCGACCAGCGCTGCCGGCGTCAGTTTCGCCGCGATGGCATCGAACGTTGCGTCGGTCGGACGGCGCAGACCGACGATTTCATCGGTAAAGGCCAGCGCCGCGCGCTGCACATCGCTAAAGCAGGTCGCCGATTTCCAGTCCTCCAGCGCGGC
>WNFO01003934.1_pt1 | contig 21268 bp, 21 predicted proteins | sample 5400251 | NCBI WGS metagenome assembly WNFO01 (sample SAMN13153354, study PRJNA577476) | soil metagenome | isolation source: 100 cm saprolite under Madrone tree | place: USA:California | collected 2016-06-14
GGTCCTGACGTCGATGACGCTCTCCGCTTTAGCGCGCTCATTCGACACGTACGCTTTGTGAAATGGCGCGGCGTAGGTGATGCCGTCGGGCTTGGCTTCCGTCGGAAGCCTCTTGACGACCGCCATGCGAGTGACATCGATGACGCCGATCTTGTTCTCGCCCCAGTTCGCGGTGTAGATCTTCTTGCCCTCGGCGATGTAGGCGACGCCTTCGATGCCGGGCATCTCGGGGACGGTCTTGACCACCGAGTTTGCCCGAAGGTCGACCACATGCAAGAGTCCTGCGCCGAGATGCGCGGACAGCAGGTAGTTGTCATCCTCGTCGATGGTCAGATAATCGAAGCGCTTGCCTGGCGGTCCTGGAAGCTCGAACTCCACGATCTGCCGCAACGAAGGATGGTCTGCTGCCGGCTGCGCGCCGCCACGACCTAACTGCGTCCACAGGCCAACCCCGATCGCCGCCACGATTGTCACGACTAGGGCATACGGTGGAATCTGACGAGACCGAAGCTTTTGCGACATAGCCGTCACATCCGCTAGAACAGGAACGTCGGCTGCTTGTCGATAAATCGGCTGATCAGCCAGGGACACGCGGTACGATCGACGCGCGCTTTTTCACCGGTGACCCACTTCATGCGTCCCTCCTCTGCTTGCGGCTGTTGATCTGTGACTCGGCTCGGGTGCCGCCCGACCCTGCGAGCCGAGATAGCGCCCCAACAAGATGAGCACGGCGAGCATATTTACAGCGCCGCCAAGGGCCCACATGACGAGGCCACCGAACGACTGATCATTGACGCTCGCGTATGCGCGGTACCAGGTCTGGGGGCTCATCGCGAGGAGCAGGCCGAGGAGCGCGCCTTGCATGGCAGCGAGTACGAGGTAGACCACGCGGGCGCCGTAGCCCGTCGGTGCTTGGAATCGCGGAGCCGGCTGGACGATCGGCCACCAGAACAGCACGCCGGTCGCGAAGAAGACAAGGTGCTCGATGTCGTGGACGGCACGATTGGCGACGGCCGCGTAGCAGCCTTCCCGGATGTACACGCCGCGGCCGAGGCGCTCGAGCGGTGCGTAATCCGACGCGTCGTACCGCAGCCATTTCACGTCGCCCAGGTCAGTCCGCACGGCTCGGCTCACCTGTTTCGATCGCGATTCGGGGATCATCGCGGGGAGGAAGCCCTGGACGAACAGGGCCAGCGTCACGAAGAAAAAGCCGGCGCCGACCGCCAGAGATCCGATCGACCTCATCGGAGCGACGTCTTCATCAAGGTGTAGACGAGCAGCGAGATGCCGATATCCATCGAGATGCCCGTGAAGGTCCGCACCCACCAGTAGGGCCGCATGGCGTTGACGGAGTGCACCCACTCGGCGCCGGCCATCAGCATGAAGCCCTGCTGCAGGCCCTGCACCACGAGCACCAGGCCCATCGCCGAGATGCCGAGCGTCGTCAGCCAGAACCCCGAGTTCCCGACGCGGAAGCTCCAGAAAGGCTCGTCGCCGGCGATCCGGGGCCAGACGTAGAGGGTGCCGCCCATGACCCACATCACGAAGGTGCCGAAGACGGTGAGATGGGAATGGGCGATGACGAAGTCGGTGAAGTGGGTCGGCTGCTGGACCGTTCGCAGCGCCGAGATCGATCCCTGGAAGCAGCCGATCAGGTACATGATCGAGCCCACGATGAGGAACTTGGCGGGGAGGTTCCGGCCGAGCTCTCGCCAGCGGCCGATCATGGTCCCGAAGAAGTTCTGGAGCACGGTCCACACCGGGACGATCAGCATCATGGACGACACGATCGCGATCGTCTCGGCCCAGTCGGCGATCGGCGAGTAGAGGTAGTGGTGGATGCCGACGAAGGGATAGAAGAAAGCCAGCGACCAGAATCCGATCAGCGAGAGCTTGTGGCTGTAGATCGGGTTCTTCACGCTGGCCGGCAGGAAGTAGTAGATGAGGACGTAGCCCGCCGGCGTGATCCAGAGGCCGACGACGTAGTGGATGTAGAGCCCGTGCCACGCCGCGTTGTTGATCCCCGGAATGTGGTAAGGGCCGAGCAGGAGCAGGACCAGATTCACGTCGGTCCACACGAAAGCCGCAATCAAGTACCACAACGACACGTAGAGCTCCGGCTGCCGCCGATTCCCGATGGTCATCAGGAACTGCACGGTGAGCTGGACGAGCCCGACGAGAATCACGACGACGTTGATCAGCGGCAGCTCGCCCGCTTCCCAGCCGCGGTTTTCGCCGAGGGCCAGGAGCACCACGGCCACCGCCAGGTTCACGTTCCACACCCACAAGAGCCCGTAGCTCCAGCGCTCCCGCCAGAGTCGCACGCCCGTGAGCCGCGGGACGATGTAGTGGCAGAGCCCGATGAAGAGGGTGGAGAAGGCGCCCCAGATCACACCGTTCACGTGAATGGGCCTGAGCCGGCCGAACGTGAGCCAGGGAGTGTCGCCCAGAAACTCCGGATAGGTGAACTTGGTGGAGACGAAGACGCCGATCGTCGGGAAGAACAGCAGCCAGCCCAGTCCGGAGGCGAGCCACTGCCGGATCAGGTCTGCGTTGATCAGCTCGTCGTTCTTCGACGACGCCTCTCTCGCGGCGTCCGTGGCCATCGTCACGCGTCTCCCTGAGTGCGAGGATAGCGCGGCTCCATCCCGAGGTCGGCATTCGTCGTTCGCCCCGGTCATCGGCGGATTGCCGTCCGCGCGCCCGGTCCGATAGAATCGCCGCCAGCTTCCGGGGCACGACACGAACACCATAGCGACGCCGCTGGACTCGATTCCGGCCGCCCCGCGGCCCGTACGGGCGGAGCACGTCGTCATGGCGGGCTCGGTGCTCGCCCTGGCCGTGCTGGTCGTGCTGCCGCTCACCTTCCTGGTATGGGGTAGCGTCAACACCGACGGCCATCTCACGCTGGCCCACTTCCGCGACGCCGTGTCCAGTCGGCTCTACACGCAGGCGCTCCGAAACTCGCTGATCCTGGGCATCTCGACGGCGGTGCTGAGTGTCGCCATCGGCCTCCCGCTCGCCTGGGCCGTCAGCCGGACGAACGTGCCGGGCAAGCCGTTCATCCATCTCACGGCCATCGTGTCCTACCTCACACCGCCCTTCCTGACCGCCATCGCCTTCGTGAATCTCTTCAGTCCCAGGGCGGGCCTGGTGAACCGGTTCGTCCGCGACGTGCTCGGCATGCCGGCGCTGACGTTCGATGTCTTTTCGATGGCGGGCCTGATTCTCGTCACCGTGCCCCACACGTTCCCGTTCGTGTATCTCCTCGCGGCGAGCGCGCTCGAGTCGGTGGACGCGTCCATGGAAGAGTCGGCGCAGATCCTCGGCGCCAGTCGCTGGCGCACGGTCGCCGCTGTCACCGGGCCGCTGGTGGCGCCGGCCATCCTGTCGGGGGCGCTGGTCGCCTTCGTGAACGCGATCGCCCTGTTCGGATCGCAGGCGATCGTCGGCCTGCCCGGTCGCGTTTTCACGCTGCCCACTCGCATCTACGCGCTCTTCGACTATCCGCCGCAGTACGGGCTGGCTTCGGCCCTGTCGCTGATCTTCGTCGCCCTCACGGTCGCCGCGCTCTATCTCCAGCGCCGCTATCTGGCGCGGAGGTCCTACGTGACGCTCGGCGGGAGGGGGAACCGGCCGCAGCTCGTCGACCTCGGCCCGGCGCGCTGGGGCGTCTTCGCGTTCTGTGTGGGTGTCTTCGCGGTGGCCGTGGCGGCGCCGTACCTGACGCTGCTCGCCGTGTCCGTCTCCAAGTCGTGGGGGCTCCAGTTCTGGCAGAACCTCACGCTCCGGCACTACCACTTCGTCCTCTTCGAGTACGACGTTACGCGCCGCGCCATCTGGAACAGCTTGATCCTGGCGAGCGCCACGGCCACGCTGACGATGCTGCTGGGGAGTCTCGTCAGCTGGCTCGATCTCCGGACCGCGCTCCGCGGCCGGAAGCTCCTCGACTACGTCTCGCTGATCCCGCTGGGGCTGCCGGGGATCGTCGTCGCGGTGGCCCTGATCCAGTTCTGGCTGCGCGTTCCGCTCCCGATCTACGGGACGCTCCTGATCATCCTGCTCGCGTACACCGGCCGCTATGTCCCGCTCGGGGTCCGCTCGGCGAACGCGGCCTTCCGCCAGATCGATCCCTCGCTGGAGGAGACGGCGCGGATCACCGGCGCCGGCTGGCTGCGCACCTTCCGGAGCGTCACGCTCCCGCTGGCGCGTCCGGGGCTCTTCGCCGGCTGGCTGCTCGTCTTCGTCCCGGCGCTCCAGGAGCTCTCCGCCTCGGTCCTTCTCTTCAGCTCGGGATCGATCACCCTCGCCGTCGCCGTCTACAACCTCTACGAGACGGGGGCGCTGGGGCCGGTCGCGGCGCTGGCGATCGTGACCATGCTGATCATCACCGCGGCCATTGCTCTCGCGACCCGCCTCGGTCGGGGACGAGCGGCCGGCGCGGTCTCGCGCGCCGAGCGCGGCGAGGTGACACAGTGATGGGGAGCGACTGATTTGGCCGGGATCCAGATCGAGCGGTTGACGAAGCGATTCGGCGCGGTCATCGCGGTCCGCGATCTCAGCCTCGAAATCCTCGACCGCGAGTTCGTCACGCTGCTCGGCCCGAGCGGCTGCGGCAAGACCACGCTTCTGCGTCTGATCGCGGGCTTCATGTCGCCCGACGAGGGCGTGATCCGGGTGGGCGCGACGACGCTCTCCACGCCGACCGGCGTCGTCCCGCCGGAGCGGCGGGGCATGGGGATGGTCTTCCAGAACTATGCCGTCTGGCCGCACCGGACGGTGTACCAGAACGTCGCCTTTGGCCTGGAAGTCCGCAAGGTCCGTCGGGCCGAGACCCGCTCACGCGTGGCGCGCGTCCTGGAGCTGGTCAACCTCGCGGGGCTCGAGCGGCGTTACCCCAGCGAGCTGAGCGGCGGCCAGCAACAGCGCGTCGCGCTGGCGCGAAGCCTCGTGGTGGAGCCGGGCATCCTGCTCCTCGACGAGCCGCTCTCGAACCTCGACGCCAAGCTCCGCGAGCGCATGCGGTGGGAGCTGAAGGAGCTCCAGCGCCGCACCGGAATCACCTTCGTCTACGTCACCCACGACCAGTCGGAGGCGATGGCGCTCTCCGACCGGATCGCCGTGATGCACGGGGGTGAAATCATGCAGCTCGGTGAGCCCCGAGCGGTCTACACGCGGCCGGCCAACAGGATCGTCGCGGACTTCATGGGCCTGGTCAACCTGATCCCCGGGCGGGTCATCCGCGCCGCCGGCGACGACAGCCTCGTTGCGGTCGGTGGCGAGCACCCGATAGCCGCGGCACTACCGCAGAGCGCGGTCGGCGGGCAGGCGGTGCAGGTGGCGATCCGCCCCGAGAGCCTCCGCTTGAGCCCGCCGGCGCCGGCGTCGACCGCCGACCCACTGGGAACAGTTCCCGGTAAGGTGGCGGACGTGACCTTCCTCGGCAACATCATCGACTGCCAGGTGACGCTCGACGATGGGACACGCGTCCGCGTCCAGGTCGATTCCAGCCAGACGCTCGAGGTGGGCCAGCGGGTGGGCGTGCGCTTCGACAGCCAGCAGAGCAGCGTGTTCAGCTAGAATCCCAGCTGGGGGGAAGGCGACCATGGCGGTCCAGACGACGCGGACGGTCGAGGAGCTGGAGGCGTATTGTGCGCGGTTGAGAGCGGCGGGGCTGGACGCTCCGTGGTCCCGTCCGGGACCGCTCATCCCGCCGAAGCCCACCGCGACCCAGCCGCGCCACTGGCGCTGGCGCGACATCGAGCCACTGCTGCGGGAGAGCAGCGAGTTTCTCAGCCCGCACCGCGGCGCCGAGCGCCGGGTCCTGCGGCTCCACAATCCCGGTGTCCCGGAGCGGACCGTCGCCCACAGTCTCGTCCTCGCGATTCAGTACCTGCTGCCCGGCGAGGTCGCGCCCGCGCACCGCCACTCGCCGACCGCGATCCGGTTCATGCTCCACGGCGAAGGCGCCTTCACGACGGTCGACGGCCAGAAGTGCGCCATGAAACCGGGCGACCTCGTGCTCACGCCCGGGATGGCCTGGCACGACCACGGCAACGAGGGAGGCGCGCCCGTCTACTGGATGGACATCCTCGATTGGCAGATCGTCCGCTTCCTCGAGAACCTGACGTTCGAGCCGTATCCCGACGAGCAGCAGCCCGCGCTCCGGAGCCCGGGGCGCGATATCTACTTTCCCTGGAGCGAGGCCTACTCCACCCTGCTCAGACGGGCCGAGCAAGCGCCCGATCCCTTCGACGACACCCTGCTCGAGTACGTCGATCCGGCGAGCGGCTCCTCGCTGCGCCCGACGGTCGCCTGCTACCTTCAGCTCCTCCGCCCGCGGGCGCGGACGCGCGCCCATCGTGAGACGAGCTGCGCCGTCTATCGCGTCGTGCAGGGGAGGGGCGTCACGACCGTCGACGACCAGACCTTCGAGTGGGAGCCGGGCGACTTCTTCGTGGTCCCGCCGCGAGCGCGGCACGCCCACGCCAATGTCGGGACCGAGCCGGCCGTGCTCTTCACGGCGCAGGACGTCCCGCTCCTGAAGCTCCTGCGTCTGTATCGAATGGAGCCGGCTGACTAACCGACGCCTGGGGGGGGTGTCAGGGACACCCGAGGAGAAACCGCTTATGGCACGCGCGGGCTACCGGATCTTCGATGCCGACACCCACATCATCGAGGCCGCAGAACCCATCGAGGCCTACCTGTCGGCCGCTGACAAGGCCAGGCTGGCGGCGCTCGGATCACTGATCGGGCGCGCTCCGGGCAAGGGAGGAGTGTCCCGGTATCGCGTTGGCAAGCGCCCTGAGCTCAACCGTCTCCTCGGCTCTCGCGAACGCGTCCCTCCGTCCGACGCGGTCACCCGCGGCCTGAAGGACGGCGGCACGCCCTGGGACGTTCGCTGGCAGGGCCCCCCGTTCCCCGACGACCGCGTCAACTTCGACTCGCACGCGCGGATCAAGGACATGGACATCGAAGGCGTCGACGTGAATATGGTCCTGCCGTCAGGCGGGTTGGCGGCTTTTTCCGGTCTGGATGATGTCTCGATCGAGATGACGATGTACCAGGCGTATCACCGCTTCCTCAAGGACTACTGCGCGCCGTACCCGGACCGGCTGACGAGCGTGCTCCACGTCTCGGTCCGCGATGTTGCGGCGTCCGTCGCCGAGATCCGCCGCTGCGGCAAGGAGACCTGGCCGGTCGGCGTCTTCCCGGTCTGTCCGCCCGGGATGACGCTCGACGATCCGGACTGGGAGCCGATCTGGGCGGCCGCTCAGGAGTACGACCTGACCGTGGTGATCCATTCCTTCACGATGTCGATCCCGTACCCACCGGGCATGTGGGACAACTGGGACAACATGTTCCTGGTTCGTTCCGCCAGCCACGTCTGGAACGCCCAGCGCAACATGGCCGCGCTGATCGGCAGCGGCGTGCTGGACCGCTACCCGGATCTGCGCCTGACGTCGCTCGAGTGCGGGCACGGCTGGCTCGCGTTCTGGGCCTCGCGCCTGGACGAGCAGGCCGAGATGAGCCAGCACGCGCTGCCCCGGCTCAAGCGCAAGCCGAGCGAGTACATCCGAGGGCCGCAGTACTTCCAGAGCATCCAGCTCCACGAGGGCGAGCTGTCGCTGCGCCAGGCCATCGAGGCCATCGGCGAAGACACGCTGATGTTCGCGACGGACTACCCGCATTCTGAGAGCTGGTTCCCCAAGTCGGTGGACGCGGTGCTCAAGTGGACGTCGATTCCCGAGGGCGCCCGGCGGAAGCTCCTGTGGGAGAACGCCGTGCGCTGCTACCGGCGCTACAGCGGGAAGAAATCTGCCGTCGTCGAGGCCGCGCCCGCCGCGTCCCGGTGATGGGTGTGGCGAGACTTAACCTCACGCTCGCGTGCGGAGACTACGACCGGACCCGCGCGATCAAGACCGGCGAGGTCCGCCCCGACGGCGTTGAGCTGAACGTCGTGACGCTCGCCCCGGAGGAGATGTTCTACCGCATGGCCCGGTTCCGCGAGTTCGATGTCTCGGAGCTCTCGCTCTCCACCTATACGGTGCTCCGCGGCCGTGGTGAGCCACTCGTCGCGGTTCCGGTCTTTCCGTCGTTCAGCTTCCGCCACTCGTCGATCTTTGTGGGAGCCGCGGCCGGGATCGCGGCGCCCAAGGACCTCATCGGCAAGCGCGTGGGCGTGCCGAAGTACCACATGACGGCCGCGGTCTGGATCCGCGGCATGCTCGAGGACGAATACGGCGTCGCGCCGAAGGACGTCCACTGGTTCGAGGGCGGAGAGGGATCGCTGGTCAAGGAGGTGGACGTGACGCTTCCGCCCGACGTCCGACGGGAGTCGGTTCCGGCCGGCCGGAATCTCGGCGACATGGTGGCGGCGGGCGAGCTCGACGCCTTCGTGGGCGCTCGCCGGCCGGCGGCCTTCGGCGAGCGCGTGCGGAGGCTCTTTCCTGACTTCCGTCGCGTCGAGCGCGCCTACTACGAAAAGACCGGGATCTTCCCGATCATGCACACGCTGGTCTTGAAGGAGGAGCTGGCGCGGCAGCACCCGTGGCTGCCGCGCAGCCTCTACGACGCGTTCGTCGAGTCGAAGTGGCTGGCCTATCAGCGTCTGCAGTTCACCGCGGAAGACCCTGGAGACGCTGGCGGGTTACACCTACCGGCAGGGGCTGGCGCCGCGCCGGCTCAAAGTCGAGGAGATGTTCTGGGAGTCGACCCTGGCGATCTGAAGGCCGATGGCGTAGAAACCATTCGTTGTCGCCTCAGCTCCCCGTTAGCCGCCTCCGTTCACGGAGAGACAGGTGCTGCTTGGTGGTGGGCACCGGCTCTGCCAGCAGTGTTTGCGTGAAGCCGACGGCGCCGAAGGCGATCTCGCCGGCCCGAGGCCAGTTCAGCCGAATGCTCCATCTGTAGTACGGACGATCGAGGTACACCTTCTGCTTCCGGACGCGCTCGCGCTCGATCATATCGATCGACACCCCGTGGAGCGCTACCTGAAACCCGCTGTCGCCCCAGTCGATCATGATCCGAGGGTCCGTCACCCCATGAAACGCGAGCGTGGCGGGCGCCACCCGAAACTGGCCACCGCCCTCGACGGGACAGATCCAATCGGTGATGAAGTCGATGTCGAGCACGAGATCGCTGGTCCAGTCATCCTCATCGGGGTCGCCCACGCGGAGATCCAGACCCCAAATGTGGCAGTCGTGCCAGGACACGTGTTCAAAGTCGGCCTCTGTGTACTTCATCTGCATGAGCGCGTCCGCCTTACGTGGCCGGTGAGCTGCGGCCACAGAGCACAGCGGTACGTGCTCGCAAAAAACGTGTGCTGTGGACCGTCAGCTCCACCCCCGGGAGTCCCTTGAAGATGTGCGTCCCGCGGTTCTCCCGTGTGGACGCCGATGCGCACCCGCACGGCCCCGCCATCCGGCCAGGCCTCGGCCACGAGCGCGCTGGATCGCCACTGCCGCCGCGATCGCCTGCGTGGCGCGGCCGAACACCACGAAGATCGCGTCCCCCTGGGTATCGACCTCGCGGCCCTCATGCGCGGCAAACGCGGTCCGCAACAGGGCGCGGTGGACAGCCAGTATCTCTGGGTATCGGTTCCCAAGGTGCACCGTCAGGAGGGTGCTGTCCTCGACGTCAGTGTGCAGCACCGTGAGGGTGCCGCCGGGTAGCTCAGGCAAGGATGCGCTCCACTCTGCCAGGCTGCCACGCTACTCAATCCTGACCGGATCACCACGGCGGATTGTGCCGCCCCGCACTACGGCAGCATACACACCGACGTTGACTTGGTTATGCTGGGCTGCCGTGCGCAGGATTCCAGGATCCCGCGGCAGATCCCCCTGCGCGAGAGTGGTCATCACGCAACGCCCGCAAGGCCCGGTGATGTTCAGACGCACCGCCGTCCCGATGGCGAGCGTGTGGCCGACCCAGGTATTCTCCGCAAAGCCCTTCTCCCCTGAGGCTAGCTGCACCACGATGTTTGGTCTAAACCGCCGGACCTCGAAGCGGCCTTGCGGATACAGCTCACGTAAGCGATCGAGCGTGGCGGTGGTCAATAGATGGACCATGGCAATGTCGAAGAATGTCCCCTCCGGTAGCGTGAAATCGGTGACCGTGTCCCGGTGGTCGAGACCTTCCATGTCCGGCCAGTACTCCTCCGCATTGACCGCGCCGCGCTGGGCTGCACGAAAAGTCACCTCTCGGTTGAGAGCCTTCGAGAGGATCTGGCTGAGATCACCCTGGTCACTCGTGACAGTGGTGCCATCGGGGAGGGCGATTTTGACCGGAGGAACCTTCGCGGCCGGACGCACCGGCTCGATGAAGGTGGCGCGGAAATCGAAGAGGCGCGGCCATTTTCGCGGGTTCTTGGCGGTCGCCGCCTTTCCGTCGGAGCTGTCGACGAGGGCGTACGCACGATCCCCGAGGAGCCCACGCTCTGTTACATCAGCGGCGTTCAGTTCCTCTCCCATCATGGACTTCACAGGGTATCGCCAGAGCGAAACCACCGCACCAAGCTCGACCTGCGCCGCGTTTGACATGCTTCGCCCTCCTTGACTGCTCAGCTCGGACTTGCCTCTCAAGCTCGCGACGCCGAAAGTGCGGATGAGCGGCGAGCCAAGCTCGTCCGCTCGATTCGTGAGTTATGCGGCCAACGTGCTGCTGATCTATACGTATGAGAGCACCTCGCTGAGCGTGTCGATCGCAGGGATGTCCGCTGCGGGAGGAGACCAATATGACGTGCGCTTCCAGATCGCAACGAGGCCAGCTGCCTTCGCTGCCGTCGCGTCAGCGACGGGGTGATCGCCCACATGGCAGCACTCCGCTGCGTCAACTCCGAGGCGCTCCAGGGCCTTGTGGAAGATGCGACGATCGGGCTTTCCGACGCCTTCTACCTCGGAGATCAGGACCCTCTCGAAATAGCCAAGAATCCCGATCGCGCTGATAGCGCCATGCTGTATTCGTTGCGTGCCGTTGGTGACGATGCCGAGCTGTGTCCCTCTGCGCTCCAGTTCAGAAAGGGTTGAAACCACGTCAGGGAACGGCCGGCAGAATACATGATATCGCCCCCAGAAATGATCGAGCAGGTCTGCCGCGAGTGTCGCTGGGAGGTCAAACTCTTCTACGATCGAGGCGTATAATGCCGCTTTCTTCGTACCATGCCCGTGGTCATCCAGAACGAGCACACGTGAGACGAATACCTCGCGGTCGATGTGGCCAAGGTGTGCAGCGAACGTCGCGTACTGGTCGCGCAGAAGTAAGCGCACCGTTGAATCCCGGTCGAGCAGCGTGCCGTCAAGATCGAAGAGAACGGCTTTGATCATGAACCACGAGGCTCCTTGCCGTATAACGCTGCGTATCAGCCGCTGCCGCAGGCCGGCGCCTGCACGTCACGTTGAAGGCGATCGGTCTCGACTCGCGAGCGTGATCGCCAAGGCTCACGACCTTGCCGTCCTTGATAACCCAGGCGAGCTCGTGACGAGCGTGCGGTCGCCCGTGGCCGGCCTAGACATGGATCACGACCTTGAGGGCGTTGTCGATCCGCTCCGTGTACGTATGGAACGCCTCGTGAATCTGGTCGAGCCTGAAGTGGTGGGTGATGATCGGGTCGGCCAGGATCTTGCCCGCGCTCATGAGCGCCAGCGAGCGGCCGGAGTTCATCCCGCCCTCGCCGCGCGCGGCATAGATGCGCACGTTGGAGCGCACGGCCAGGTTCATGTCGACCTCGACCGGGCCCGCGTACCAGGCGACCACACCGATGCGCCCCCCGCGCTTCACGTTTTCGAGCGCCTCCTGCATCGAGGTGGGCCCGCCGGCGCACTCGAGCACGCTATCGGCGCCGCGGCCGCCCGTGATTTCGCGCACGCGCTCGGCGAGGTTTTCCTTGTGGACGTTGATCGTGAAGTCCGCGCCCAGCCGCTTGCCGATCGTGAGCCGCGAGTCGCGAGTGCCGGTGAGAATGACGCGCGCGGCGCCGAGGGCCTTGCAGAGCTGGACGGCGATGAGCCCGATGGGGCCCGGGCCCTGGACGAGCACCGTCTCGCCGGCAACGTAGCCGCCCATCAGGTCGATGGCCCAGAGGGGCGAGGCGGCCGTCGTCACCATGCAGGCTTGCTCGAAGCTCAAGTTCTCCGGCAGCCGGTAGAGCGTGTTGATGTGGTTGACCGCGTACTCGGCGAACCCGCCGTCGCAGGTGAGGCCCTTCGCGCGGTGGCCCTTCGAGACGTCGCCGTAGTTCAGGCAGGAGGTGTACCAGCCCTTGATGCAGTTGTCGCAGCGGTCACAGCCCTTGTGCACCTCCACCGCCACCCGATCGCCCACCCGGAACTCGTCGACGCCGGGACCCAGGCCGACGACGGTGCCGGCGTACTCGTGGCCCATCACGAAGGGGCCGGCGGGCTGCCCCATGAGGGTGCGGTGCAGCACCTTCACGTCGGTGCCGCAGATCGACGCGACCTCGACCTTCAGCAGCGCCTCGCCCGGTCCCGGCTCGGGCCGGGGCCAGGCCTCGACGTGCATGTCGTCGGCGCCGTGGAGGACCACGGCCTTCATGGTGGCGGACGCCGGCATAAGCTCCTCCCGCCCGCAGGTACCGCGGCGGGCGCTAGCACGTTAGCATAGGGCGATCGGCGCCGGCCTTGCGCTGCAGCAGCCGGTTCAGTAGCGTGTGGACTCCCCGAGCCAGGAAAGGACGCCGAGAATGAACCGAACGCTCACCGTCGTCTGCCTCGCCCTGCTCGTGCTCGCCGCGCCGGCGGCTGCCCAGACGACGCCGTTCACGCCCGACCCAGTCGATCTGGCGGCCGCCAAGCGCGAAGGCGCCGTCACCTGGTACACGTCGACACCGATCGGCACCGCCCAGAAGATCGCCAACCTGTTCCAGGCCGAGACGGGGATCAAGGTGGAGCTGTTTCGCTCCGGCGGCTCCGCGGTGCTTCGCCGCTTCATGCAGGAGATCGATGCGCGGCGGGTGATCGCCGACGTGATGACGATCTCGGATCCCGCCGAGGTCATCACCCTGATCAAGCGCGACCTCGTCGTCCCGTTCCGGCCCCGGCACTTCGACAAGATCCGCGACGAGGTGAAAGACGCCAGGGGCTACCACGTCGCCCAGCGCGTGAACCTGGTCGGCATCATCGCCCGCGCGGACAAGGGCGTCGCGCTGCCGAAGAACTGGACGGATCTCATCGACCCCAAATACAAGGGGCTCATGGTGATGCCCGATCCGTCGTACACCGCGATCCAGCTCATGGTGACCGGGACGCTCTCGCGGAAGTACGGCTGGGAGTTCTACGAGAAGCTTCGCGCCAACGAGATCATGATCGTCCAGAGCCACCAGCAGGTGTCGGAGACGCTCACGCGCGGCGAGCGGCTGATCGCGGCGGAGGGCGCCGATCAGTACGCGTGGCTCGATCGCAAGGCCGGGCACAAGATCCAGACCATCTGGCCGACGGACGGCGCCTTCGCCATCGGCGCGCCGACGGCGGTCATCAAGGGCGCACCCCATCCCAACGCGGGCAAGGCGCTCGCCGAGTTCATGATCAGCGACACCGTGCAGAAGCTCCTGCCCGGGGAGGGGATCTACGCCGGCCGGTCCGACGTCGAGCCCCCGGCGGGGAATCCCCCGCTCGGGCAGATCAAGCTCATGTCCGTCGACTACGACCAGATCGAGAAGGACGCGAAGAACCTCAAGACCCGGTTCAACGAGATCTATCAGTAGAGGGCGGCGCGGGCCGCCCCCTCCGTCGGCGTCAGCGAACCGCGATCGGCGCGACGCTCGAGCCCGTGAAGCCCTGCAGCTTGAGCGGCTGCATCATGAACGCGAACTCGTGCACGCGCTTGGCCGCGAGGTCATCCAGTTTCAGATTTTCCAGCAGATGGATGCCGTTGACCACGAGCATGATCTGGTGGACCGGTAGCGAGATTTGAGGATCCGGGTTCGGCGAGACTTCGACCGGCGGAGTGTCCGCGCCGACCAGCATCGGATCCTGCTTGGCCAGCCATTCGGCCGCCTGCACGCCGATGCCGGGGTTCCCCTTCATGTAACGGGCGTTGTCCTTCGCCCACAGCTTGCCCCAACCCGTGTGGATGATCACCGCGTCGCCGGGCTGCAGCTTCTGGTTCTGGCGCTGGAGCGCTTGCTCGAGGTCCGCCACGGTGATCTCGTACGTGTCGGGCAGCATGTCGACGCCCTTCAGCGCGGCGACGTCGATCAGCACCCCGCGCGTGATCAGCGTGCCCACTTTCTCGATGCCGACCTTGGTGAAGCCGGTGCGGGTGGCGATGTCGTCCATCTTGAAGCAGTTGTAGACCTTGTCTTCGATAGTCTGATGGGCGAATCCGTCGAGCTGGGTGCCCACCTGGCCGATCTCGCTGAGGAGCACCTCCTCATTGCTGCCGCGGCGGTTCGACGGCTTGTTCATGAAGGTGCGCTTCGTGTGCACGTCGAAGCGCCGCGTCGCGGAAATCGGCATCGACGCGTTGAGGACGTGGCCGAGCTCCACCACCTCGCCGGTGCGCACGAGCCGCGCGGCCCTGAGCACGGATTCGGCCTTCATGTGGTTGCCGGAGCCTCGTTCGTCGGCGGCTCCCCACTTCGAGGGACAGCGTTGACTGTCCGCGGGCGGTCGCCAGGACGGGCTCTGGGCGGCGGCGCTCGACAGCCCGAGTGCGACGATCACCGCGATGCCGATGACGGTGGGGCGCATGGAGTCCTCCCTTGCGATCAGGCGATCTTGATGATGCCCGGCTCGACCGGTTTGAACCGCTCGGCGACCTGCGGGTCGTGGCCGGCGACGATCAGCTTCGCTGAGCCCGCCAGCGTGTCGATCGTCTCGAAAGCCGTGAGCATCTCCGGCAAGCTCGTGATGATCTGGACCGGCTGTCGCGTCTCTACGTTGTGGTAGAAGTGCGAGGCGTCGGAGGTGAGGACGACGGTGCCGCGCCGGGTCTCGACAGTGACGATCTGGAGCCCGGCGGTGTGGCCGCCGACGCGGTGGACGCGGATGCCGGGCCACACCTCGTGGTCGCCGTCGACGATCCGGATCTTGTTCGCGTAGTTCAAGGTCACCAGTCGCGCCAGCGCGTCGACGTTGGCCGACCCACGAAATGCCGGGGTCCGGCCGAAGGGCCCCGTCCAGAACGCCACTTCCTCCCCCTGGATCCAGAACTCCGCATTCGGGAACAGGCTGTGTCCGGCCCAGTGGTCGTAGTGGAGGTGAGTGATGAGCGAGATCGGGATGTCACTGGCCTTGATGCCCGCGCGCTCGACCATCGCCGCGGGGCTCACGTAGTTGCGGATGCCCCGCGCGCGCGCGTCGTCGTCGAGGAACCCGGTGTCCACCAGGAGCGGGTGGGGACCGCCGAGGATCAGCCACACGAAATAGTCGAGCGTGAGCTTCTCGTGCGAGGACTCGCGGTAGAAGAACTGACATTTCGTCGTGTCCCGCTCCCCGTACTTGAGCGCAAAGACTTCGTACATGGCTGATCGCCCTCCTGGCGGGCAACTGTACTATGATCCAGTCTCCCTGACATGACCAAGCGCGAGCGCGTCATGGCGGCCTTGCGGGGCGCGCCGGTGGACCGGGTGCCGGTGAGCCTCTGGCTGCACAACTTCGCCACCGAGAACTCGGCCGACACCCTCGCCGCCGAATCACTACGGCTGGCCCGCCGCTTCGACTGGGATTTCCTCAAGCCGCAGAGCCGGGCCCAGTGCTTCGCGGAGATGTGGGGACTTCGCTACGCGCCCTCGCGCGAGCGCGAGACGCCCTACACGGTGACCCGGGCTCCGCTGGCGACCGCGGAGGACCTGCGCCGGCTCGAGCCCGCGGACGCGAGGGCCGGGGCGCTCGGCGAGCAGCTGCAGGCGCTGCAGGTCATCCGGAAGGCGGTAGGAGCCGAGACGCCCATTATCTGGACGGTGTTCTCGCCGCTCATGGTCCTGCCCTTTCTCCTCGCGGGAGGCCGCGCCACGGCGCTGGCGCTGATGCGCTCGGAGCCGGCGGCGGTGGACCATGCGCTGGGCGCGATGGCGGTGACGCTCGGGGCCTATGCGCGCGCCGCGGTGGCGGAGGGCGCCGACGGCCTGTTCTACGCCACCAACATGGCGACGCGCGAGCTTTCGACTGCGGCCGAGTGTCGCCGCTTCCAGCGGCCGCACGATCTGCGCATTCTCGGGCAGGTCGAGAGCGCGCCCTTCAACGTGCTCCACGTCTGCGGGGCGGACATTCTCTTCGACGAGTTTGCCGACTATCCAGCGGCGGCACTGAGCTGGGCCACGGTGTCCGGTAACCCATCGCTGGCCGATGCAAATCGGCGCACCGGCCGGGCCGTGCTCGGTGGGCTGCCCGCCAAGCCCGTCATCGCCGGCCTGCCGCCGGCGGAGGTCGCCGCCCGCGGCCGCCGGGCTATCGCCGAGATGGGCGGGCGCTTCCTCCTGCTGGGTCCAGACTGCTCGATCGACCCCGGCACGCCGGACGCCGTAATGGACGCCGCCAGCGCGGCGACGCGCTGAGGCCCCCGGGACGTCTCAGCGGCTTCCTCTCTCCATGATCCGCCCTCCCGTCGTGCCGTCGAACAGCACGACTCTGTCCAGACGGAACCTGAACGAACGGCGATCGCCCACGGCCACCTTCTCCTCGACGTCCACCTTTGCCACGAGCGAGGACGGCCCGCCATAGTCCAGGAAGAGGAGCGTTTCGTCGCCGAGCGGCTCGATGAGACTCACGGTGGCCGGCCAGCTCTCACGCCCGTCGGCGAAGCGCACGTGCTCGGGCCGCACGCCCAGGACCGCGGGACCCGAGCCGCCCCGGCATCCCGGGAGTGTCACGCGAAGGGACTGGGTCACGAAACGAGCGCCGTCGGGCTCCGGCCGGAGCTCGCCCTCCACGAAGTTCATCGCGGGCACCCCGAAGAAGCCGGCGACGAACCGATTGACCGGATCGCCGTAGACCTCGAGCGGGCGCCCCACCTGCTGGATCCGCCCCTGGTGCATGACGACGATGCGATCGGCCATGGTCATGGCCTCCGCCTGGTCGTGGGTGACGTAGACGAACGTCGACCGGAGCGCTGCGTGCAGGCGTTTGAGCTCGGTCCGCATCTCGACGCGAAGCTTGGCGTCGAGGCTGGAGAGCGGCTCGTCCATCAGGAAGACGGACGGCTGCACGACCAGTGTGCGGGCCAGCGCAACCCGCTGCGCCTCGCCGCCCGACAGCGTGGCGGGGCGCTTGTCGAGCAGGTGTCCCACGTGGACGGTGTCGGAGACGGCGCGGACCCGCGAGGCGATCTCCTCGGGCGCGACGCGCTTGATCCGGAGCGGAAACGCGATGTTGTCGAAGACCGTCATGTGGGGGAAGAGCGCCAGGCTCTGGAAGACCATGCCCAGGTTGCGCGCGCCGGGCTCCCAGTCGGTGACGCACGCATCGCCGATCCAGATGTCCCCCGAGGTTGGCGTCTCCAGCCCGGCAATCATGTTGAGCGTCGTCGTCTTGCCGCACCCCGACGGTCCGACGAGGACGACGAACTCGCCGTCCGGGATCGCCAGGTCGATCCCGTCGACGGCGCGTGTCGCGCCGAAGACCTTCGTCAATTGCTCGAGTCGGATGCCGGCCACGTCCTATTTCCGAAGGAGCCCGAAGCTGAAGCCCCGGAGCAGGTGCTTCTGGATGAGGAAGCCCATCACGACCACGGGCAGGGTGGCGAGGGTTCCGATGGCGGCCTGGGGACCGTAGTCGCGCCCCTCGTTGGCGGACTGGAACTTGTTGAGCGTGATGGGCAGCGTGGAGACCTCCGTGTTGGTGAGCGTGATGGCGAGCAGCAGCTCGCTCCAGTTGAGGATGAAGACGAAGAGGAAGGTCACGACGAGGCCGGAGGCGGTGAGAGGAAGTACGACCGAGCGCAGCACGCGCAGGCGCGAGGCCCCCATGAGCCGGGCGGCGCGCTCGAGCTCCACGGGCACTTCCTCGACGAAGGCGAGCATCATCCAGATCACGTACGGCAGGCATGTGGCCACGTAGACGAGGATCAGTCCCGTGTAGGTGTCCAGGAGTCGTAGGGTGACGAAGTACACCACGAAGGGCACGGCGATGACGATGGGCGGCACCATCCGGATGGAGAGGATGTTGTACGGATAGTTTCGCCCGCCGGTACCGAAGCGGGCCCAGCTGTACGCCAGGGCGCTGCCGAGGACGACGGCGAGCAGGGAGCCGACCCCGGAGACGATGAGACTGTCCCCGATCGGTTTCAAGATCTTGAGCGTCTGCCGGCCCAGCTCGAACGTCGAGGTGCCCGGAGTCAGGACCTTGACGTAGTTCACGAGCGTGGGCTCGTGTGGGAACCAGCGCGGCGGCCACGTCACCCACTCCCCCGCGTGCTTGAACGACGTCATCACCATCCAGTAGATCGGGAAGAGGGTGACGGCCGTCCACGCGAGCAGGAGCGCATGGCGGACGAGCGGGAAGAGTGAGCGGCGCCCGCGTCTCACGCGACGCCTTCCTCGGCCAGGCGCCGCCGCTCACGGCGGAGGACGCGGATGGCGACGAGGCTGTACATGGCCACCGCCACGAGCAGTACGAGCGACATGGCGGCGGCGTCGGAGACGCGCGCGAACTCCCAGCCCACGCGCCAGAGATAGACGGCAACCGTCTCGGTGGCGTTGCCAGGCCCGGCCTGGGTGAGCAGCATCGGGTAGTCGAAGATCTTGAGGGCTTCCATCGAGCGTAAGATCACGGCGATCGCGATGACCGGCTTCAGCAGCGGCAGCTCGACGTGCCAGAAGATCTGCCAGCGGCTGGCCCCCATGACCCGCGCCGCCCGGATCGGGTCCTCCGGCAGCCCGGCAAGGCCGGAGGTAAAGATGAGGAAGGTGAGCGCCGTCCACTGCCAGACGTCCGCCCCGATCACGGCGAGTTGGGCCGGGGTGTACTCGGACAGCCACCGCACCGTGATGGTGCGGCCGGTGAACAGGCTCAGGAGCTGGTTGAACGGTCCCTGATCGATGAGCAGCATCGAGAGGTCATAGCCGACCACGGCGGGGACGATCATCATGGGCAGGAGAAACACCGTCGTGTAGAAGCGTCGGCCGCGGAAATGCCGGCGGCAGAGCAGCGCCAGCCCGAAGCCGAGCAGGAGCTCGAGCGGCACCGCGGCCGCCGCGAAGCCGAACGTGCGGGCGAGCGCCCACAGGAAGCGCTCGTCCTCGAGGGCGCGCTGGAAGGAGTCGAGCCCGGTAAAGGCGGCGTTCCACCACGTGCCGCGCGTGATCCGCCAGGACAGGAGCGAGAGATACACGAGAAGCAGGAAGTTCGGGAGCAGGAGGAGGGCGAAGAGCCCTTGCACCGGGATGAACGGCAGCCACCTGAAGACGCGCTCCCGCTCGAGCCAGCGGCGCAGGCCGGTCATCGGGCTCAGTCGGGAACGTTCTTGGTCGGGTAGGCGGCCTTCAGCGCCTTCCAGCCTTCGATCTGCTGGCGGCGGCCGATCTGGTTGGTGATCTTCTCCCACGCGGCGGCCGTGTTCTTCAGCGCGTCCTCGGCAGTGATCTTGCCGAGTAGCGCTTCCTGGACATTCAGGTCGAGGGCGTCGTTGTACTCCACGGCGCCCTGAATCAGGATCATCGGCGCCATCACCTGCGCGTTCTTGAGGTGGATTTCTACCATCTCTTTCGTCCGCGCCTTGATGACGCGCGGATCGGTGAGATGCGACTTCCGGTACGGGTCGTAGACGGTGTTGGGGCCGGCCACGAGGCGTGCCGACACCTCCTTGCTGGTCATGTACTGCGAGAGCCAGTACGCGGCCTCCGGGTGCTTGGCGTAGTTCGAGACATAGAAGATGTTGCCGTAGCCCTGGAGCGCGCGGCGCACGAGCTTGCCGCCGACCACGTAGCCGGGCACCAGGCAGTACTTGTTCTTGCCAACAACCTTGGAGCGATCCGGATGCTCGGCGGCGATCGCGATCGACGGGTACGTCATGATCGAGAAGGCGTTACCACCCGCGTAGAAGGGGTAGGCCTGGGGAGTCGCCCACCCCAGGATGTCCTTGGGCATGAACTTCGTCAGCGCAATGTAGTCTCGGAGCGCCTCGACGCCTTCCTTGCCGGCGATGAGCGGCTTCATACCGTCGTCGAACGGCATTCCGCCCTTGGCGTAGAATTGCTGGAGCCACCAGCGCCAGCCCCAGCCACGCGCGCGGTACCCCATCGCCCCGTACAGTTCGGGCACCCCGGTACCTTTCGGGTCACGGGTGAAGAACTCCGCAAGCTGGTACCACTGCTCATAAGTGTCGGGGCAGCCGGGCTCCCAGCCGTACTTGGCCTTGAACTTCTCCCCCTCGCCGGGTGCTTCGATCAGGTCCTTACGGATCACCATGATGAAGTTGTCTCCGTCCGCGACGAGGCCGTAGGTCTTGCCCTTGTAACGAGCCTGCTCCTGGAAGCCCGGGACGATGTCATCGAGGTCGGCCTTGCCGCGGGCCACGAGGTCGTCGATCGGGCGGGCCAGCCCGGCCTCCACGAGATCCGGCAGCGAGATGGGGTCGCCGATCCAGAAGTCGAAGCTCCCGCTCTTGGCGACGGCCTCGGACATGGCCTTGGCCTGGACCTGGAGGATGCCGACCTCGAAGTAGTGGACCCCGATGCCGGTCTCCTTCTCGAAAATCGTCATCTCCAGCGTGCTGCCCGCGGTGAAGATGGAGGGCATCATCATGTTGAGCTTGAGCGATGTGAGGCCCTTCGCCTGCATGTAGGCCTTGGCGCCGCTGATCGCCCGCACGTCGGCCGTCCCGCCCGGGGGCGTCTGCGCCGAGGCGGCGGTGGACCCGGCGACAAGCAGAGCGACCGTACCGGCGATGGACAAGAATCCGAAAGCTCGCTTCATGAGCGTCCTCCTGATCGTGATCTCACATCGTCGGGCTGGAGAACTCGCCGCCGAGCGCGACGAGCGCCCACGGCGCGCCCTGCGCGTCCCAGCTGAACCCGATGTGGCCGCCGAGCGCGTGCTGGTCTCGGAAGAGCCGCTGGATGGGATACCGATCGTAGATGCCGTTGGCACCGGCGAGCGCGTGGAGCGTATCGACCGCCTCGGTGCAGAGCTCCATCGCGTAGGCGACGTTGCGCTTGAAGCGGAGCTTTTCCTCGATGGTCGGAGCGCGGGGCTCCCTGGCAATCCGCTCGGCCTCCAGACAGTCCGCTCGGATGACGAGACGGGCCGCGTCGACCATCGCGCCCGCGCGGGCGACGCGCAGCTGCACGGCCTGGAAATCGCGCATGCGCATG
>WNFO01007598.1_pt1 | contig 21263 bp, 20 predicted proteins | sample 5400251 | NCBI WGS metagenome assembly WNFO01 (sample SAMN13153354, study PRJNA577476) | soil metagenome | isolation source: 100 cm saprolite under Madrone tree | place: USA:California | collected 2016-06-14
AGCGGGGAGCGCGAGAGCGCCTGCGTCATTTGTTGAGCTCATTCGGTGACGTCGAAATCGTTGGTGAAGCGGAAAACGGCCAGGAAGCACTTCAGCGAATTCCGGATCTCCGGCCCGACCTCGTCTTTCTGGACATCCAGATGCCGGGCAGCTCGGGGCTGGAGGTTGCGCGGGCGCTTGAACCTCCGCGTCCCAGAATCATTTTTTGTACTGCCTTCGATAATTATGCGATTTCCGCCTTCGAGCTGCATGCGATTGATTACTTGCTGAAGCCTGTGAATCGTACTCGACTGCGGGACGCTGTCGCGCGTGTTCGACAATCCGTGGCCGACATGGCCGCGAGGTATCAGATCGAAATGGCGCAGGAGGTTCAGTCCCAGATGTTTCCGCGCACGCTGCCGCGCGTCGAAAGCCTGGACTACTCCGGCATCTGCAAAGCCGCACAAGACGTGAGCGGCGATTACTACGACTTCATTCCGATCGCGTCCCGCAGGCTCGCCATTGCCATTGCAGACGTCTCGGGCAAGGGTGTCTCGGCCGGCCTGCTGATGGCGAGCTTGCAGGGCAGACTTCAGACCTATTCGCCGGTATACGGCATAGCTGTCGGTCAGCTCGTGGGACACCTCAATCGGCTGATCCACGCTTCCAAACAGAGCAGCCGCTTCATCACTCTGTTTTATGCGGTTTATGACGACACCGACCGCTCCCTGACCTACGTCAATGCCGGCCACAATCCCCCGCTGCTCGCGCGATCGGGCGCATTCGAACGACTGGAGGTTGGTGGCCCGGTGGTCGGTCCGCTGCCGGAGGCAGTCTATCCGCAGGACACCATTCAACTCTTCCCGTCAGACACTTTGATTCTTTTCACAGACGGCATCACAGAAGCGACAAACGCAAGTGGCGAGGAGTTTGGCGAAGGGCGCCTGCGTTCTGCGATCCTGGGAGGTATCACGCTCCCCGCACAGGACCTGAGAGATCGGATTCTGAACGAAGTCGAGGCGTTTGCCGGCAAGTTTCCGAATGACGACTGCACAGTTATCGCAGCCAAAGTTCTGTGAGGAAGGAGCGAATGCTCGACGATGGTCGCGGATCGCCAGGTCCTGTTTCATGTGCTCGGCGCTGGACGTGCCGGTCAACGGCAGCATCCCCACGGACTGCGCGAAGCGGAAAACAATCTGGGCCGGGGTGACTTTGTTACGTGCGGCAATTTCGGCCACCACTGGGTGGCGCAGCACTTCCGGATTGGCAGTCAGCAGAGAGAAGCCCTGGTACATGATGTTTCTATCTTTGCAAAACAATCGCACATCGCGATCCCAGCCGAGCCGGGCGTAGCAGCGATTCTGAACGAACGCAGGAGTCTCGGAGTGGACGGCCGTCATTTGCATGAGGTGCCGCCGCGAAACGTTGCTCACGCCGAGCAGACGCGTGCGCCCGGCATCCCGCTCCTTTACCATTGCGGCCCAGACTTCGGTATCTGAGTCGGTCCAGGCATAGCCGGAAGCTGGCCCGTGCAGCACATAGCAGTCGACGTGGTCCGTACCGAGGTGTTCGAGCGAGCTGGCCATCGACTGAGCCACTTGAGTCGAAAGGTCAGCCTCGGGGTCGTACGGCAGCCGGTGGTCCTGGCCGGGCTGATATGTGAATTTCGTCTGCAGAAAAAGATCCGCGCGCGTGACAACCCCAGCCTGGTAGGCAGCAGCCAAGCCCTCACCGACGCCGGCTTCGAAGTAGTGCCGCCGCTGGTTGGCCGTGTCGATGCCACGGAAGCCTGTCCGAAGCGCGAGCTCTGTAAGGGCGGCCGTCTGACCTTCCTTCCAGGCGGTGCCGTAGATGAAATCAGGAACAGCTACAGGATGATTCGTTGGCATTGCCTCATTCTGCCATGATCAGCCCTTCGGCTTCACGGGTTAGAATAAGGCGCATGATGAAACTCGTCGAAGAGAGCGCCGGTGTCGGAGAGCTGATGTTGAACGGACAGGTGTTACGCCAGGTAGGCTATCGCATTAGCCGATATCAAGGCGTCGTTGAGGGCTCCGGCTTGCCGATTCCAGGCCTCCACCGCATCGAAGGATCGATCGACTTCGACCCGGGTACGGATTCCGCCGGGTTAACGGGAGCCGCACTGGCCCTGAGGCTCCAGGATGGCCGCGTCCTCGGAATTACTCTCGTCGGCAACGAGGGCCGCATCTTCAGCGAGGGTCATGGGCCGATGAGGTGTTTCTGCTGCTGAAAAATGGGGTCGTAAAACAAATAAATTCGGGGACAGACGCATAAATCACCTAATTACGAATCAACGGCGATTTACCGTCGTTGGTGAGCATGCGCGTGGCTTCTCGAATGTTGCGGGTTTCGAAGATGAAGGTGTTGTGAAACATGAATGGAAGGAACTTGTCGAGCGTGACTTCCTGCTGGCGGATCTGCCGGCGAGTGTCGCGGAGGCGCTTGAGGTAAGGACCGACCTTGTCGGGACCGAAAAGCGTCTTGCCGAGCGTCAGCACGGCGTGGATCACATCGAGGCCGCGATGCAGCCGGGCACGACGGGATTGCAGCGATTTGTCCGTAATGACCTGTGTCTCCACATATGCTTTCCATACGTTCGCTACGCGGCTGCCGCTCTTCTTATGTTTGTGCTTGTACCGTGAATTCATTCCAAGGAACGCCACGAGCCGGGGCAGCATGATCGGGTTCTCATCTGCCGATGCAAGATGATAGACGCGCTTGTTCTTTCCACATAAGACTGCGGCGGTCACGATTAAAATGCCGGCCGCCACCAGGTCGACAGGGATGATCTCGAGCGGGCCGTATTGTACCGGCCAGCCTTTCACGCCATCGCCGCCCATCAGCACGAGCGGCGCAGATGTGGTGAAGCCTTCATTCCAACCAGGAAAGGGAAACCGGAGCGACGATTCGACGATCGCAGGACGGACGATTGCGTACATCAGCCCCGGCGTCTGCGCGATCAGTTGCTCGCCCATGCTCTTCGTATATGTGTACGTGTTCGTCCAGCCCCAGTGCTCTGCCTGGCTCATGCCCCCTTCGCGCAACCGCTCGCGAAGGGGGCGCGGGTTGGTGGTCCGGGTTTGGCGCGTTTCTTCGATGAACTCTTCGTACCAGTTCAACTCCCGGGCTACAGTGAAACGCCGTTGGTCTCCGTCTTCGCCACGGAACGGAAAGTAACCGTCGATCGGAATGTCTTCGGAGATGCGCCCGTTTTTCTTGCCGGCCACATACGCAGTCGAGACGTGAACCAGTTTCGCGCCGAGCAATTTCACCAGTTCGATGACGTGCTGTATGCCGTAAACGTTCGGCTCAATCGATTCACTTACCGGCGGATCGAAATCGACGACACCGGCCAGATTCACCACAACATCAACCTTTCCCTTGAGCTGCTGGAGCTCTTCGAGGGATATGCCGCAGAGAGGCTGGTCCAGATCGCCTTCCACGACCCGGACTTTCTGCCGAATGACGTCCTGACCGCCGATACGCTCAACGATCGTACGCAATGGTGGCGATTGCAGGACCTCGGAATAGAAACGCTCTTCACCGGACAGGTTCTTTTTGCGGCGTACCTGTACGACCAGATGTTTCAATTCCGGGAATCGATCGAGGAGCATCGCCAGCAGAACCTTGCCGACAAAACCGGTGCCGCCGAGAAGCAGCGTTGTCCCATTGCTGAACGCCTCGATTGCAGAGATCTCGCCGGTTCCTCGGAGAGGCGGCGGATCCCCCTCTTCGTATTCGCCGCGAACGGCATTCCATCGCCAGGTGGTTAGCGATTTCATCAGAGGGCCTTGGCTGGCCTGAGGAACGGCGGGAATTTCGAAGAAGTTTCGCGCAGTTCGAGAATCGGCCAGTGGTTCTGCAGGGCTATACGGCGAAGTCTGCGCGTGGGATTCGTCGCGACGGGATAGCCCACAGTATTGAGCATCGGGACGTCGGCCGAGCTGTCGGAAAAGGCACAGGAATCATTGAGCTCGATGCCTTTCTGCACGGCATACTGGCGAATACTGTTCGCCTTTTCGTTTTCGGCCAGCAGCGGTGGAAGCACCCGCCCTGTAGCGACATGGTTCCTGAACTCGAGCCGGTTGCAAATGACTTCTTCAATGCCGAAGTGCAACGCGATCGGGCGTATCGTAAAGTCGAGGGTGCCGGTGACCAGGACGTTGCGGTAACCCAGATTGCGGGTCCTGTGGATCAGGGCCTCGGCTCCCGGAAAGATCGATGGTTTGAGCGTCACCTCGAAGAGATCGTCGGCCAGGCCAATGAGACGGTCGCGATGCATTCCACGATAGGCACGGAACGCAAAGACATTGAAGAGGGACCTCGAATACAGATCGAGCCCGAAGAGAAGCGGCACGCTCAACACAACTTTCGTAATCTGGTAGACGCTTTTCAGCAGCGAGCGCTCGTTGCGGGCATAGTACGCATGAGTCGTGACGAGGTTGCAGGACAATAGTGTGCCGTCCAGGTCGTAGAACGCGGCCTTGTTCATAAAGCGCAACTCATTATAGCTTTCGACTGAGCGGCGGTCTATGACCGCCGGACGAACGCGGGCTAAAGCCCGCGACTACATTCAGGCTGAAAAGTTGACGCCCAATTGTAGTCGCGGGCTTCAGCCCGCGTTCAGATAATCATCACCTATGGCTCAAAAACTTCAATATCCCAACACAAGACGAGTCGATCACGTCGACACTTACTTCGGTGTGAAGGTCCCGGACCCCTACCGCTGGCTGGAAGACGACAATGCGCCCGAGACCATGAAATGGGTCGAGGCAGAGAACAAGGTCACGTTCAAATACCTCGACAAGATTCCTTTTCGTTCCAAAATCAAGGCGCGGCTCGAAAAACTCTTCAACTATCCCAGGTACGGCGCTCCCTTCAGAAACGGCCGACATTTCTTCTTCAGCAAGAACGACGGCCTTCAAAACCAGAGCGTGCTCTACATGCAGAAAGGTCTGGAAGGAACGCCGGAACTGCTGATCGATCCGAACACGTTCTCGGCGGACAGCACTTCACAGCTTGCCGAATTTGCCCTCTCGAAAGACGGTAAATACTTTGCATACGGCATTTCGCAGGGCGGATCCGATTGGCGTGACGTGCACGTGATGGAGATCGCCGGAAGGAAGACTCTGCCCGACCTGCTGAAATGGGTCAAGGTTTCAGACCTTGCGTGGCAGGGAAATGGCTTCTACTACAGCCGCTACGATGCTCCAGCGCAGGGGAAGGAACTGACGTCGTCTAACGATGATCACAAAGTCTATTACCACCGTATCGGCTCACCACAAGCGGAGGACGAACTGGTTTATCAGGACAAGACAAACCCGCAGCGCTTCCATCAGGTCCAGACGACCGAAGACGAACGTTTTGCCATCCTGTACATTTCCGATCGAGGTAAAGGCAAGGAGGGGGAAGCCCTTTTCGTTCGCGACGCCGCGAAGACCGACAAAAAGTGGATTCCTTTGATTCCCGAGATCGGTGACGACCACTACTATGCGATCGACAACATCGGCGCCAAATTTCTGATCCAGACCAACAGGAAGGCACCGAACTGGAAGGTCGTTCTGATCGATCCAAAGAAACCCGAAGAAAAGAACTGGAAGGTCGTGCTGCCCGAAAAACCTGAACCGCTCCAAAGTGTCGGCACCGCCGGCGGCAAACTCTTCGCGAGCTACCTGAAAGACGTCACGACCCGTGCTTACGTCTATGATCTCACCGGAAAACTCGAGAACGAAATCAAGCTGCCGGGACTCGGGACTGCGTCCGGCTTCGGCGGGAGGCATGACGACAAGTTCATCTTCTATACCTTCCAGTCCTTCAGTGTGCCGCCTTCGATTTACCGTTACGACATCGCTACACGCAGGTCCACGTTGTTTCGAATGCCCGAGATTCCGGACTTCAAGTCCACCGATTACGAGACGAAACAAGTTTTCTACACGAGCAAAGACGGCACGCGTGTCCCGATGTTCCTTGTGCACAAAAAGGGACTGAAGCTCGACGGCAACAATCCCACTCTGCTGTACGGGTACGGCGGATTCAGCAACACCATTCCGCCGTCATTCAGTCCGCTGCGGCTGGCGCTTCTCGAGCAGGGAGTCATCTACGCCTCGGCTAACATCCGCGGCGGCGCCGAGTACGGCGAGAAGTGGCATGAGGCCGGAACAAAGCTGAAGAAGCAGAACGTCTTCGACGACTTTATTGCCGCGGCCGAATATCTGATCGCCAAAAAGTACACATCATCTACGCGGCTCGCGGTCCAGGGCGCCTCGAATGGCGGTCTGCTGGTCGGTGCGCTCGCCAATCAGCGTCCGGATCTGGTCAAGGTTGTCATCCAGCAGGCAGGTGTGATGGACATGCTGCGTTTCCACAAGTTCACGATCGGCTGGAACTGGGTTGCCGACTACGGTTCGAGCGACAACGAAGCGGAGTTCAAGGTGCTGCGAGCTTACTCGCCGATACATAACATTAAGAAAGGGACAAAGTATCCTGCCACGTTCATCACAACCGCGGATCATGACGACCGTGTCGTTCCCGCTCATTCCTTCAAATATGCCGCGGCGCTCCAACACGGACAGGGCGGCGACAATCCAGTGCTGATTCGAATCGATACGAAGTCGGGTCACGGCGCGAGCAACACCGCCAAAACCATCGAACAAGCGGCGGACATCGACTCGTTCCTCCTCTGGAGTCTGGGCGTCACACCGAAATACTGATGACAAGAACGGTCGCGATTCTCAATCCGGAATCTGCGCGTGGAAGAACTGCGGAGACCTGGGCGAGAGTGCGGATGCAGTTGCCGGGAAAAATCGAGACGCTGGAGACCAGGACGCCCGGACACGGGATCGAACTGACGGCGAATGCCATCAGGAGTGGTGCAACAACCATCATTGCCGTCGGAGGCGATGGAACCATCAATGAGGTCGTGAATGGGTTCTTCGAGAATGAGCGCTTGATCTCGAACGAGGTAACACTCGGGATTGTCCCGCGCGGAACCGGCTCAGACTTCTGGAGGATTTTGAATTTGCCGCCCGATGAGAGAACTGCCGCATCGGTCATTCACAGCGGCGCGCCGCGGCTGATCGACATCATGAAAGTGCGTTACACCCGAATGGATGGCACGAGCGCGCTCCGCTATTCGGTCAATATTACAAGCTTTGGAATGGGCGGCCTGGTGGCGGCAAGGGCGAATCGGTCCAGAAAGCCGCTCGGTGGGCAGATCGCATTCCTGATCGCCACAATCCGGACCGCACTGGCCTTTCCCGGCAATTCGGTTACGCTCCGCCTGGATAACTCGAAGACAGTCGAGGCAAAAATCACCAACGTCGCCGTCGGCAATGGGCAGTATCACGGCGCTGGAATGTGGATCTGCCCCGGCGCCTCCATCGAAGACGGAATGCTCGATCTCACCGTAATCAAATACCTGTCGTTGTGGGAGCTCGTGAGGGGTCTGCCGGTGCTCTATAACGGCGGAATCTACACCCATTCCAAGGTGGAATCTTATCGGGTGAAACACGTTCAGGCAGATTCCCTTGAAACCACTCTGATCGAGATCGACGGTGAACCCCTCGGACGCCTGCCCATTGAGGTATCCATCCTGCCGGGAGCTATCCGCATCTTGATGCCATGATCGTCCCTGAACAGAAAACTTCAGCCGCGGATTACGCGAATTACGCGGCTGAAGTCCTTTTGGCTATTGCGAATTCCTCATCGCCTGCAGGTTGGGGATATGCCGGATGAACACAATGGCGAGCAGGACGTAAGCGTAACCTCCCACCAAAATGGAGATCAGGAGCATCGTCGAAAGCGATGCAATCGCGCCTTCCTGTTTCCAGCCCGCCTTCCGCCCGACGAAGCGAAGCACCGGGTAAAGCGGCAGACAAATCAGCGTGATCCGCGGCTCGAGAAAGAGCAGCACCCCGACGGTAGTCGCCACACCTTTACCGCCGTTGAATTTGAGGAACGGGCTCCAGCAGTGCCCTATGACCGAAGCAATACCGACGAGCCATTCACCAGAGAGCAGCCACAACGCAATGAAACCCTTGGAGATGTCACCGACCAGCGCGATCGCCGCTCGCCATTTGCTGGAAACGCGAAGGACGTTGTTGAACCCGGGATTCTTCGAACCGACTTTGGTGATATCGATTCCTGTGCCCAGCATCGCGACTTTCGCGAAAGGGATGGAACCGATGAGGAAGCTAAGAATCAATTTCCAGGCCAGGATCACTTCACTTTATAGCCGAACTTGCGCAGCATCTCTTTGCGCGCAGCTCTGTCGGAATCCTGCTCGACACCTTTGGGAGACGAACCGTCGACCACGCCCATGATCCCACGGCCCTGCTCCGTTTCCGCTACGACGACTTCGAGCGGATTCGCCGTTGCGCAGTAGATTCGGCAAACTTCCTGACACATCTTCACGGAGTTGAGCACGTTGATCGGGAAGGCATCTTTAACAAGGATTGCAAAAACGTGGCCGGCCCCGATATTCTGCAAAATGCCGACGGCGGCCTTTGTGAGGCCGGCATCATTTCCTTCATGCCGGATCAGGCAGGGGCCCGACGCCTCGGTAAACGCCACACCGAATTTAATATGAGGAGAGGAGCCCGCCAGGATTTCATAGAGGTCTTCGGCGGTCTTGATGAAGTGCGTTTGGCCCAGGATGACATTGGCGCCCTCGGGAATCTCAACGCGGACCGTTTTGAATTCCATATCCACCTCTCGAGTCACGTGGTAATCGGGAGTCCGCCGCGAATGACGCCAGAATGGGCGCGTCAAGAATCCTTTGATGCGCCCATTTTGGCGTCATTCGCGTAATTCGCGGCGGACTCCCGATTACCACGCTACCACGCATGATAGAATTTCTAGATGATACGCTACTACGCCGCAATGGGTCTCCAATTGCTGGGACTTATTTTAACCGGCGAAGCGTTGTTGCTTTATTTTGGCCAGATGGGACCATTGATGAAAACTGCCTCACTCGGGGCAGGTTTGTTTTACGCTGGTTGGTTTATTCGTCCGCGAACAGGCAAATAGGAACAGAAAAAAGTGTCACGCTATCGCTCAACGTTTTCGGGACTAGGCTTCAGACCCTGGACGCCGGCAGTCAGGATCCTCATCGTCAGCTGTGTCATTGCGTTCTTCGTGGAGCTTATCGATCCTTCCTTTATCTCCAACTTCGGTCTTACCCCGGCCCAGGTGACGCACAACTTCCACCTATGGCAACTGGTGACCTACATTTTCCTCCACGCGACCGGCCAGCCGTTCCACATCATCTTCAACATGCTCGGCCTGTGGATGTTCGGGTCTGAACTCGAATCATTGTGGGGAAGCCGCCAGTTCACCAAGTTCTTCTTCATCTGTGGTATCGGGGCCGGACTTCTGTCGGTTCTGCTTTCGCCGAGTTCTTTCGTCACCACGATTGGCGCGTCGGGAGCGATTTACGGAATACTGGCAGCCTACGGAATCCTGTTTCCGAATCGAATCATCATCTTCATCATCTTTCCAATCCCCGCCAAATGGTTCGTTCTGCTGCTTGGTGGTATGGCCTTCTTCTCCTCGCTCTCGGCCAGCGGCAGCGGTATCGCTAATGTCGCACACCTTGGGGGCATGCTTTGCGGCCTGATTTATCTTCGCGGAGGACGAGTGTTCAGCGACATCAGGTACCGCTACGACCGGTGGCAGCGCAACCGCCTGCGACGGAAGTTCGAGGTCTACTACAACGAACGCCGGCGTAACGATGACGACCAACAAAAATGGCGACGGTGGCGATAGAACGATTCCGAAGTTACAACCATTGGTTAAAGGAAAAGTTCGGCGAGCGCGTTTATAAAGTCATCGTGGATGCGGGATTCACCTGCCCAAACCGCGACGGAACCGTTGCCGTGGGCGGATGCGCGTACTGCAACAACAACTCGTTTCGTCCGCCTTCCGCGGTCAAGACCGATCCCATCCGGGACCAGGTTCGTGAAGGGATCGAATACATCAGGAAGCGATTTCAGGCGAACAAATTCATCATCTATTTCCAGCCCTTCACGAATACCTACGGGGAGACTGAATACCTCCGGCAACTCTATACCGATGCAATCGACCACCCCGAAGTCGTCGGACTGGCGATCGGGACGCGCCCGGATTGCGTGGATGAAGAAAAGATCCGGATGATCGAAGGAATCGCGCAGCGGACTTTCGTGTCGTTGGAATTTGGCGTGGAATCCATCTATGACGAAACGCTTCGGCGCGTGAATCGCGGGCACGATTACGCCGCGTTTCTAACGGCGATGGAACTGGCGCGCGGCCGGTCGATCCACATCGGGGCGCACTTGATCCTGGGCTTCCCATGGGAGACGCGGGAGCAGTGGCTGGCGATGGCGGATGAGATGTCGCGTGCGCGCGTGGATGCGCTCAAGATTCATCATTTGCACATCGTTCGTGGAACCGCTCTCGCGGCCGAATATTCGCGCGAGCCGTTTCGAGTGCTGGGCTATGACGAATATCTCGACCTGCTTTGCGATTTCGTCGAACGGCTCGATCCGAGAATCGTCATCGAGCGCATGTTCGGCGAAGCGCCCTTCGGCCTGCTGGTCGCGCCGACCTGGCGCCGCAACAAGAACGACCTGGTGTTGGATATCCAGAGGAAATTCGAGGAACGAGATGTCCGGCAGGGAGCAAGAATGGTGTGAAAACACAAAGACACAAAGGGCACAAAGGCAGGCCGCAACTTAAATGCGGATTTTACCCGCAATGTTCATGCGGCCTGCCTTTGTGCCCTTTGTGTCTTTGTGTTTTCACACCATTCTTCAGTTTACGCGGACAACAAACGGTTTCAGGTCGTCCTTCCTCAGCTGCCCAGCAAGCTTCTGCGCCGCTTGAATGTCCGGTTCGCGGCCGATACGCACCCGATAAATCGTCGTCTCGCCGGCAAAACTCTGGACGGTCACAGCCGGATATTTCTTCTCCAACTGCTGCTTCAGAACCTCCGCTGCGCGGAGATTCTCGAATGCGCCGACCTGCACGCAATAAACCGTGCGGGCAGCCTGACCCTCCTTGAGAACCTTCAGTTTCACCGGCGCCACGCCTGGGCGCACCATGTCGATCTCGCGCGCTGCGCGAAGCGACAGGTCGATCACGCGGCCATCGATGAACGGACCGCGATCGTTGATCCTCACATCCACTTCCCGCCCGTTCGTCTTATTCGTCACTCGGACGAGCGTGTTGAACGGCAGCGTCCGATGCGCCGCCGTCATTTCCTTATATGTATCGAAGATTTCACCACTCGCCGTACGCCGGCCGTGGTAGGGTTCGGCGTAATACGACGCGTTGCCTTCCAACTCATTCGAAGAAACAGAGGGTGCCGAAATAGGCTGGGGAGCTTTGACCTGAACTTTCTTGTGCCCGCAGGCGGAAAGAAACAGAACCGTGCAGATGAGAAACACTAACCGACGCACGCAACTGTAATAGCATACTGGCGGGAGCCCTACAATAGTTAGATCATTTACTAAGTTAGGAGGGGTGCCTGCGAGGCCATCAAATTCCAGAAAAGGCCGAGCAGGCGGGGTGGTTCCGAAACTTCTGCTTGCAGGGTTTGCTGAGGAACCACCCCGTCTGCGCCAGAGTTCGGTAGCTTCGCGGCATTTTTTGATGGCGCAGCCACCCCTCCTAACTTAGGAGGGGAATCGTCGCGTCCTTCAATTCATTCACACCTTCTATTACAAAACTGTCGGCGGTCACAGACCGCCGCTACAGTTGGGAGCCCGGTTCCTTCCAGAGTTGACGTGCTAAACTTCGTTCATGGTGCTTGGGTTATTGACCGCGTCACTCGTCTCCATCGTTTGTTTCATTATCACGGTCTTCATGGGATTCATGATGGTGGGCCGTACCGGCCTGGGCCAGGGAATTCATCCAGCGTACGAAGGTGTTCAAGGCCAGGGTGTTCCCACCGGCCCTCTGGGCCATGTTGTTCACAATGGCAACCATGATCCTGGGGGGTGGCGTTGACACGCGGGTCATTCCGGCTTTTGTCCATACCGTGCTTGCAGCCGCTGCGCTCTACTTCAACGTTGTCGCGTTTTGGAAAGAAGCGAAGTACATGGTCGCGCACAACATGCTCATGGAAGAGCTCGATCGTTTTTTGCGGTCCGCACCGCCGGTTCCGGTTGAAGTGGTTGGTCACGGTGTTGACGCTGACAGCAAATGAGCATTCTTTCCCGCCTCACGCATTCGCCTCGCGTCGAATCTTCGGAACTCGAAACGCCTGAGCAGGTCGACGCATTCATCGACTCGCGGGCGCTCGAATATTCCACGCGGCTTGAAAACGACTTCGTTCAGCGCGCCGTGAGTCTGGGGGTTGATGGAGGAATGATCCTCGACGTCGGCACGCGTGTTGGACTCATCGCTCTGAAAATCCTGTGGCAGAATGAGAACTTTTACGCAATTGGAGTGGACAGTTCGGCCCTGATGATCGATCGGGCACGCGAGACCGCGACGGCCTGGGAGTTGGGCGAGCGCGCGTTCTTTCAGGTCGGAGACGCCCGGCGGATGCGGTTAAAGACGGCTTACTTCGATCTCGTTGTTTCCGATTCGGTGCTGCACTGTTTCGACGATCCGGTTGTCGTGCTCCGTGAAGTGAATCGCGTGCTGAAGCCGAAAGGCGCTCTTCTGATTCGAGATCTCCAGAGGCCGGGACGGCTCCAAATGGCAAAACGCATCGAAGAGCACAGCGCGCGGTACGGTAACCGGATGCGACACCATGTTGAAACGGCGCTTCGGGGCGCGTATACGCGCTGGGAGCTCGAACAAATGGTGCGGGACTCCGGCCTGGAGCGAGCGCGCGTTGTTGAACTCGACGAACATCATCTGGCGATCGAGCGTACAGGCGAGAGCGATCCGAACTCCTGGATCAAAGCGCGGGAACAATATTTGTAACTGTAGCGGCGGTCTATGACCGCCGACAGCGTAGCAAGAGGCGAAATCGCCGGCGGTCATAGACCGCCGCTACAGTCTGCACGATATGCAAAACATCCTCATCATCGGAGGCAATGCGGCAGGACTGACGGCAGCATCCCGCGCCAAGCGACTCGATCCCCGCCTGAACGTCACTGTTCTCGAAAAGAGTCCGTATATCTCCTACAGCACGTGCGGCATTCCCTACTACTTCGCGAAAATGGTGGAGTCCAGCGATCTGGTCTCGTACACCCCCGATTCCTTCGAGAAAGAGCGCGGAATCAAAGTCCACAACAACACCCGGATTGATGAAATCTCCCCGTCGCGGAAGCGAGTGATGGGAACCCGCTCGGACACGGACGAGCGCGTGGAGTTTTCCTACGAGCGGCTGCTGATTGCGACCGGCGTGAAGCCGAAACTTCCCGATGTTCCCGGGACGGGCCTGAAGAACGTTTTCACGATCATCGATCTTCAGGATGCGATACGCATCAATGAAGCGCTTGAAAAGGCACAGCGGGTGGCCATCATCGGGGCGGGATATGTGGGCCTTGAAGTCGCCGAATGCCTTCAGTCGGTCGGCAAAACGGTGCACTTGTTCGAACGGGAGCCTCAGGTGCTGCCGGGCATCGACCACGACATGGCTCAGATCATTGAATATGAGTTGCAGCGTTTTGGCGTCATCTTGTCGGTCGGAGCCAAAGTTTTGGCACTGGTCGGAAGCGACGGCCGGGTTAATGGCGTGAAAGCCGCCAGCGGCCTGGGTATCGCCCCGGCCGACGTGGTACTCCTCGACACCGGAGTTGTCCCAAACGTGGACCTGGCGCACGAAGCCGGCATTCAGACGGGTGTAACGGGCGCCATTTCGGTCAATTCGTATATGGAAACGAACGTGCCATCGATTTTTGCGGCAGGAAACTGCGCTGAGACGTACTGTGCGATACGGCGACGACCGATACTCCACTATATAGGGACGGTCGCCGCAAAACAGGGACGAGTTGCCGGCGACAATCTGGCGGCTCGGAGGACCAAGTTCCTGGGGGCGGTCGGCACAACGGTGTTGAAGGTCTTCGACCTTGCCGTGGGCCGAACCGGCTTGAGTTCCCGGGAGGCGGCCGCTGAAAGTATCCCGGTTGTTTCGGCGCGTATAGAAGCATTGGACCGCGCTGCTTACTATCCGACGGCCCGGAAGATCTGGGTCAAGCTGATAGCCGAGCGCGAGAGCCGGAAGCTCATCGGTGCCCAGGTTGTGGGCTACGGTGAAGCTTCAAAGCGCATTGACGTGGCAGCCACGGCCATCACGGCCGGCATGCGGGTGGATGAACTGGCGCAAATCGACCTGGCCTATTCCCCGCCCTACGGAAATCTTTGGGATCCTCTGTTGGTTGCGGCTCAAAAGCTCTTGCGTCAAATGGCTCTGTGGTAAAATGCCGCCAGTTTTTTAAGGCAAGAAGCCTTAATGCAAGGAGCAGTGGACAGGACATGAAGTTGAGGTTTCCAAAAGTAATCGTTGCAGTATTGGTGCTCGCCGCCCCGGCCTTCGCCGAGCGATTGGATTTTCCGAAGGACGGTCTCGAAAGCCGGATTGAGTTCTGGAAGAAGGTTTACACGCAGTACGGCGAGAAGGACGTCATCATCCACGATCGCATCAATGTGAACCTCATCTATGACATTGCCAGCCCAGACGACGTTCGGTCGCGGATTTCGACCGTTCAGCGGGCGCTCAAAGAGATTCGCGACAATCTCGATACACCCGAAAACCTGAGCTCGATCGGAAAGCAGGTACGCGACACCATCGTCTCGAATTCTGTTCCGCTCACCCCGGCGGCACTCGACGAATTGTTCGAGAACGTCCATACCCAGCTCGGAATCAAAGAGCGCTTCCGTGATGGCGTTATTCGTTCTGGCCGATACGTTGACGCATTCCGTGAGATTTTCGCAAAAGAGAATATCCCTGTAGAAATCGCTCTGCTGCCGCTTGTCGAATCGTCATTCGAGAATAGATCGTTGTCGAAGGTGGGCGCGGCCGGAATCTGGCAGTTTACTCGCGGCACCGGACGGCTCTACATGAACGTCAACCGAAAGCTGGACGAGCGCCTCGATCCTTCAAAGGCCACGGTCGCCGCTGCCCGTCTGTTGCGCGGTAACTATGATGCGCTCGGCTCCTGGCCCGTCGCCATCACGGCTTACAATCACGGCAGGGGCGGAATGATGCGCGCACAGGGCGCGGTCGGTACGGACATCACAACGATCATCAAAGATTATCGGGGACCGCTCTTCGGGTATGCTTCGATGAACTTCTACACGGAGTTCCTGGCTGCCGTCGAGGTTTACCAGAGTTACGAACAGTATTTCGGGCAACTCACGCTCGATACTCCCACGATGAAAACGGCAGCAGCCAAAGCTGCTGCTTCAAAGACTGCAGCAAAACCGAGGGTACAGACCGCTAAAGCGTCCCCAGCAGACAGGTATAAGGTCCGCAAAGGGGACACCCTTTGGGACATCGCCCAGAAGTTCGGCCTGAGCATCGGCGACTTGATGGACAAGAACAACCTGCGCAATTCCGCGATTCACGCCGGACAGTTGCTGCTCGTAAAATAAAACGCGGGCTAAGGCCCGCGACTACACTGGGGAGGCGTATTTTCCGTTTGGAGTGCGCGCGTTCCCAAAGTCGTCGCGGGCTTTAGCCCGCGTTGTTCTCAGCCCCAAACATTCCTTTAACCGCTTCGCGTTGATTTGAGTAAGATTGGGCTCACGAAGGAGAGCCCAATGTATCTCGCACGGCGCGAATTTCTGACAAGATCTACATTATTGACGGCGGGCATCTTATTTGGTCCCGCCCGCCTGATAACAGCCCGGCAGACGCCGGCATCCGCCGGCCCCGTCGATCCCACACTGCTCGAGGATCTGGTTGCGGCAAACCGAATTCTCGCGCAGGAAGGTATCGTCGACGCTTTCGGTCACGTCAGTGTCCGGCACAATCGAAACCCTGATCGATTTCTTTTGTCGCGCTCGCTGGCGCCGGCACTCGTTACTGCGGCCGATATCATCGAGTACGATCTCGACAGCAATGCGGTGAATGCCAACGGCCGTGCCCAGTATTCCGAGCGGTTTATCCATGGGGAAATCTATAAGGCGCGGCCAGACGTAAACGCTGTAACGCACTGCCACTCGGCATCCCTTATCCCCTTCGGCGTGACCTCGGTGCCTTTGCGCCCGATGTATCACATGGCTGGGTTTATTGGCGAGGGCCTTCCGATTTTCGATATCCGCAAGACGGCCGGAATGACAGACATGCTGGTAAGCGATTCACAGAAGGGCCGCGCGCTCGCTCAGACGCTTGGAAACAAGACGGCGGTTCTGATGCGGGGACATGGCGTGGCGGTCGTCGGTCCGGCATTGCCATTTGCCGTCGGCCGCAGTGTTTATCTCGAGCTGAACGCCAGGGTTCAGGCCCAAACTATGGCTCTTGGCGGCGGACAGATCACTTATCTGGATCCCGAGGAAGCCCGGAAGATCATGGAAAGTGGCGAGAACCGCAGTTATGAGCGCCCCTGGGAGCTCTGGAAGAAGAAAGCGCTGGGCAAATAAGCGTTTCCTGTATCGGCGGTCTGTGACCGCCGAAACCGGCGCTCTATGAAGGTGTGAATGAATTGCAGGAAAGGGTGTTCCCCTCCTCGGAGAGGAGGGGTGGCTGCGCCATCAAGAAGATGCTGCGAAGCCTCCTTATGAAGGCGCAGACGGGGTGGTCAGTCCCGGATAACGTTAGAACATCAACATTTACCATAATGGACCACCCCGTCTGCGCCGCTTCGGAGGCTTCGCGCCTTTTTCTTACTGGCGCAGCCACCCCTCCTGTTCCAGGAGGGGAACACCCTGTCCCGGCAATTCATTCACACCTTCTAGAGCGCCGCTACAGTAAGAGCCGGACACATGAAGACCGGTGACATTCGACTTCTTCTCTCCTATAACACGTGGGCTAATCGCCGGATCCTCGCCGCAGCGCGGCTTCTGACGGCGGAGGCTCTCCAGCGCGATCTTGGGACGAGTTATGGCTCGGTCCAGGGAACGCTGGTCCATCTTCTGTGGGCCGAATGGATCTGGCTTGAACGTTGGCTCGGCAGGTCGCCGAAACAGGTGTTTGGGACGGGGGATCTCCCTGATCTGGCGGCCATTGAAGAACGCCTGGCGACCATCCAGCGCGGGCAGGAAGCCTTCATTGAGACGCTCACCGACGATCGCGTAAAGACTCGTATTTCCTATGAAAACGCGCCGGGCGAGCGCTGGGAGTATTCGCTCGGCCACATGATGCAGCACATCGTAAACCACTCCACGTATCATCGTGGGCAGGTGGTGACCCTGCTGCGACAGCTCGGCCAGACACCGCCCCCTACCGATTTCCTGGTTTATTTTGACGAGGGCGGTTCCTAGTGAACGGCTCGGCTGACAAGAGCCGCGCTGGCACTGGCGGCAACCACGCGATTGCGGCCGCGAGCCTTGGCGGAATACAGCGAATGGTCGGCTTCCTCGATCAAGTCCTCGGGTAAGTATTCGGGCTTGAACGCGGCCAGACCGCAGCTGAAAGACAGCGAAAGCCGTGCCCGGCCGTCGATGGAAAGCTCGATCTGGTCGAGTTTCTTCTTCACGCGCTCGAAGTAAACGACGGCGCGGTCGGGTGTCGTTTCGGGAAGGATGATGGCGAACTCGTCGCCTCCAATACGGCACAGGATGTCTTCCTCGCGGAGGTTGACGCGGAGGAGCTGAGAGAAGAATTTCAAGACCTGATCGCCGCCGCGATGTCCTACTTCCTCATTGATGTCCTTGAAATGGTCCAGATCCACCAAAGCCAGCGTCAAAGCGTGACCGTTTCGCCGGGCGCGAGCTACTTCCTGCAGCAGCCTCTCGTAGTAGAACCTGCGGTTCGGGATTTCGGTCAGCGCGTCGGTATAGGCGTAATCCTTGTAGATCTGCAGGCGCTCGATCTCGGCCTCGAGCAGCTGATTCCTGCGCTCGAGCTCTTCCAGCCTATCCTGCAGGCTGGACTGATGATTCATATTCAGCAATGCCATCGCATCCTCCAGTGCCGGATAAAAGCAACGGGTATGCCACACCTGGACAAGTTTGGCGTCAATGAGTTAGCCGCGACCTGACTGCGCGCGGCGAAGGCAATTCGTGCCCTGCTGGGCAAAGATTGCCATGAGCGGCTGCGAATGCAAGCCCGGTAGGGCGCAGCCATCAATCAAAGGTACAATCGAACCATGCGTCCGGCTGCCGGGAACCGGGATGATGTTCTTATCGGCGTACTGGCCTCTGTCCTTATAGTGAATGCTTTCCTGTTCTTTCTCTGGCGGGATCAGACCTTCGTCCATATCGATGCCATCGCGCACGTCAACAAAGCGCGGGGTATCTTTGACAACCTCACACCCGGCCTCCGCCAGCTGGGCACGGTCTGGCTTCCGCTGCCTCACATTTTGATTCTGCCTTTTGTCTGGATCGATGCGTTCTGGAGAAATGGAGCCGCCGGAAGCTTCGTCAGCGTTCTGTGTTACATCGGCACGAGTATTTTCCTGTTTCGGACGGGGTACGCGTGGACGGGATCCCGCATGGCGGGCTGGATCGCATTTCTGCTTTTCGCGCTGAATCCCCGGCTGATCTATCTCTTCTCGACGCCGGAGAACGAACCGCTCATGGTGCTGTGCGCCACGGGCCTACTCTATTACATGGTCCGCTGGACGGAAGACGAAAGCTGGAAGGCCTTCGCAATGGCGTCGTTGATGGCTTTCGCCGGAACACTCACCCGGTATGAAGGATGGGCGATAGCGGCAACTATGGTCGTTCTCGTTCCGTTTCTTGCCCGAAAACAGCGGATCGCCTCCACGATACTTTTCACGGGAGCCGCCGTGGCCGGACCGATGTTGTGGATGCTGTTCAACATGATCTATTTCGATGACCCGCTCATGTTTGCTTACGGCATCGGTTCCGCCGAGGCTTATGCGTCACATAAAACCTTTCCAACTGCCGGTAATTGGTGGGATTCGGCGGTGACGTACTTTATCGATGTGGCGTACTGCGTGAATTCGGCCGTGCTGTGGCTCGCCGTCGCAGGCATGGTGCTCAGCCTGGTTCTGGTTGGTCGGCGGTATTGGCGGCCCACAATAATACTCGCATCCGGTTGTTCGGCTCTTTTCGCGTTCTATGTGCTGAACCTCTATGCGAACATTGTGCCGGTCATCATGCCAGGCATGCTGGAAAACGACCGTCAGGCCACGATGAACGTTCGTTATGGAAGCATCCTGGCTTCGACCGTTGCGCTGTTTGCTGCCATGTTTATCTTTTTCATCATACGGAAGGTGGATCAGCACCGCGCCTACTCGTTGTTTCTGCTCGCCCCACTTTTTCTGCCGGATCCGATTCCTGCCGCAAGCAATGAACCGATCTATCAGCAATTCACTCGTAACCTCTTCTATACCGAGGCAATCCACAACCAGGGCTTCTGGATGCCGCCTTTCGTCGAGGTTTCCCAAAAGCTGAAGGCCGATATGGAGGCCCTGCATGACGAAAACAGTCTCGTGATGACCAACACACGGATCGTTCACGTCGCCGTGTGGGCGACGGGCATTCCCATGCGCCGCTTCATGCACGAAATGAACGAGGAATACTGGGGGCCGAACCTCAACGGTTTCGATCCCAAAATCCGATGGGTCATCACCGAGGAAGGCGATCAGCTCTGGCACGCCCAGGGGAAATTTCTTCAGCGCAACTTCATTGAAGTCGCGAGCGCCAAAACGCCGGCAACTCAGATCGTTCATCTGTACCGCCGTCCGGAGTAAAAACAAAGAAGAATAGCCGCAGATTACGCGAATTACGCGGATGGGCGCATCCAAAGGTTTCTTACGCGCCCATCCGCGTAATTCGCGTAATCTGCGGCTATTCTTCTTTGTTTTTGCTTCGCTACAGGTTTTCGATTTCGACCGGGACAATGCAATCCGCTGGAGTAAATCCAAAGATCCGCGAGTAGAAATACAGTTCCGCCTCGACGGAGCGCCGGATGTTTGTCGCTTCGCGGAAGCCATGGCCTTCGGTAGGGAATGCAACGTAAGCGAAAGGCACGTGCCTGGCTTGCAGGGCGGCAATCATATGTTCCGCCTGGGATGGCGGCACGACTCTATCTTCCAGGCCTTGCAGCAGAATCACCGGGCAAGACAGGCGATCGGCAAAGTGCACGGGAGAACGCTGGCGGTAAAGCTCGGCCGCTTCCGGATAGGGCCCGACCAGTCCATCGGTGTATCGGGATTCGAATTTGTGCGTGTCCTTGGCAAGTTCCTCGAGATCCGCAACACCAAAGTAGCTGGCGCCGGCCGCAAAGACATTGTGAAAGACAAGTGCGCATAGCGTGGTGTAGCCGCCGGCGCTCCCGCCGCGGATGGCCATCCTTCTGCCGTCCACATCGCCACGCTTCTCGAGATACCGGGCAGCATTGATGCAATCCTCCACATCCACGATCCCCCACTGGCCTTTGAGACGCTCACGATAAGCGCGGCCGTAGCCCGTACTGCCGCCGTAGTTCACATCCACGACTGCAAATCCGCGGCTTGTCCAATACTGGGTCGACAGCCGCAGACCTGACGTTGTCGCACTCGTCGGACCGCCATGACTGATCACCAGCAAAGGCGGGCGCTCGCCCGGGGGCGCCGAGAAGTCCTTGTTTTTCGGCGGATAGAAAAGCGCGAATGCAGTCTGGCGGTTCGAAGTCGGAAACTCGATCGGCTCCGGCTCTGAAAAATATTCAGGGGCGATCTCCATATTGAGACTTCGCCGAAGCACGCTAAGAGTGTCATTGCGAAGATCCAGCGAGATGATTGTGGGCGCCTCGGAGGGTGAAGCTACCGCGATATACAGCGTGTCCGCCCCGTCAGAGCAAAAACTCCCGAATGTTGTATAGGGAACGTCGAGCGTCGTAACGGGGTTTTTAACGCTATCGACGATCGCCAGATACTCGAGACCGTTCCTGCTGTAAATGCAGGCAATCCGGCCATCGGAAAGAAAGGCGTACCGCGAATACCCGAAAACCCATTGAGGAAGACCGACCTCACCATCGATCTGAAAAATCGGAACGATCTTGCCGGACCGTTCCGCGTAGAGATTCCACCAGTCCGTAAGATCCGAGACAAAATACAGTGTCCCATCCGGCGCCCATTCCGGTTGGAAGATCGACTCCGTCGAGCAGCCTGCAATGCGTCGTGGATTGCCGACCGACGCATCCTGCCCCAGGTCTCCCACCCACAGTTCGGTGCCATCCCACGGCATCTGAGGATGACGCCAGCAGGTCCAGGCCA
>WNFO01001040.1_pt1 | contig 21261 bp, 29 predicted proteins | sample 5400251 | NCBI WGS metagenome assembly WNFO01 (sample SAMN13153354, study PRJNA577476) | soil metagenome | isolation source: 100 cm saprolite under Madrone tree | place: USA:California | collected 2016-06-14
CCTGCCGTTTCTGGAGGCGTTGGGGTGCTATGCACGCGAGCGCCGCCGCGATGGCGCTTACGACTGGGCTCTTTTTGAGGATCCTGCTCAGGATGGCCGTTTCATCGAAACATTTCTGACGGACTCGTGGCTGGAGCACATGCGTGCGCACGAGCGCGTGACCAACGCCGATCGTCTGCGCGAGCAGATCGTCCGCCAGTTTCTCGTCGATGGTGATCCCAAGACTACGCATTTCGTCGGCGTAAATCCGATCTGAATGTTTGCCGTGCCCAACGATCCGCCGCCCGAAGTCGCGAGCCGACGCCATCAGATGTGGCCGGTGCTTACAGACCCGGAGATCGCGCGTACCAGCCGGTTCGGCTCCTTGCGGCGCTACGAACGCGGTGCCCGCCTGTTCGCGGCCGGCGAACCTGGCCCGGGCATGTTCGTCGTATTGCAGGGTGCTCTGGCGCTCAGGCAGCGTGACGGCATGGGTCGCGTGGTTCCCATTGTGAGCCTGGGGCGAGGACAGTTCTCCGGTGAGGTCGCTCAGCTTTCCGGTAGCTACGCGCTTGCAGACGCGTATGCCGAGGAGGATTTGGAGGCCATTCTTGTGCCGCCTCCCCAGCTGCGCGCACTGATCATTGCCGAGGCAGATCTTGGCGAACGTATTGTGCGTGCGCTGATTCTGCGTCGGGTCCTATTGATCGAAACCGGCATCGGCGGCCCGGTATTGATGGGCCGGCCGGAGTCTCCCGAGTTGCGGCGATTGCAGAACTTCCTGACCCGCAATGCCCGTCCGCATCAGATCATCGATGTCACCCAGGATGGCGACGCCGCCGCGCTTCTTGAACAATACGGCGCGGCATTAGCCGACGTACTCGTTGTGTGCCCTGGCGGCTCGGTATTGCTCAACCCCACCGAAGAGGCGTTGGCCCGCTCGCTAGGAATGCTCGATTCGGTCACGCACAACGAGCTCTTCGACGTTGCCATAGTCGGGGCGGGACCCGCCGGGCTCGCAACGGCCGTGTACGCGGCCTCGGAGGGCCTGCATGTCGTCGTACTGGACTGCAGGGCGTTTGGCGGGCAGGCAGGATCAAGCGCGCGCATCGAAAATTACCTGGGCTTTCCAACCGGCATCTCCGGTCAGGCGCTTGCCGGCCGCGCCTTCGTCCAGGCGCAGAAATTCGGCGCAGAGATGATGATCCCGGCGCAGGCCGTCGCGCTGGACTGCAGCAAGGCCGGGCCTAGCGGCGAGTTGTCATTGCAACTCGTGGACGGGCGCCGCCTCCGGTCCCGAACGGTTGTCATCGCCAGCGGCGCGCGCTATCGCCGCCCCGAGGTGCCGCACTTGGCGGAGTTCGAAGGCCGCGGCGTTTCGTACTGGGCTTCTGCCTTCGAAGCGAAAATGTGCGCGAACACCGAGGTCGTCCTGGTAGGCGCTGGCAACTCGGCCGGGCAAGCTGCGGTATTCCTGGCGCAGCAAGCAACCAAGGTATTCGTTGTGATACGAGGGCCGAATCTTGCCTCCGGCATGTCACGCTACCTGATCGACCGTATTGATGCCACGCCGAATATCGAACTGCGCCCTCACACGCAACTGACACAGCTTTACGGTAACCTCGAGGAGGGCCTTAACGCGGTGTCCTGGCGCGACAAGCAAACAGGTCTCGAGGAAAAACGGCCGATCAGGCATGTGTTCCTTTTCGTTGGCGCGGACCCGGAGACGAAGTGGCTCGCTGGGTGCGGCGTGGCCCTCGACACGCATGGGTTTGTGCTGACCGGTCAAGCGCAAGGCCTCGCCGCCGGGCATCTGCCCGCTCCACTCGAGTCGAGTGTGCACGGTGTATTCGCGATCGGTGACGTGCGCTCCGGTTCGGTGAAGCGCATGGGAGGTGCGATCGGCGAAGGCGCCGCCGTGGTGGCGCAGATCCATCAGCATCTCGCCGCTGACGGTGCAGTTTCCGCGGTAGAGGGCGAAAGGCCTGCGGGCGACGTGTCCTAGCGAACGTAACCCGATTCAGAACCACCAACCGATCCTCGCGGTTCTTGACGGGCGCGCCGCGAATGATAAACGCGCGCTGCTAGCTTTGAGTGCCCCTGATGCGCCAGAACCCTATTATCGACAACGGGAGGAACGCATGAATCTGCCTGATGCACCGATTGCAAACGAAGGCTTCTTCGTCACGCATTTCTTCACGGTGAGGGATCAGGAAAAATCGAAGGACTTCTACGTCCGAATTCTTGGCGGGAAAGTGATCAAGCCGGAAAATCCCTGCTACATCAAGTTGGCTAACACCTGGATCATTCTCAATTCCGGTGGTGGCCCGACTCCCGACAAGCCAGAGGTCCTCCTCGAAACCCCTTCGGATCTCGACAAAGTGAATAGCTTCCTTAACTTGCGTGTCGCCGACGTCTGGGCCTGCTACAAACAATGGGGCGACAAAGGAGCGTCCTTCCTTACCGAGCCATTAGACAATCACGGTTTGGAATTGCGTTGCTATATGCGTGATCCCGACGGCTACCTCATCGAGGTCGGCCAATATACTCAAATGGCGCTCGACCGTTTCAAAAAATACGCCGGTTGAATTTCCAGGCAGATTCACATCCGCAAACCGATGGTTCCACTCCTGCCCAATGTCAATTGTCCGGCAAGCGCGTCTATCAGGAGCTACCCTTGGCTGCCAACCTCTTTCCGCTTTGGCAAAAGAGCAGATGGGAATATCAGCTGGACTTGACGCGAGTGCGACCAACGCGAGCAGGTCGGCAAGCAAACCAAGAACGATCTGGAGCAGGGCGATCACCGATTTATGATGCCATACGGGCTTGCATGGACATCCACCTCGGGACCGAATGATTGCGGACCACAAAGCTGTCCACGTGATCCAGGTCGAGGGGCTTTCGCACGCGGGGCGGCTTAGCGCCGCCTGGCAAGGGCGCCAGAGCAAACGTAACCACCAATGCACCGGTCGCCTTTAAGAAGACACGGCGGTCGATGGTGGCCCGCATCTGCGGACGCCCCTACGCGTTCGCCGCACCCATCACCGCGCGCACGATTCTCAGGTGCGTGCCGCAACGGCAAAGGTTCGGACACAGCGCCTCACGCACTTGCTCTTCGCTTGGCTTTGGCGCTCGCTTCAAGAACACGACCGCTTCCATGATCATGCCGTTGATGCAATAGCCGGACTGAACGGCCTGCGCTTCGATAAACGCGCGCTGAACGGGGTGTGGATTCTCAGGGCTGCCCAAGCCCTCCAGGGTCACGACCTTTCCTGGCACTGCACCGATAGGGTAGACGCACGAGCGCGCCGAAAGTCCGTCGATGTGCACCGTGCAGGCTCCGCACTGCCCCAGTCCACAGCCGAATCGAGGACCGCGCAAGCCCAGCTCGTTACGCAGGGAATACAGAAGCGGCATCGCCGGATCGTCCACTCAGAACAGAGGTGCATCACGCAGTCCATTGGACTTTGGTATCGCTGACACCTTGGTATCCCTTTGCCCGCTGGCAACACCATCGTGCAATGGTCTTGCCTTCGCACAGGTGGTGCAATGCGCGGCGTGATCAAAACCGCCTCTTGTGTGAGCGATCGAAGGAGGCCTCGATGAAGAAGTCAGTTCAGGATTTGGCCGCCGCGGTTCGCTCCGTCGACCTCGCGTTGGCTCCGAAACGCGGGTTGGCGGTCCTGTGTATGTCAGTGGTAGCGGCTTGCTCGACTCCGGCACCGCCCGCTCCGCCGCCACCTCAGGCCAAGGCGCCCGAGCCTTCCGCTCCGTCGGCTCGGCCGACACAGGCGCCCCAGCCGATCGCGACACCGACGGAATCACCGATGCAGGCCTTCGAACGCATGCGCAGCAGCGTCGCCAGAGAGAGCGTCTTCTTCGACTTCGACAAGTTCGGAATCAAGCCGGACCAGGTCTCGGCTATCGCCGACAACGCGAAGCTCGCCAGCACCTATTCGAACGATCATTTGACGCTGCAGAGCAACTGCGACGAGCGCGGGAGCCGCGAGTACAACCTGGCTCTGGGTCAACGCCGCGCCGATGCGGTCAAGGGGCGCCTCGTACTGCTGGGCATTCCGGAAGAGCGGATTGAAACGTTGAGCTTCGGCAAGGAGAAGCCGCAGGCGCAATGCCACGACGAGACCTGCTGGTCGGAGAATCGGCGAGCGGACTTTTGTGCACGAGTGGAAATGAATCGAATACTCACGGAGATAGGATCATGAAGAAAGCGATTTTAACGGCGGTAATAGTGATTACAAGCTTTCTACACGGAGGGAACGTGTTCGCTGCGTCACCGGTGAAGCAGGGCGCAGCGCCGAAGCAAGAGGTCCGTATAGAGCGGCTCACGCCAGCATATTGGCGCATTACGTTCGACATCCCGCCATTCAACATCTTCGGGCCGGAGACCATCCCCGAGCTAAACGAGGCGATCACACAACTCGAGACGGATCCACAGGTAAAGGTGGTGGTATTCGATAGCGCGGTGCCTGGATTCTTTCTGACGCACTACGACCTCGTCTCGCCCCTCTCGGACACAACGAATCTCGCGCCGGGACCCACTGGTTTGCCTCCTTTGCCTGACATGCTGGTGCGACTCAGTCGTGCACCGGTCGTATCAATCGTGTCTATTCGAGGTCGCGCCACTGGCGTCGGCAGCGAGCTGTCGCTCGCGAGTGACATGCGTTTCGCCAGCCGAGAGAAAGCAATATTGTCGCAATGGGAGGTCGGCGCCGCCTTGGTACCCGGAGGGGGACCCATGGCGCGCCTTCCCCGCTTGATTGGACGCGGTCGAGCGCTTGAAGTACTGCTTACCGGCAGTGATATGGATGGGGATCTCGCCGAGCGGTATGGCTATGTCAATCGCTCGCTTGCGGACGCTGACTTGGACCAGTTTGTGGATTCGCTCGCCCGGCGCATTTCAAAATTTGATAAGCAGACAATCGCGGACATCAAGGGAATGGTCAATCCTTCGACCCTGCCGTCGAATGAAGATCTCAAGGCCCAATGGGGCGCATTTATTGCATCTGTCCAACGTCCCCAAGCGCAGCAGAGGGTGCAACAGCTGATGGAAATGGGACTTCAACAGAAGCCGGAGGTCGAGAGGCGACTCGCCGAATATATCGGCAAACTTGGCGAAGCGTCGAAATAGCTTGTCTGGAAAGGACCTGCCGGTTACCGCTCCGGCCTCGAAACTTGCTTAAATCGCGTGTTGCGCTCGACTAACTATAGCGGGTGGCGACGATGCAGCTGAATCGCAAGCTCGCATTGACAGGAGCCATATGTTTGGTCGCCATCGCCGTAATTGTCGTGCTGGTGCTGCCGGAGCATGTATCGGGCGTCGCCACGGCAAAGCCTCCGGATGTCGAGGTGGCGGAGGTCGAGCAGAAGGACGTTGCCCTTTACAGCGAATGGATCGGCACCCTGGAGGGGTACGTCAATGCCGACGTCAGGGCGCAAGTCACGGGCTATCTGCTGCGCCAGGATTGCAAAGAGGGGCACTGGTCAGGAAGGGCAGCTGCTGTTCGAAATCGATCCGCGACCATTTCGAGCGGCTCTGGATCAGGCACAGGGGCAATTGGCGCAGGCCAGAGCGCAGGTCGCCAATGCCGAAGCCGTCCAACGCGGGACTCAGCTCGATGTAGAGCGCTACATTCCGCTGGCCAAGGAACAACAGCAGGATCGCGAATCTATTGGACGGTGGTATCGGTCGATACTTTGGCCATCGCGCTTGACGAATAGACGCGCGCCTCGCGGTACGTTGCCCAGATCAGCTTCGACCCTGCGAGGTGGCTGCATCGGCGTCACGTCGTCGATCAACCGTGGAAGGCGTCGTCGTTGATCTATAGACGTAACGCACCGTCCCCGTTTAATCCTATATACATCTGATACAAGGGTATCGACCAAGACCATCGTTTAATGGTCTTGCGCTCACGCCCGTGATGCAATTGGTGCACGGCTAACAACTCACACCCTGGAGATCCGACATGAACAGAAACGGCAATTACAACTTCGCTTGGGGGCGGACGGCGATCAGTGCGTTCGCGTTGTCGCTCTCCGGGGTGATGCTGGCCCCGACCGTCTACGCCGCCAATATCACCGCGTCCCCACCGGCCGATTTCAAGAAGGTAAGCTCGCTGGTGAAGCTTCCGGATTTTCTGCCGGGGTTGGGAACGCTCTACGTCGATCCGTCGACGCTACCCATCGGCCCGTTCCTCGGCTACAACCACCAGGGGAAGCTCGTCAATATCGTCTACATGGTCCCGCTCAAAGATTTCGACGCTCATAAGAATTTCGAAAGCATCGGTGGAGTGGCCGCGGGAATCAAGGTCAACCATACCGATATTCAGTACAACCCGGGCCATCCGGGCGTCGAGGAGCCGCACTATCACATCGTCCAATGGTTGATCAGCTCTGCTGCCGTAGAAGAAGACATGAAGTAGACGCAGAGCGCGCAGAGACGCAATTGGACACGCGTTCGAGGTTGGTGAAGGTCAAGACGGTGGTTGGTAATGCCGCCAAAGCCTCGGTTTTGGCGGCGTGTCTCGCCGGCACGACAATCCTCGGCCAAGCCGCGCCTGCGACACTCGCCACGGTGGAGATTAAGGTGATGCAGACGCCAGCCGGCAAGACTTATTTCGATCCGGCGGGCGTGCGCGTCGTCCCGGGGGATACGGTGCGGTGGGTTCAGCTCAGTGGCTTCCACTCGATCACTGCTTACCACCCGAGCAACGACAATCACGAGCTGCGGATCCCCGCGTCTGCCCAACCCTGGGATTCCGACATTCTGCTAGCCGATTATCCCAAGCGTGGCGCGACATTCGAGCACGTCTTTACTGTGCCAGGGGTTTACGACTATTTCTGCAAGCCGCATGAAATGGCCGGCATGGTGGGACGTATCGTTGTGGGCAATCCCGGCAACGGTCCCGGGACGAAACCATTCGGTTACGCCCCGAGCGAGAATTGGAAACCGGTCCCGGAACTGGCGCGCAGGACATTTCCGTCGATTGCCGAGATCATGCAGAAGGGAAGGGTGCGGGTTCCGTGAGGCGCGCTGCACCGCTGGAAGACTAGAACCACTGAACTCCGATGAACAGAAGGGCGCACCCGGTCCTGCGATGATCGAGCTGCAACGGATTTACGAGCACAAGGAGGAGCACGGAACTCGCTTCCTGGTTGAACGGCTATGGCCGCGCGGGATCCGGAAAGAATCCCTGCACTTCAGCGAATGGCTGAAGGACGTCGCACCCAGCGATTCACTGCGCCGCTGGTTCCGGCACGACGTGGCCAAATGGGCCGAGTTCCAGCGCCGGTACCGCGCGGAGCTGGATGACCATCCTGACGGATGGGCAGCGATCGCCGCTGCCGCGCGTGCGGGCAACGTCGTTCTGCTCTACAGCTCGCACGACACTGAGCACAACAACGCCGTAGTGCTGCGCGACTATATAAGCGAAAAGCTCGAACACCGCGCGGGAGCCGCCTCCAACCGCATCGGACGCAGGCGCGGCCGCTGATTGCTGTCGAGAACCCGCCGCCGATCCCCGCTGTTCAAGAAACCTGAGCCACCCCTCTGCACATGCAAGCCAGCCGAGTTATCGCTTCATGGACGCGCTGATGTTCACATCGGCAAACTGAGACCAAAGTGCAATGGACACTCTGTCATGGGTGATGCATTGTTGTTTCATGGAGTACCGCCAAGAATTGCGGTTGTCAGGATTCTGCCGACCACAAACACATTCACGCCGATAGGAAAGGAGATGTGCGATGCCATACGTTACAGTCGGAAAAGAGAATTCAGGAAACGTCGAGCTTTACTACGAAGATCATGGCTCGGGTGAGGCGGTTGTCCTGATCCATGGGTACCCATTGAGCAGTGCCTCTTGGGAGAAGCAGGTACCCGTCCTCCTGGATGCTGGTTACAGGGTCATCACCTACGACCGGAGGGGCTTCGGCAAGTCAAGCCAGCCGACCACGGGCTACAACTACGATACGTTCGCAGAGAATCTATACAAGCTGGTTACCCAGCTCAAGCTGCGTGACTTCACCCTGGTGGGCTTCTCCATGGGAGGAGGCGAGGTGGCGCGCTACTTGGGCAAATACGGTTCCAAAGGCGTCAAAAAAGCCGTGGTCATATCCGGTGTGCCACCGTTCCTGCTGAAGACGGCCGACAACCCCGAGGGTGTAGACGCAAGTGTTTTTGCGGGGATCCAGAAGGCGGTGGTCAGCGACCGCTACGCGTTCTTCACGGACTTCTTCAGGAATTTTTACAACACCGACCTGTTTTTGGGTAAGCGCGTCAGCGAACAAGCGGTCCAGGCGAGCTGGAATGTCGCGGCCAGCGCTTCCGCCACCGCCAGTCTGGCATGTGTCCCAACCTGGTATGAGGACTTCCGCGGCGACCTGGCTCACATCGATGTGCCTACGCTGGTGATTCAAGGGGATGCCGACCGCATTCTTCCCATCACGGCTTCAGGGCTGCGCACCGCTCAGCTCATCCGTGGTGCGCGCCTGCGGGTCGTCAAGGATGGGCCACACTGCATCACATGGACGCACGCGGAAGAGGTAAACAATGAGTTGCTGAGCTTCCTGGGCCGGAAGGCTAGCAAGTTGGAGGAGGAAGCTGCCTAAACTGTGAAGTTCCGATGGGTTGAACCCGTTTCGATCGATACTATCGTCCAATTGAGTCCGTCAAACGCTTCTGGCATAACTGCAACTGCGTGATCACGCATCGATCCATTCCCGCGCGGGCGATACCCCCCACCGATTGCCGATCCCGGAAGAGCTCGACGGGCGAGAGCGCGAGATCGCCTCCCTGCTCGCATCCTTTGATCGGGTCGTGGCGCGGCCTCTGCTCGAAACGCTGTTCGAGGTCTTCGATGGGGCGGCGTTTACCCCGACGATCGCTCGCGATAGCGCGCAGTCGCAATGAAGCCGGAAAGGATCGTTGACCCGAGGTTTCAATATGCGGCGTCAATCCGTACCGATGTGGCGGTCAAATGGCTTGGTTCGGCGTCAAGCAGGGACTATCGAACTCCTTCTGAACCACGGTGAAAAGAGGGACACAAGACTTATGTGGTTGGCGCACGCACGCTGCTGCTGACATCGGCAGGAGACCGACACCAAAGTGTGATGGACGTTCACCGGTAGAGTGGCGCATGCTCTCAAAGGGGCTAAAACATGAGATCAGCGAGCGCACCTGACCATGGAGTGCGGTCATCATCCATGGTGCATGGCACGCCCGTCGTGTTCGTTGTTGACGACGACGTCTCGGTGCGCGAATCGCTTGAAGCGCTGATCCGCTGCGCAGGCTGGCAGCCGCAGACATTCGCGTCCGCACAGGAATTCATCGCCCACCCACGAGCCCTCGCTCCGAGTTGTCTGGTACTTGACGTTTCGCTTCCGGACCTTAATGGTCTCGATCTGCAGAAGCGCATCGCCGCCGACCGGAACGACATGCCGATCATCTTCATCACGGCCTACGGCGACGTGCCGATGACGGTCCGGGCTATGAAAGCGGGAGCTGTCGAGTTCTTGACGAAGCCATTCGGCGACGACGTACTGTTGAGCGCAATCCGGAACGCCATCGAGCGCAGCCACGCCGCACTTGGTCACGAGGCGGAGATGCGCGCGCTCCGAGACGGTTACGCGTCACTCAGCCGTCGCGAACGGGAGGTCATGGGGCTGGTCGTTTCAGGCCTGTTGAATAAACAGGTCGGTGGCGAGCTCGGCATCAGCGAGATCACAGTGAAGGCACACCGGGGCCAGGTGATGCGAAAGATGAAGGCCGACTCTCTCGCCGACCTGGTGAATATGGCCGCGAGACTCCACCTCGCGCCTGCATCGAAAGGCTGACACGCGAGCGCGCGGTCGCAAGATCCATCGCATTGCCGCTGGACGGGAGTTGGTGCAGTCACCTTTTCCCCGCGCCATGGGCCGGAAACCGATACCAAAGTATGATGGACGTTGACCCGTAGAGTGGCGCATTGTGGTGTCATGGTCCTACGTCCACTCGTGTCGGTTGTCGACGACGATCTGTCTGTTCGCGAGTCGCTACCCGACATGCTGAAGGAATTGGGCTTTATGGCGCAGACGTTCTCGTCGGCGGAGGAGTTCCTCGCGTCCGACTACTTGGACCAGACAGGATGTCTGATCCTGGACGTCGCGATGCCTGGCATGTCCGGGCCCGATCTCCAACGGGAACTGAGGCTTCGCCGGCAAGAGATTCCGATCGTCTTTATTACCGCCCACGCAGATGAGACCATCCGTCCACGCTTGCTCGAACAGGGTGCCGCGGAGTGCCTGTTTAAGCCGTTCAGCGATACGGCGCTGCTTGGGGCGGTCAATGCCGCGCTTCGAGGGTGCTGAGCGACGTGACAGAAGAAGGGTCAACCGCTGAAGCCGCTCGGTAGAGCGCGGCTGTATAGAGACCCGCGTGTCAGGAATTCCGTACGGGAGGAGTCCACCATGAAAACGCCCGCGGCACCAATTCCGTTTGCCGGCTCCCAGCTCGGGGAAGCACGTCATGTATGCGCATTCTTCAACAGCGACGAAGAAGAGTATCGAGTGTTGCTTCCGTTCATCAAGGACGGGTTCGAGTGTGGCGACAGGGCGGTTCACGTTGTCAGTCCGGGTCGGAGTCGCGACCATCTGCAACGGTTGGCCGCGGTCGGGATCGACCCGACGGCGGCCCAGCAGACTGGGCAATTCGAACTTCGGACCAACGCCGAAACATACCTTCGGGACGGCTACTTCGATCAGGATCGGATGCTGGAAGTGTTCGAGCAGCTGGCCAGCGGCAACGCCAAGGGAGGATTTCGCCTCAGTCGCATTATCTGTCATATGGACTGGGCGGCCGAAGGTCGATCGCCCCTCGACAATCTCGTCGAGTTCGAATCGCGTGTGAATGATGTGTGGCGGCGCCACGACGATGCGGTCGTCTGCGTGTACGACCTTGCGAAATTCGGAGGCGGGACGGTGGTCGACATCATGCGTACGCATCCGATGATCATCATCGGCGGCATCCTCCAGCAGAACCCGTTCTTTGTACCACCGGAGAAGTTCCTGCGCGAGCTTCGCGAACGGCGACGCGCGTAGGGACTGCATCGCCCCCGACGGTGGTCTGACATGGAAGTGCAATCCGAACATCCAGCCGAGGAGATCGAGCGCCTTCAGCGCTGCCTTAACGATCTGATCAGCGTCCTCGCTCTTCCTGCCATGTGGAGTGGCTGCGACCCATCCCAGATTGTTCGCACCTTGCTCGACGCGCTCTTGAGCATGCTCCGCCTGGATCTCGTCTATGTGCGGTTGAAAGATCCGGTCGGTGAGGGACCCATCGAGATGGTTCGGGTCGCTCAATCGCAAAAACTGACGGCGCGGCCGCAAGAGATCGGCGAGGCACTCAACCACTGGTTGGGATCTGGCGCGCAGAAATGGGCATCGCTGGTACGGATTCCTTTTGGCGACGGAGATATTTCAATCGTGCCCTTGCGACTGGGGCTGCAAGGTGAAATTGGGGTAATCGTCGCGGGGTCTCAGCGAGCGGACTTCCCCGGGCAGACCGAGAGACTTCTTCTAAGCGTAGCGGCGAATCAGGCGGCGATCGGGCTGCAAGAGGCGCGGCTTCTGAGCGAACAGAAGCGGGTCGCCGCCGAACTCGATCAGCGGGTCGCGCAACGAACTAGGGAACTTGCTGCAGCCAACGAGAAGTTGCGTCAGGAGGAGAAGGAACTTAAGCGCAGCGAGGCGCGCAAGGCAGCGATCCTGGACTCGGCGCTCGACTGCATTGTGACAATCGATCACGAAGGCCGCATCACTGAGTTCAATCCGGCTGCGGAGCGCACCTTCGGCTACCGTCGGGACGAGGTCGTCGGCAACCACCTGGCCGATGTGATTATCCCGCCATCACTCAGGGAGAAGCACCGGAGGGGATTAGCCCGGTACCTGGCCACAGGCGAGGCGCGAATGCTTGGGAGACGCATCGAGATAACGGCGGTACGCTCCGACGGGAGTGAATTCCCGGTCGAGCTCGCGATCACACGTATCCCGTTTGACGAGCCGCCGTCCTTCACCGGCTACCTGCGTGACATCACGGAACGAAAACAGTCGGAGCAAGAGTTGCGGCGCAGTGAGGCATTTCTAGCCGAAGCCCAACACCTTTGCTCAACCGGCAGCTTTTCCTGGCGCGTGGCGACAGACCAAATCACGTGGTCAGAGCAGCTCTATCGCATTTTCGGGTTTGACCAGAGCGTGCCCGTGACACTCGAGCTGATCGGTACTCGAGTCCATCCGGATGACCTCCAGTTGCTAGATGACATGATCAACCGGGCGCGGGTCGCCGCCGGCGACTTTGAGTACGAGCACCGCCTGCTGATGCCGGACCACTCGGTCAAGTACCTGCACTTGATCGCTCACGCGGTCCGAGATGGACATGGTCGACTGGAGTACATCGGCGCGGTTCAGGACGTGACGGAACGTCGACTCTCGGAGGCGACGCTCAGCAAGATCAGGTCGGACCTTGCGCACGTGGCCAGGGTCACGAGCCTTGGCGTGTTGACGGCGTCGATCGCGCACGAGGTCAACCAGCCACTGTCCGGAATCATCACCAACGCCGGCACCTGCCTGCGCATGCTGAACGCGGATCCTCCAAACGTCGATGGCGCGCGTGAAACCGCACTACGCGCGATTCGCGATGGCAACCGTGCGTCTGATGTGGTCGCGCGATTGCGCGCGCTGTTTGCCAAGAAGGCCGCCGCGGCCGAATCGGTTGACCTGAATGAGGCCACACGCGAAGTGGTCGCTCTTTCGCTGAGTGAACTTCAGACAAACCGGGTCATTGTGCGGGAGGACCTTGCCGAGGAGCTTCCGCCAGTTGCAGGCGATCGTGTCCAGCTTCAACAGGTAATACTGAACCTGTTGCTGAACGCCTCGGATGCAATGAGCAACGTCGACGATCGTCCACGGCAGTTGGTGATCAGAACCGAACGAGACGAAGGCGATTGTGTGCGCCTGACTGTGCAAGATGCGGGGCTGGGTTTTGAAGGGCAGGCAGTGGACAAGCTCTTCGAGGCGTTCTACACGACTAAGAGCGGCGGTATGGGGATCGGCCTATCCGTCAGTCGCTCCATTATCGAGAGTTATCATGGCCGTATCTGGGCAGTACCCAATGATGGTCCGGGAGCGACGTTTTCATTTTCCATTCCCCGCAGCCACGAGGCTGCGACGGGCGACCCTAGTCACGGCACCATTCGGACGCCTGATGGGGAACAGGTGGACCACAAATGAGAATTTTGGGATGGGTCAGTTTTTTCTGTTGAACGTATGACCGTTGCAGATCACTTTCGGCCGCAGGCGAATGAGAGCGGTTGCCCAGAGTAAGGCGGAGGCCGGGTTCGAGCCGGCGCGACTACTGCGGAACATTTCTCGGAGAAACGGCCGGGCTGAGTCTGCCCGCGCCACTCGCTCGGGTGGCGGCGACCATTCAGCGGTCGATTTCGCAGACCCACAACCAGGCCGTTGTATTGAGTCAGGTGCTGCTACAGATGCGTGAACGTCCCTAACGTGAAATCGCTTCCGCATCTCGGATCGCTTCCAGGAACAAGACCCTGCGTTCGGCCTGATTCGTCCAAGTCTCGATGCGACTTGCGGTCGCAACGTCCGCGTACTCCTCGCAATCCCGATGCATCCTTCGAAGGGACGCCGCCAGCTGCAGGTTATCTTCCCAAAGCTCGTCCAGCATCTCGCGCAAGCGGTAGTCCGTATCGTTGCCCGGCCATCGCCGTGGGCGGGAACGGTGGCCTGTGGGGGGCAACGTCTTTGCCTCGGGTTTTTTGACATGCTCGGCGATCGCTTCGGTGCATGTTTTGATCTGGTTGGATTGTTCGTCCAGCAGAAGGTGGTAGTCGCAAAACGTCGTCGCCCCAAGTTCTTGGATACGCGCACCGATCGAATCTGTCGTGGCATAGATCTGTCTGGCCTGTTCGTCCAGCAAAAGGCCGTAGTCGCGAAAGTGCAAACTTGACATATGCCAATGGACGTTCTTTGTCTTCATGTACAGGGCGAACAGATCTGCCACGAAGGCGTTCAGAGCGGCGCCGATGTTCGTGACTTTGTCAGAGCGGAAGTTGGCAGGAGTCAGGAGCGCCGCGGTTCCTTTTTCACTAGCCGCGCCCTTGTTCATTGTGGGCGTCTTTCCTGTGAACGGCGCTCGCCGAACTGAAGGAGGGAACGCACCGAACGCTTCCAGTCGGTCTGCTCGGGCAGGATGCCGACATGACCCGCACCAGGCGGCTTTGGTCACCTTCTCGTCGAACGCCTTGGCGAAGATTGGGGCCCTGCGTGACCGCCATCACCCTGGTTGATCGCCAGCGGGAGCAGTGCGCCCGGGACCCCCGCCGACCTCATGAAGGCTTGGGTGCCGGCATAGTCCACGACCCTGGCGCAACCCGAAGAGACGAACAGCGCGGCGATGAGCGGTCGGGCGAGGAAGCTCAAGCGAGGGGCGATCGAATAGAGGAGTCTTTCCATGGCGGATGAACCAGGGCGGTGCCCTCGAGACGCATTACTCATGCACATCTCCCGCCTGGTCGATCCAGTTGTCCACGAAATCGGCGCGGCGGTTCTGGACCCAGCAATCCTCCTCGTGGCACGGCGCACGCGGCTTCTCCTTGCCGAAGCTGATGGTCTCGATTCGGTCTTCGGCAACGCCCAGCAGGACCAGCGCGCGCTTGACCGAGTCCGCGCGCCGCTGACCGAGAGCCAGGTTGTACTCATGCCCGCCCCGCTCGTCGCAATTGCCCTGGAGCGTGACGTAATCGTTCGGAAACGCCGTCGCCAGGTTCGCGTGCTCCCGGATCGGCGACCTCTGATCGGACTTGATCGCGTACCGGTCGAAATCGAAGTAGACGCTATCGCCTTTTATCGCCGTGCGCACCTTGTCGAACGCATCCCTGGGTGACTCGGTCGACACGGGCTGCGCCGGCGCCTGGACGACAGGGTCCGCAGGCATGGCCACCGCCTGCGGCGCTGGCGCAGGTGGAGGCGCGGGAGGTGCGGGCGGCATCGGTGTCGAGCAGGCTGCCGTGAGGCAGGTGAGCAGCAGGAAGTAGACGCGGTTCATGGTCAGTTGGGGAACTCGTTAAAGACGTTGGATCGCGGGAAGTTGGAACGCCTTATTGGCTGCGCCGCGCAATGGACACGGCGTACGCGGCGGCACGCACAACGACCAGGGGGTCATCGGAAAGCTCGATGCCGTCCGTAAGATTCGTGGGCATGAATTGCAACTCCTTCTGCGCCGCCCGGCTGTCCGGCACGGACTTGGTCAGCGTCAGCACGCCCAGTTCCACTACCTTCCGGGTCTCAGGCCACGGCCGGCTCGCGTCGTTTGTTGGGTCGCCCGGTCCAGCGAGCTGCGCCTTCAAGTGGAACACGACCGGCCTTTGCGCAATACGCGTCGGCAGTTCGTCCACCAGGAAGTCCGGAGCCTTCTTGCCTGCTTCGTCCGGCGTCAGATGCACTAGCTTCTCGGGCATCGCCACGTAGCGCACAGCCTGCTTGTGGCCCGCTTTGTTGACAAAGACAAAAGCGTTGACGCTGTAGTACTCCTCATCGGCAAAGCTGTCCGGCGTGGCGACGGAGCCAAACGCTTTTGGTGCGTTCGGGTGTGCGGCCACGAACTGATCGAACTTGGTCGGCTTCGGAGCATCGGGCGGGCTTGCGAGGATTGCCTGTAGCAGATCGCGAAAATCCTCTCCGGTTCCTACCGGGAAGAACTTGTACGCTTGGAGCTCCATATCCGTGTCCGATCCATCCGGCAGATGAAACTTGACCGCGATGCCGTGGGGATTGGAGTCGGGCGATCCGTCCGATGCGTCCGGCGCGCCGCCACCGTCGGAGAAACGCACCGTGACCGGAATAGGGTGGCCACTGAACAGCTTCGCGCGGCTGAGTCTGCGAGCTTCGGCGGAACTTTTGAAGCTACCTTCCACCACCACGCCCTTAGCGTGGACGGCGCGGAATCCCGGATGCACCCCATATAGCTTGTTCATCGCATCCACGATCTGCGCCGATACCGGCACCTCGTCGGCCGTCACTGAAACGGCAGCCATCAGCGTCAGTAGTGACGCCAGGGATGTTGCAATTTGCTTCTTGGTCATGTGTAGTCCTCTTCGGGTGGCATCAGCCGGCCTTCACCAGTTCCATAACCGCCTCAGACGCATCGATCGCCCACCATCGGCTGCGATGCGCAAGACACGGACGCAATCACAGCAGGAGTACGGAGCCGAGTCTATTGAGCGATGGTATCGGTCGATACCTGGGTATCGGTCGCGGAGCTGTCACGGTTCTCGGAGAACGCCTTGGCCCGGGTTGGTTGCCCACCAGCGCCATACCTGCTTGCCGTCGGCCTGCGAGTACGCCGTGACCGAGACGCGAATGCCGTACTCGCCGCCCGCGCTGCCGATGAACACCATGCGGTTCCAGGCATGCGGAGCCATCGTCTCGCTGAATCCAGCCTTCGGCTCCCCGACCGTCGTTTGCCACACGACGTCGCCGGTGCCGGCGTCGAGCGCGTACAGCAATCCGTCGAGCGTGGCCACGAATACCTTCCATCGTCCACCACGACACCCGGTTGTTGGAACCGCAACAAAAGGTGGTGAAGCCGAGCTTCGGCTGGAATTTCCACTTCGCCGTGCCAGTTCGCGCATCCAGCGCGATCACCGTGTCATTGACGCCCGTGGTGATGTACATCGTGCCGCCGACCACGATCTACGGCAAATGCTCAGAGTCCTTCGTCACCCATCTGGCGCGATAGCGGATGTCGAGCCTGCAGGGGCGACGTGCGGCCGTGTTACTTAAGCGACAGAACCCACTTGACCAGCTGCAAGGACTCCGCCTCGTTGACCTGCGGGTTGGCCGGCATCGGGATCTGGCCCCAGACGCCGACTCCGCCCTCCCGTACCTTCTTGGCCAGCCGCGGCGCCGCGTCCTTGTCGTTTTCATACTTCTTGGCGACATCCTTGTATGCGGGCCCGACCAATTTCTTGTCGACCGTATGGCATGCCAGGCAGTTCTTTTGCTTGGCGAGTTCCAGCTGAGCTGAGGCGGCTGTGCTGACCAGCACGCTGGCGATGGCGGCCAGGGCGGCGATAACGCGTGTCATCAAGGTTTCTCCTGAACAATGTGTAAAAAGGTGCGTCATTCAATGATTTTCGCTTTCACGGTGATCGGACTTTGGTTTCAAACGAGTCGGCGGAGCACGAATGAACTCGGCGCGGTTGCGCCAGATGCTGTCCAACGTATAGCCAAGCGCGACTTTGGCAGGATCGCGAGTGTTCCAGGCATCCTCGGCGAGGCGCGCCTTCCGCGCGGCGGTCTCGGCTGTAAAGGGCGGCAGAGGTGGGCGGGTCATGGTCGACACCTACTTGTCTAAGGTCAAGAGCAGCAGCGGCACTGGCGGAAGCAGTCGCGTTTTGAAATGTGAAACGAGGCGGCTACACATGATTTCGTCCACGAGTGAGTGAGCGCAAATCCCTTTCAATCGAGCACCACAATTGCATCACCGGCGTGAACACTGAACCATTGCACGATGATATTGGGCATACCTTGGTACTAAGCGACACCATCGTCTAATGGTCTCGGGCGCACGCGAGTGCTTCAATCACGCCATGCAACGGTTTTCGGCGACGACCATCAATCAACTGGCGGAGGGGTTGAAGATGAAAGGTTCTTGCAGCGACCGCAGTCGCAGCGCTCGCTTCGCGCGCGGCATTGACAACCATCAGGGGAAGCTCGTAAGCATCGTCTACATGGTTCCGCTCAAAGACCTCGATGGCCATAAGGGGCAGAGCTCGATCAGCGTCCGGACGCGTTGGCACCGATCGTGGCTGCTGCCCGCGCGGGCGACGTTGTCTTGCTGTACAGCGCGCGCGATAGCGAACACAACAATGCCGTGGTCCTGCGCGACTACATAATGGAGAACCTCGGCGACAGGGGAGGGCGATGGAAGAGGTCGCGATAGAGGAGTCACGATCCGACATGCGAAACGGCGCAACCTGGATCAGGGACTGTTTGCTTCAAAGGCGCGAGATCGAAAGGGCCGCTGATCGTCTTCAAGTGCACTGTGCGGCCGGGATCCGGCACTTCAGCGCGATCAGGCGCGCCGTTCCGCTCGATCAGGCGAAGAGCGTCGAAGTGGAACTTTCTCGTCTCGAAGAGGAGGAGGGCAAGCCGCCTGTACCGGATTCGCAAGATTCCTGCGATCGCCCGCGAGTATCCGAATATCCGAACGAGAGGACGAGAGTCGCTATGAAAAGCAAAGGTGTCGGTGCATGAACGCATGAACGCCCCTGTCAGGCTGATCTTGTGCTCACTCCTTGGGGGGTCTCCTATTTGGCTGCATTTCGGTTCCCCGGGAAGCGCCGCGCGATCAGACCGTGACAGCGACCAGCCTCGGCCTGGGTGCTTCGGTTCAATCGCCTGCGGAAGAAGCCTGGAGCGTCTACGGCGATTCGCAGCTGAATCGCCTGATGCAACAAGCGTTGTCGGAGAGCGCAAGCTGCTCACCATTCTGAACGCCATGCGCGACGGCACGACCTGGAATCCGGCGCTGCACCTGAAAGACGTTTGACAGCAAACCCAGTTGCTGTCCAAAGATCGGCCCGTAGGCCCATCACTGCATGAGAGCCTTTGCGGGCGCCATTTCGCCCGCATTAGGCAGTCCGATGATCGGGCGAAAGAGCCGCGAGCCAGCTGGGGCTTCGCTTTTTCGCTCGAAGAGGATCGACCTCCGTCAGCACTTCCACCAGCCACGCGACGATAGCAAGCGCAGTCGCACGAGGCCATGCGAGCCATAGTTCGACTTGGCGGCTCCGGCTCGCGCCGTCGAGGCACCACGCACAGAAGTGTTCGCAGTTGTTGGTCATGATGTGATAGTTGTCCTCTCCGAGGCGCGACAGCGCTCGTTCGGCGGCCTGGAGCCCGACGTAGCGGGCGGTCGGCGTCCACTTCGCCCGCACGCTCCACTCGAGAGAGAACTCCGCGAGCGACACAATCTCTACCGGCCCCCGCTTCCATCTGCGCGACAGCCCAGAATAGTGCACGACCTGGCCGGCGCCCACGTAGATTCCATGGTGGGTGTAGCCGCGTCGCGGCGCCACCAACCAGGAGCCGATCGGCAGCTCAGCAGCGCGCGGATTTCCCAAGGGAATAAGGCGACGTGTTGGATCTTTCGCCTGGCTGCGCGTCATGACGCGTCTCCAACGCAACAGGAGAACACTCTGTTTCAGAAAAATCCGATACCGAACGAGGTTGGCCGGCGTTGCCGACCCTGAAGCCGAAGCGTCGCCATGTGGTCGCCACATCGGTTCGGATCGACGGCACGTATCGAAAGCGCGGATCGAGAATGCTGATCTGCCTCATTTGATTTCCTCCGGCGCAAAGATCAGACCTGCGGTGCGGGTCGGTCGGGCTTGCGGCCGAGGTAGGAACCGCGACCAGGTGTCGCCGCCCTCGGAGCCGCTCCCTGAGAGCGCGCGCGCTGCCTCCACGGGAGCAACGCGGTGCTGCAGATCAGCCTCAGCGGCTGCCTGCTCTTGCAGAACGCCCAGCTCCGGACAAGGGTCGCCATCTTCCGAGCCTTCCCAAACGATCTGCCGCGTCACCGGAGGGTGAACCCGCGGCATGAACTGCGGAAGCCGTTCGTCCTGCTGCCCAACAACCTGAATCGCCGACCATGTGTCGCCGCCTTCGCTGAGGGCTAACACCGCTCGCGAAGCGAGCGCCGCGACTACGGTTGCCGCAAGAACATGCACTTTCATTTTCAACTCCTTTGCCGATCGGCGGTTCATGGTTTCGCGTTAAGTGCCCGTCGTTGAACACGATTGGGAGTTGCGATTGAAGCACTCGCGTGCGCTCAAGACCATTAGACGATGGTGTCGCGGGATACGAAGGTATGCCCGATACCATCGTGCAATGGTTCAGTGTTCACGCCGGTGATGCAATGTCGCTTGACGGTGTTCGCGTTCACGCACTCGAGGAAGAAATCATGTGCCGCCACCTGGTTTCACATTCGCAAGCGCCACTGCTTCCGCCAGTGCCGCTGCTGCTCTTGACCGCGGGTCTCGCCTAGCTGAACCCGATGGCTTCACCCGCGATCGCAGAGACCCGCGAAGCCGCCGAGTTTTCCGTGCCGGCGGGTTTGCCCGACGAGTGCATGCGAGTAGGTGCCGCCTTCGCGCGCGAACTGGAGCCGGGCCTGGAGATCTCCTTCCGGGACTCGCAGAGCGGCTCGCTTTCCGTATCTCGCATCGAGGGCGACCGTGTGAAATGCATCGTGCGCGCGTCGCCGGTACTCGCAGAGGCGTTGAGGAGGCCCCCTGGCGTTATGCAGTCCGAACCGGACGGACGCCGATGCCGTTCCACTGCCTATTACACGGTGGGAAGCCTCGCCAACGATGAGCGAGACTATTACGAGTTCAAGGCGGGCAAACTGGCCACCGACGACAATCGCAACTTGATCGGGCTGCGCATCGGTGCACTCGGCAATGTCGAGATCTTTCTGGACGATACGTCATGCGTCGGAGAGGAAAGGTGCTTCCGGATAAAAAATTGAAAGTCCATCAACCTCCATCGTGCGATAAAAGACCCACCGCGACATAACTCTTGATCCTTTCTCGACTTCGCATCAGTCGGGCACCTCAAAGATCACTTCCAGTTCGACCGGGGTACCGAGGGGAAGGCTCGCGACGCCATACACCAGGCGGCAAGGGCTCTTGTCCTTTCCGAAGACCTCTTGCAGCAGCTCCGAAGCGGCGTCAGCAACTTTCGGCTGATCGCGGACATCTCCCGAAGTGGCCACCGATACGCCGAGCCGGACAATCCGAGTCACTTTGTCGAGCGATCCCAGATGCTGCCGCGCCACAGCGAGGGCGTTCAGCGCCGCGAGGTGAGCCGCCTTGCGCCCTGCTTCCACATCGAGCTCCGCGCCGACGCGGCCGATGAATTTCGCCGCATGACCTTCCGTGGGAAGCATCCCGCTCAGAAAGAGCAGAGTGCCCGCCTGCACTGCTTCCACATAGCTGCCGAACGGCTCAGGGGCGCTGGGAGCTCGATGCCAAGCTCGTTCAACTGCTGCTCGGCGCTCGCCGACCGAAAGGCTTCCCGGATTACCATTTGCCAGCGTGCGCACCACCGTCCACGTGCAGCACCTCTCCGGTGACCTGACCGGCTTCCGTCAGATAAATGATCGCGTCAACGACGTCTTTCACAGCGGAAATCTGCCCCATCGGTTGC
>WNFO01001672.1_pt1 | contig 21252 bp, 24 predicted proteins | sample 5400251 | NCBI WGS metagenome assembly WNFO01 (sample SAMN13153354, study PRJNA577476) | soil metagenome | isolation source: 100 cm saprolite under Madrone tree | place: USA:California | collected 2016-06-14
TCGCCGATACCCGTCTCCTTATCCGGCGTGAGGTTCGGCACCGCCTGACCCAAAGGACCGATTTTTTTGCTGGCGCCGGCAAGATAGAGAGATCGGTTCGGCACGCCGATTGAGTTCCTTGGCGTGTGGCAGTCGACGCAGAGGGATACGTGCTCAACCAGGTATCGCCCTCTTTCGATCCCACTCTTCGGCGCCTGGGCCGGCGGGTTAGAGAACCGACCAAAAACCTTTAAGTAAAGGGGCGTCCCCAAACTCCGGGCAAAGGGTGCCCAGACTTTTAACGGAGGTGTTGCTTTTTTTACAGGCTTCAAGGTTCTCAAGTATGCGACGAGCGCTTTGATATCCTCTTGAGCCATCCCGGAGTAGCCTTCGTAGGGCATGACAGGTAAAATTCTGCCGCCATCGGGTCGGATGCCCTTAACCATCGCGTCGTAAATCTGCTGATCCGTCCAATTACCGAGCCCCGTCTCTTTGTCCTGTGTGATGTTCGTACTGTAAACGGTGCCAAAGGGAATTGGAAAAGCGCGACCACCGGCGTTTGGAGTTTCTTTTGGGACACTGTGGCAGGCGCAGCCGCCGGCGACAGCAAAAATATATTGGCCTTTTGCGACCAGCTCTTTTTCCGTTTGAGCTTGCGCGATGCTGGAAACCCCAGAGATTGAACCGACAAGAAGCAGCAACAAAACTATTTTTCTCATAGCATTCTGTCCAGCGCAGAGTATTTGCTAGTGTGACCTTTCCATGCGTATTTTCTTGTCCAGATACTCGAGTGTGCCGTAGAAGACCTGGTTGGTCGGTGCTTCTTTCCCGGTTCGGCGGAGCGATTCGACTACTATGCCATTGAAAGCTTCATATTCAAGCGGTTTGCCCGCTTCGAGATCCTGAAGCATCGAAGGTTTGAAGTCTCCGAGACTCTTGGAAAAATTAAGCGTTTCATCGAACAATGCGGGATCGAGATCGACGGCTTGTGATTTTGCCGCCTCGCGGACCTCCATCATACAATCCAACGCGAGCTTTGTTAGCGAATCGGATTCCACGATTTCTTTTGCGGTGGCACGCGTCATACAACTGATCGCGCAAAACGGAGCATTCCACAGGAGCTTGCGCCACTGGACATTGCGGATTTCTCGATGTACCTCGCAAGGGATCTGCGCCGAAGAGAGCACCCGCTCAATGGCTTGGGTCGCTTGATGAATCTGGCCGTCCAGCCCACCAAAAACGATTCTGCCGCCTGCCGAGTGTTTGATCCGTCCCGCCACAAGGAGTTCCGATCCGATATAGACCACGCCGGCTAAAATGCGGTCACTTCCCCAGAGCTGCGCAAGCTTATCGGCATTGTCGACGCCGTTTTGCAACGAAAGAATGACCGTATTCCGTCCCATCATCGGCGCCAAGGATTGTGCCGCCGATTCGGTGTCGTAAGATTTAACGCAAAAAAGAATGAGTTCCACCGTGCCTACTTGTGTGGGATCGTCGGTACACAAAGCGTCACGAATGTGTAGGTTGCCTTGGGGGCTCTCCACGGTTAGCCCCCCTCGCTGCATCGCCGTCAAGTGGCGGCCACGCGCGATAAACGCAACATCATTCGATGCAGCGGCCAGTCTTGCACCAAAGTAACCGCCCACTGCCCCTGCGCCCATTACGGCAATGCGCACTTCAGTTCTCCTCGATCATCGGAACTTTATGCTGCGGTTTTCACGCTGTCAATTCCGTGCGCCCGATACCAGAGGCGCGGCGGAACAGCCTCTAGGGTTCCGTCGCCCGGAGTTTAAGCTTTCATCACGGATATGGTATTAAACAAACCTGCTATGGAAAAAATCGATCCGCAACCGGATCACTTGAAACTCAGTCGATTCAACCCAGGGCAGCAGGTCAGATTCCAGGGTAAGCCTTATACAATTCAGCGCCGGACAACGCTGGCTTCCGGCGAGGCCGCGGTTGTGCTCCAGGGTGAGAAGGAGCAATTCGTTATCGGCGCCTCCAGGTTTCTTGCCGGAATAAGTTGATAGACTAACTGCTACGACTTTTGAGAAGGAGAACATCATGGGGAAAATTCCTCTAACTTTGTCATGTTGGGAATATGACCGTACGCGTGCACTCCAGGAGGGGAGGGTTCAGGTCGAAGGCGTGGAGTTGACTTATTTGCCGCTCCACGTCGAAGAGACGTTTTGGCGCATGCTTCGTTATCAGGAGTTCGACGCTGCAGAGTGTTCGATGAGTTCCTATCTGATGGCTCGTGACAGAGGTAGTCCTCGATTGATCGCCATACCGGTCTTTCCCTCTAGGTTTTTTCGGCACTCCTTCATCTTTGTGAACACGGACTCCGGCATTGAGGGACCGAGAGATTTAATCGGACGACGCGTAGGTGTACCTGAATACCAGATCACTGCAGCGGTATGGGTCAGGGGTATTCTGCAGCATGATTACGGGGTCTCGCCGGAAAAAGTAAAATGGTTTACTGGAGGTGCTGAAGATGCGGGCCGTGAAGAAAAACTCAAGCCCGACTTGGGAAAAGACATTGACATTCGATGGATTGGCCCGGATCGAACGCTATCAAGCATGCTGGAGCACGGTGAGCTCGATGCCTTAATCTGCGCCCACATTCCTTCTCCGTTTGTTCGACGATCTCCTAAGGTGAAGAGACTGTTTCCAAACTTCCGTGAGGTGGAAAAGGATTACTACCGGCGGACAAAGATATTTCCAATTATGCACGCGATTGTCCTGCGCGAGGAGGTGTACGAAAAGTTTCCTTGGGTGGCTCAAAGCTTGTGCAAGGCCTTCGCGGAATCGAAGAGGATTTGTGAAGAGTCGCTGTATAAGTATTCGGCCCTTAAATATATGCTTGCCTGGTCGTTTGCAGATATAGAGGAAGAAAAGGAACTTTTTGGAGATGCATTCTGGCCCTACGGGTTAGAGGCCAATCGCCATGTTTTGGAAACGCTCGTTCAGTATTCGCACGAGCAAGGATTGATTAAGAAATTCCCGGAATTGAAATCCCTCTTTGCTCCCAACACTCTGGAAGATTTCAAGGTTTGACGCGATAAGCAGACGCAGACACTGATCTTAGGCTTTATGGCAGACGAAAAAACAGCGCCCTTTGAAGAAACCAAGTGGTGGATCGATCGCGGCCCGGTTAAGGAACGCGAGAAACCGGCCGCGCCGATCAAGGGCATCATTGAAAAATGGGCCTATGAGCTGCTCAAGGGATACAACCAGGATCAGGCGGCCAAAAATCTCGTTGATATCAATCCGCGGATGCTAAAGGAACTCTCCGTGGCTCCGGGGGAGTGGGGTTATTTTTCCCTGGATGTGGGTACCTACCCCGGAGAAAAACTGGCCAAAATAAAGATTGGTCTGCCTCTCCCATCCGGCGCTCGCGGGTTGATCGTCGACGCCGGCTATTCTGTAAGGGTTGTTATTACGGCTGAACCGCCGGGTGAACGTTACGTCGATATTAATTTCACCGACGCACCCTCATTGGACTATTGGGTGGGCGGACAGTTGGTGGAGGAGAGGATTTTCTCGAATATCGGCGAGGCCCTTAAACGAATTCGGTATGATCTTCCCAGGTATCTGAGACCGCCAAATTTGGATTAATGGCAGCCGCAGGTTTGCGGCGTGCAGCCACAACCGCCTCCGGCTGCGTCTTTCTCCGACTGCGTACCCGGTGAGCTGAATACCGAGAGTTGCTTTTCCACCGCAGAACTCTCGCATTTCGGGCAGCTTACTTTTTCTCGTGCCGAAAGAACGATGTACTCGAAACTATGATGGCAACGGCGACAGTTGTATTCGTAAATCGGCATAAGTCCTCACTGGGGTTCGAATTTCTACTCAAGAAGCTGAGTTTGTCGAACAGGTAAATTTCGTAAAACAATTTGCAACCGTAGGCTAAGCACTCTTCGTCTTGTTCTTTTTCTGCTTCGCCACTTCACGAAGAGGGTTGTCCCGAATGGGTTCCAAAGAAGTCACTTCGAGTCCATAGCCACGAAGCCCCACCAGGTGCTTGCGGTTATTGGTCAGTAGCCGCATCTTGCGCACTCCTAAATCGCGCAATATCTGCGCGCCAATCCCATACTCTTTGAAATCCGCCCGGTAAACAAACGAAAGGTTCATGTCCTTTTGTTGTTTCCCCTCGACTCTAGGATACGCCACCATCGACGGATGTGGTCCCTTCCGCTCAGGTTGGAGATAGAGAATAACCCCCTTTCCCTCCCGAGCAATGATTTCCATCGATCGTTGGATGACGGCGCCCGTGTTTAGGAGCGCAAACCCGAATACGTCGCCCGGAACGTACTTGGTATGCACGCGAACCAAAGTTTCCTCTCGCGGAGAGATATCGCCCTTGATCAACGCGAGATGTTCGCTGTGGTCCACGTGAGTGTTGTAGACAATGGCTTGGAATTGTCCGCCGACCCGAGTTGGCAAAGGCGCGGTGGCGGCCCGGTAAACTAGAAAGTCGTAGTTGAGTCTATGTTGGATGAGATCGGCAACGGTGCATACTTTGAGTTTGTGTTTCTTGGCAAACTTCATGAGATCCGGCTGGCGCGCCATTGTGCCGTCGTCCCTCATAATTTCACAAATGACGCCCGCCGGTTTGAGACCGGCAAGCCGGGCCAAATCCACGGAACCTTCGGTTTGGCCCGCTCGAACCAAAACACCGCCGTTTCTTGCGCGTAATGGAAAGATATGGCCGGGCGTCACCAGATCATGCGGCTTCGCATCATCGGCAATCGCGTCGAGAACCGTCTTGGCGCGATCGGCAGCAGAGATACCTGTGGTGATTCCGGACGTGGCATCAACGGATACCGTGAAAGCGGTGCCAAAGGGGGAGGTGTTCTCAGAAACCATCATCGACAGCTGTAACTCTTTGACTCGCTCCTCTGTCAAGGGAAGACAGATCAGCCCCCGTCCATGGGTGGCCATGAAATTAATGGCTTGGGGCGTGACCTTCTCCGCTGCCATACAAAGGTCGCCCTCATTCTCGCGGTCTTTGTCATCCATCAGGATGACCATGCGACCCCGTCGGATCTCTTCAATCGCCTCTTCGATGCTGGCCAATGGCATGGGTCCTTAATCTACCACCTTGACCCGGTGCGTCAACCGTCAGCGGCGCAAGCCACCCCAAGAGCAGCCATAGTACCTTCACCTCGGCTGCGTAGCCTTGAAAATCCGTTGCGGATGAACTAGCTTCACGACAAAGAATAACGGCGATGGGGTTCGCCCAGAGAACCATCCGCCTTATGCGGATTAATGACCCCTACTTGGATTGCTTTCTAGGTAGGGGTTTTTTGTTGCCGTGTTTTTGGCGGCGATCGTCTTTTGGGCAAAGCGGTCCGCAAAATGTAAAGTTTAAAGGAGTTTTTTTTGTGTTAGGGATTATGCTGGTCGGCGTGGGTGGCTTTTTAGGTTCAGTGTTGCGTTATCTCGTTGGTGGCTGGGTTCACCGCCTACTCGACAATCCCTGGTTTCCTTATGGTACCCTGGTTGTCAATTTGGTCGGCTGTTTGGTCATTGGTTTTCTTGGTGGACTTGCGGACAACCGACAGGTCTTTAGTCCCGAATCACGTCTATTTGTTTTTATTGGTATTCTTGGCGGATTCACGACGTTTTCATCGTTTGCCTACGAAACATCGGCTTTTCTAAATGACGGCCAAGTGGTTGCCGCCTCGTTCAACGTCGGACTCCAAGTCTTACTCGGCCTCGTCGCCGTCTGGATCGGTGGTTGTCTATCGCGTCTCCTATGAGGTGAGCCATGGTTTTACCTGAGGAAGGGTCCCTTCTGAGAATCTTTATTGGCGAAAGCGATAAACATGAAAGAATGCCGCTCTATGAATGGATTGTGCGTAAAGCACGCGAGCAAGGACTCGCGGGAGCGACGGTAGTGCGCGGGCTAGAAGGCTACGGCGCGCACAGCCGGGTTCACACCGCCAAGATTCTTCGTTTATCCACTGACCTTCCAATTGTGGTGGAGATCGTTGACACCCTGGAACGGATCGAGGCCTTTTTGCCGATCATCGATAACGCGATTACGGAGGGGCTCGCTACATTGGAGAGGGTACAAATTCGCTTCTACCGGAGCGGCAAACAATAGTTACTTCTGTTGACTTTCCCTTCAAGACTGCTAGCGTAAAGGCGGTCAGGAACTTTTCTATGAGAAGGCTCTTTAAAGCATTGGCTGTGCTCGGGATGTTGCTCTGCTTCACTCTCGGGGCCTTCGCTGTCAGCTTTGCCGCCCATCAGTCCCCATCTACCTGGCCGCGCCTTTCGGTGGAATTACACCGGCTTCCCACGACCAGCGCCACTCAGTTGACTCAATACGCGTTTCGCTTCGGCGTCGGATCCGAGACCGGCGCGATTCCAAATTCGCCCCGACTAGATCTGGAAGAAATCGGATCAGCCCACACCGATTTCGCCGAGCCTATCCACGCGTCGTTTGTTACTCGCATACACACGCCGAAGGTCTCCTTACAGATCCTCGAACTCGTTCTGTTACTTTGATTCCCGCATCCTCGTCGCTCCCCTTTTGACCAGACCCTAGGTCGTGCTGTCAATCGTGGCAGCCTTTCTCGAAATTTAGGGGGTGGTATGGTCCACGACGGTCAAGCCGCGGCATCCCGCCCAACGAATAGTATGAAGCGAAGCAAATCTTTTTCGCAAACCATGCGGAGGTATTCAATGAATTCTAAGAAGCAATTCAAACCACAAGGATTTTACAATAATAGTCGCTCCAAGCTCTGGGTTAAGGGAGTAAACCAAATGAGCTCTCCTTGGGAGGAAAAGGCCCTTGCGGTTTTTCAACCGGATATTTTGATCACCGTACAATATCTCTCGACCTACCGAAGACGATTTCATTTGCAGCCCGAACAGGAGCTTATGCTCGCCGTTCTGCAAGACGCGGTTGTCTGTTTCCAGGACAATGTGACGGCCGTTACATCGCGCAAGCGGGCTCTCTTTCGCGAAGCCGAAGAGTGGATTCTCAATGACGACAAGTCCTATCTCTGCTCTTTCGATAACATCTGCGAGAGTGTCGGCCTGAACCCGGCCTACTTGCGACGGGGGCTAATGCGCTGGAAGGAGGACGTCGACGGAGACCTTGATCGGAAACCGGCACGTCAGAAGTTAGCAAGTTAGTCAGGTGACGTCATCGCGACTCGGGTTTTGCCTGATCGAGAAGAAGTCAGCAGGTCTTGGAACGAGCGCTACCCATTACGGTGTCCGAAAAGGAGGGAAGCTGGATGAAAGCCGGATCATTTCGCCGTAGGAACTGCGGGCTTTATTGCGTTGTCGTGGTTGGCCTGCTCTCTGTGTTGGTGGGGGCTGGAACAGCAGGCGTCATCGAGCACTCTTATTCGCGAGCCGGCTCCGCCGGATCGAATAGCGCTCCGGCGTTCGGAGTGAGATCCGTCGCGACAACGCAAAGCCTGCAGGACTTCACAACTTTGGCGAAGGAGTTAGGACCGGTCGTGGTCAATATTTCGACAACGCAGGTGCAAAAAACCGCCCAAGATGCTCCGGTTCCTTTTGGAGAGGACGATCCCTTCGGCGATTTTTGGCAGCGCTTCTTCGGCGCACCGATTCCCCGCGGTTCCCAGCGCCAGCAAGGACTGGGTTCGGGTTTTATCATCGACCGCAACGGCACGATTCTTACCAACTATCACGTCGTCGACGGTGCAAAGAAAATCGTCGTGACGCTTTCGGATGGCAAGAGTTTCGACGCAAAGGTCTTGGGCAAAGATCAAAAGACGGACATCGCAGTTATCCAGATAAACGGACAGCAGGATCTTCCTGCGGCAACGCTGGGAGACTCCGATCGTCTCGAGGTCGGCGAGTGGGTCATGGCGATCGGTAATCCTTTTGGTTTGGATCACACGGTGACCACCGGTATTGTCAGCGCAAAGGGGCGACACATCGGTGCTGGACCCTACGATGACTTCATTCAAACCGATGCGTCGATCAATCCGGGAAATTCCGGCGGGCCTTTGATCAATATGCGCGGTGAAGTGATCGGCATCAACAGCGCGATCTTCAGCGAATCAGGCGGCAATATTGGAATCAGTTTCGCCATTCCGACGAACTTGGTGAAAGAGTTGCTGCCGCAGCTGCGCGATAAAGGTAAAGTAGTGCGGGGCTATCTCGGTACGGCGATCCAGAAACTGACACCGGAGATAGCGGATGCGCTTGGACTGAGCCAGACTCAGGGGGCGCTGGTGACTGAGACTACCGATGGCGGGCCCGCAGATCGTGCCGGTGTGAAACCGGGCGACGTGATTGTGGCATTCGACGACAAGGGAATAAAGGATACTTCGGACCTGCCGCTTCAAGTGGCGCGAACGACGCCGGGAAAAACAGTGCCGGTTAAAATTCTGCGCGAATCTAAGGAGGTCACGCTGAATCTGACTGTCGGTGAAATGAAGGAAAGCGAGGTCGCAGAGTCTAATAAATAGTGGTACGAAGGGGAGAGGGATGACTCAACTTGCGGAACCATTGCCGCCAACTTTGCGAGAGCTTAGCGCTCTCCAGGCAAGGATGGCAACTACTGCAAGCGCAAATAACGCAAGGGCGAGATAATTCACTCTACCGGCAAGATATTGGATCTCCCTTAAAGCGCCGCCGAAACCGTGACCTAAACCGTAGCCGATGCCGACGGACAGCGGAACATAAATAAGCCCTCCCAGGAGGTTGGCAATGAAGAATTGCGGAAACGGCATGCCCGCACTGCCGGCGATGGGCCCCGACATGAACCGCAATCCCGGCACGAAGCGCGCGATAAAGACGCCGTATGGACCGTAGCGGGTGACAAACGCTTTGGCCTTCTCGAGGCGAGCCGGTGTAATGAAAACTTTGTGCCCGTAACGCTGGATGGCACTCTGGCCATAATGACGGCCGAACCAGTAGCCGATGTTATCCCCAATAACTGCACCCAATATGCCGGACAGCAGAACTGGGAGGAGACGTAGCTGTCCCGCCCATACGAGATAGCCTGCAAATATCAGAGCGCCTTCTTCAGGTACCGGAAAACCCAAGTTGCCGAGTACTACAATTCCGAAAATCCCGGTATAGCCCCAGTACTCTAGAAGGTCGCGGGCATCAACCACAAAACTGCCCAGATGACGTACAAGTTGCCACTCACAACTAGGGTTTCATCGGAGCGCTGAAAGTTCAAGTGGAGCAGCAAAAATCCGCAGTTTTCTTCGATATGCGATTCCTGCTAAATTTTTGAGCTTGAGTTCATCGATGAGGAGAAATTAACCGAATGAAAGTAGGTTTAATTGGCCATCGCGGCGCAGGAAAAACAACCGTATTTAATATGCTAACGGGCCTGCAGGCACAGGTCGGCGCTTATGGCGGCAAGGAAGAAGTTCATCTTGGGGTTATCAAGGTGCCCGATGCGCGCGTTGACAAGCTTTCACAAATTTTCAAACCGAAGAAAACCACTTACGCGGAGATCCGCTTCACTGACTTTCCCGCCAGTCAGAGTGAGGACGATCTTAAAGGGAATAACAGCCTGGTAACTCAGATGCGTGAGGTTGATGCCATGGCTTTGGTCCTGCGCAATTTCGAACCCGGTGCGGATCCGATCCGGGAGCTCAACGACCTGCTCACCGAGATGATTCTTGCCGATCTCACGGTCGTAGAAAATCGCCGCATGCGTTTAAAAAAGGAGAAGGCACGGCCTCAGGAAGAAGCGCTTCTCGAACGTTGCGTGGCGGCTCTGGAAAGTGAGAAGAGCCTGAGAAACCTCGAGTTCAGCGCGGACGAAGAGAATATTCTTTCGGGCTTCGGTTTTCTCAGTCGCAAGCCGGCCCTGGCTCTTTTTAATCAGGCGGACGACAAAGCGGGTCAGCCGCTGCCGGCGGCTTACCAGGATGAATTAAAGCGGCGTGAATTGGAAGGTCTGCCTCTGGCGGGAAAGGTCGAGATGGAAGTGGCACAACTGGATGAAGGCGACCGCGCAGCATTCTTGAAGGAGATTGGCATTCAAGAGCCGGCAAGGGAGAGGTTTATCCGGGCGTCTTATCGGCTGATGGACCTGATAAGTTTTCTCACGGCGGGCGAAGACGAAGTACGCGCTTGGACCATCCCCCAGGGAACCGTCGCCCGGAAAGCGGCAGGAAAGATTCATAGCGATATCGAGCGTGGTTTTATCCGCGCCGAAGTGATCGCCTACGAGGATTTTATTGCCCTTGGCAGCGAGACAAAATGTAAAGAAGCGGGAAAGCTTCGATTGGAAGGTAAAGACTACGTTGTCCAGGACGGCGACATCATCCATTTTCGCTTTGCGGTGTAACGCTGACCCCATTCGAAGCACTAAATTTCACTCGAAACGTTAGCTCCTAGGCCCCATTGAGTGGCAAACCAAAATAAACTAATATCCGGCGCTGCTATAGGGTTCGGTTATTTGTTGTAAGAAGAATTTGATGACGAGCGGTTCTCCCGGAATCAAGAAGACACAGTTTTTAAAAATGCGCTCTATGGGAGGGGTGACGCCTCTTTCACTTGCGGCGCTCTTTATCTGCTTATTATCAACAGTTCCTGTTCACGCGAACCCTTACGTATCCAAGCCGGGGGAAAAGCCGGTCACGCTTAGAATTGCCACCTGTGCGGTCTCGGGCGGTTTTGCCCACCTGTATACGGCGTTGGATAATGGTTTATTCGACAAGTACTCTTTCAAAATGGAACATGTCTATATCCGCGGCAGTGGTCCTGCTCTCGCGGCACTTTTGGCTGACGAGATTCAGTTTCTTTATTGCGCCGCAGATGCCACCTTGCCTTCATTAGCGACGGGGGTTGACGTCAAGCTCGTTGCGGCGCCGTTGGTCAAATTGCCGTACGTGCTGGTCACTCGCAAAGAAATTCGCAGAATGGAGGATTTGAAAGGCAAAGCGCTCGGGGTCGCGCGACCGGGTGATTTAAGCGACCGGCTGTCGCGGGCCCTGGTCAAAAAATTCAACCTTCCCGATGTTACGATGCGGCCCATCGGCGGCAGCCAATCGGAGCGCTACCAAGCGATGGCTGCCGGCATCATTCAGGGCGTTGTCATTACACCCCCGTTGGATGTCCGCGCCAGGAACGACGGCTTTAATGTGATCTATCGCTTAGTCGATCTCGACATGCCGTTTGTCTACAGCTCGCTGCATGCGAGCTCACGCATGATCCGGGAACGACCCGAAGTGGTGCAAAGAATGGTGGCGGCGTTCGCCGAAGCCATCAACTTTGTCGAGAAAAATCCAGCCAAAGCCAAAGCATCCATCGCCAAGGCGATGCGGGTCAAAGACGAAGAAGCGTTGCAGGTTTCCTACAATGTCTATACCCGCGATATCGTCGACCGGCGCATGATCGTTTCTACTGCGGCGGTGGCCGATTCAGTGGAGCTCATTCGATCTTCAGGCACGCCGGTCAAACGAAAGGCTGAGGAGATCGTCGACAATTCCTTCGTGAATAATCTGGAAAAAAGCGGCTTTCTGCGCGACCTGTGGGGAAGCGAGCTCCAGAAGACGGAGAAGTAAAGTCTTTTCGCTGGGTAAAGATGCACCGGTTGTTTCATAGTGGCGTAATCCGCAAACATCGCAGGCGAATCGAATCGATCTGCTTGTCGCTCGCGTTCGTTGTCGCCATGTCGGGCGTGGCAAAGGCCAATCCTTACCTGCCCAAACCGGGAGAAAAACCGGTTACCGTGAGAATCGCCACCTGCGCGGTTTCCGGCGGCTTTGCGCATCTTTACACGGCGCTCGATTACGGCCTCTTTGATAAGTACGGAATTAAAATGGAGCACGTTTACATTCGCGGCAGCAATGCTTCTTTAGCCGCCCTCGCCGCTGATGAGATTCAGTTTCTCTACTGCGCCGCCGACGCGACGATTCCCGGGCTTGCCGCGGGAGTCGATGCCAAGCTGGTGGCGGCGCCGCTCGTGAAACTCCCCTACGTCCTTATAACCCGCAAGGGAATTAAACGCATCGAAGATCTTAAGGGCAAAGCGCTCGGCGTGACTCGCGCCGGTGACCTGAGCGCGCGTCTATCCCGTGTGGTGCTCAAGAAATTCAACATGACCGATGAGGTTGCGATCCGATCCATCGGAGGCAGTCAGTCAGAGCGCTACCAAGCAATGGTCGCAAACGTGGTGCAGGGAGTCATCGTCACGCCGCCCCTCGACGTTCGCGCGAAAAACGATGGTTATAACGTGGTCTATCGGCTGGTGGAGCTTGACCTGCCGTTTATTTACAGCTCTCTTCATGCGAGTTCGAGAATCCTGCGGGAAAAGCCGGAAGTCGTTCAAAGAGTCGTCGCGGCATTCGCCGAGGCGATCTTTTTTATGGAAAAGTATCCTGACAAAGCGAAGGTCGCCATCGCCAACGCGATGCGGATTAAGGATGAAGAGGCGCTGCGGGCCGCGTACAACGTCTATGCCAAGGAGATTGTCGATCGGAGGATGATCGTCCCGGCTGCGGCGGTGGCGGAATCCATGGAGCTTGTCCGCGCTTCTGGAACACAGGTAAGAAAACGGCCCGAAGAAATCTATGACAACAGTTTTGTCAACAATTTGGAAAAAAGCGGCTTTCTCAAAGAACTCTGGGGCAATGATCCGCAACGGCTGAGCCGCTGATGCTCCGACCCGGATAAATCGTTCACTCACCGTCACGCCGATCCGCGAAGGAGCCGTTCATGAACCTTTTCTTATTTTATCTACTGAATCACATCGGCAACTGCTTGCGCGGCGGCTGTTCCTTATTCACACGGACAGCTCTGACTCTTTTGCTCTCTCTCGCGGTCTTCACTGCGGCTTATGCGAATCCTTACCTTGCCAAACCCGGTGAACGTCCGATGACATTGCGCATTGCCACCTGCGCTGTCTCCGGCGGCTTTGTACACCTTTACACTGCCATCGATAATGGACTGTTCAGCAAATACGGGTTGAATTTTGAACATATTTATATTCAAGCTTCGGCTCCGTCGCTGGCAGCTCTGGCAGCCGACGAAATTCAATTTCTTTACTGTGCCGCCGACGCGACGCTCCCGACTATGGCATCTGGAATCGGCGGAAAAATCGTCGCGGCTCCGCTGGTAAAGCTCCCCTACGTCATGGTTGCACGGAAAGAAATCAAGAGACCTGAGGATCTTCGCGGTAAAACCATCGGCATCGCGCGAGCCGGCAACGTTTCCGAGCGCTTGTCTCGAGCCGTCGTCAAGAAATTCAACATTCCCCAGAACGAGGTAACGATCCGCCCCGTCGGTGGCAGCCAGTCGGAGCGTGTTCAGGCCATGCGCATGAACTTGGTTCAAGCGATCGTCGTTACGCCACCATTGGACGTCCGGGCGCGGAACGAAGGATTCAACGTGCTTTATCGTTTGGTGGATCTGGGCGTGCCTTTCGTCTATAGCTCCGTGCACGCCAGTGCGAAAATGTTGCGGGAGAGGCCGGATATCGTTCAACGGGTCGTTGCCGCTTTTGCCGAGACGGTTTATTTCGTCGAGAAAAACCCGGACAAAGCCAAGGCTGCCATTGCCAAAGCTATGCGGACTCAAGATCAAGAAGCGCTTCAGGCATCGTACGATGTCTATGCGCGAGAAATCGTCGATCGCAGAATGACGATCCCCGACCGGGGCATAGTCGACACAATCGAGCAAGCGCGCCATAGCGGAATCAATGTGAGAACAAAACCGGAAGATCTTTATGACAATAGCTTTACCGCACAACTGGAGAAGAGCGGATTTCTCAAAAAACTCTGGGGCAACGAACTGTCAACGTCCGGATGCTAGCACGGGATTATTCACCTGTGACTTCGATGGTCCGCTGAGCCCTCTAGAGCGAGTGCGGAAGCTATAGTTCAAGGTTCAACGTTCAATGTTCAAGGTCGAAAACGATTTAAACGTTGAACCTGGAACATTGACCCTTGAACATTCTTGTCCCTTCATTTGTCCAGGCATCCTCGTGAGCGTCTTAACGTCAGGTTCGCAGATAGCGTAACGGGTTACCCTTCGGTTCATTCGGGCGCTTGTCTTGGTCGCCTTCTTTTGTTAGTCCTGCCCCTGTCCGAATTCCAAATCTGAAAGGCATAAACAATGAAAACTCTTATACAGGGCGGCCATGTGGTCGCCTTCGACGGCAAGGAACACGAAATTGTCAAAGACGGTGTCGTCGTATTCGACGGAAATCGGATTGAGTACGTGGGCAAAGCATATTCTCAACCGGTGGATGAGAAGATCGACGCCAAGGGTTGTCTCGTCTCGCCGGGTTTCATCGACACTCATTTTCATTCCGGCATCAATGCCAGCGACTACATTCTTAGCGATTCGACGAAAACCGATTTCTTTGCTTCCAATTATTTGGCCCATGGCGGTCCTACGCGAGAAGGGGCACATGATGCCCATCTAAAGGATGTCGATATTGGTCAACGTTTTTCTTTGATTCATGTGTTGAAGAGCGGCGTCACGACAACATTTGACATCGGCGGCCCGGGTGGAGAGCCGGAGCGCTACGTCGATATGGTGGATCAAGTCGGCATCCGCTGCGCTACGGGACCGAGTTATAAGAACGTCAGTTTCTTCCACGACCGCGAAGGCCGGCTGGAATACGATTGGGATGATGAGCGCGGAAGTAAAGGATTGAAAGCGGCTGTCGACTTCGCCAAGAAATTCAACAGCGCATGCGGTGGCCGCGTGACCACGATGCTGTTTCCCGGCCACGTCGACTCCTGCACACCAGCGCTTTTAAAGGAAACCCGAAAAGCCGCGAGGGAGATCGGCGTCCGTATACAGATTCATGCCACGATCAATCTCTTCGAATTTCATACGGTGATGCAGCGCGAGCGTTGCACGCCCATCGAGCTGCTACACAAAATCGGTTTTCTCGATCCCGAAGTGTCACTTTCCCATTGTATCTTCATTAGCGGCCATAGCTGGCTCGCCTATCCCTACGGCGACGATCTGAAAATCATCGCCGACTCCGGCGCCCCAGTCGCCTATAGCCCGCTCAAGTATTTAAAGCTCGGCATTGTCATGGAATCCTTCGACAAGTATCTCAAGGCCGGCATAACGATGGGAATTGGCACGGACACTTTTCCCAAAGATATTATCTCCGACATGCGTTACGCCGCGCTCGCCTCGCGGCTGGCCGAGAAAAGTTTTATGGCGGGCCATCCCCGGGATGTGTTCAACGCCGCAACTTTGGGCGGTGCAAAGATGCTCGGGCGGGATGACTTGGGGAGATTACAAAAAGGCGCGAAAGCGGACATCACCATCGTCAACCTAAGTGACATCGCCTTCGGCGCGGTGCATGATCCCATTCGATCCTTGATGGAAACCGCCGTGAGCCGAGACGTGCGCACGGTTATCGTCGATGGCGAAACGCTGGTCGACAACGGTAAGTATATGCGCCTGAACGAGGAAGAGCTGCTCGAGAAGGTTCAAGCCAAAGGCGAACAGGTTTGGAATAGCGTCCCCAGGTGGCACTGGACGGGAAAGAGCATCGATGAAGTCGTGCCGCCGTCGTTTACGATGCGGTAGTGAGAGACTTACGGCCAAACTAACGTGAGACTGATTGAACCGGTCGCGCAAAGGTAACCTAAACCCTTGGCCAGAATAAATTCAGGAACTCGACGACCCCGGACTCCGGCACGCGGTAATGGATAAGAATATTTTCTGAACGATAGAGGTAGCTTGGCGATGCGGGGTCATAAAAGCTCGGCATACGTCGAGGCAAATTAGGATTTTGCGCGATGGCAGCCAGCGCTAGTTCAAGAGTTTCTAGATCGCGAGCGCTCGCGGACTTTTCAAATACGGAAAGCTCATCGAGAAATTGTCGTGTGAAAAGATAGTCAGCCACGCAAGAGGCCTTTTTTGCGGGCAGCGGTTAGAATTCTGTCAACGGTCGGTGCTCCGGAGAGCCTGAGCGTTCTTCCCTGCTTGACTTCGTCCAAGGACGTCCGCATGGCCTTAAGAGCTTCCGGGTCTTGCCAGAGCCGAGCCACTGCTTTTAGTGTTTGCAGTTGCTCGAAGTTGACGATAACAGCTTTGGGCACCCCTCGCTTCGTAATGATGACCTGGTCGCCGTCCTCAACTTCGTCAACCAAGTTCAAGAACTTCTGTCTCGCCTCACTGGTAGTCAGATACCTATCCATAATCCCTCCTTGCTTACAGAAAAGTGTACAAAGATCTGTCAATCCTTGCAAGGCAAAAAAAATCGGCGGCACAAGATCACCAGCGCCGCCGGGTAAGCAATATTAGCCCGGCGACCATAAGTCGACGAGAGGTAGGGTCAGTGTCTTGAACGTGCCGGAGTCAGTGTATATTCTAAACATGTGAACGACCAAACCATCGAGCGGCAAGGGATGGATCTCTTACACAGCCAATACCAGGCTCTTCTCGAGATTTCTGAGGCGATCGCCTCGCACCGGGACCTCGACCAGCTCTTTCATGATCTTGCGCCGCGGCTGCACCGTGTCGTGCAATTCGATTTTGCCAATCTGATTCTTTACGAACCCACCCGCCAGGTCATGAAGTCCCATGTCCTGGAGACGCCGGATCCTAGCTACACCTGTCCTCCTGGCGACTGTCCTATGGAGATCCCCGGGGGTTGGGTGCGGGAGACGCAAGAGCCCTGGGTGACGGCCGATCTTGAAAACGACATGCGATTTCCGGATGTGGCTCGATGGCTTGGCGATCGCGGAGTCCGATCGCTCTGCGTTGTTCCTGCGACCACAGCATTGAGAAAACTTGGCGCGCTGGCTTTTGGCAGCCAAGTGGCAGGCGCTTATCCAGAGACGGATGTGATCTTCTTACACCAGGTAGCTCGACAGGTAGCGGGAGCAGTGGACAACGCGCTTCACTTCGAACAGGCACAGTCTGCTCAACAGGAGCTCGCGCGCGAACATCACATTTCTCGCCTGCTGCTCGACGTGAACAACGCCGTAATTTCGAAACTCGACTTGCGAGAACTTTTTGGTGCGATCACTACTTGTCTTCATCAGGTCATGCAGTTTGGATACATCAGCCTCGCCCTCTATGACCGGGAAAGCAATCAGCTCCGGATTCACGCTCTGGATTTCCCGGAAGGCAGAGGACTCATGCATGAGGACATCGTAGTCCCTTTGGAGACAGCACCCTCGGGTATGGCCTTCACTTCACGCAAGCCGGTTTTGCTCCGCTCCCTTGACCCTGAGAAATTCCCCTCGGAGATCGCCCGTATGTTGATTGCTGAGGGTATCAAATCAACCTGCAGCATCCCTATGATTTCGCACGACCAAGCGCTGGGAACCTTAAGTGTAGGTAGTTTGAGCGAAGCGGCTTTTACCGAGGAAGATGCACGCATTCTAACCCAGGTTACCAATCAAATCGCGATCGCTGTCGAAAACGCCTTGGCCTATCGCCAGATTGCGGAACTCAAGGACAAGCTCAGCGAGGAGAAACTTTATCTGCAGGATGAGATTCGCACCGAATACAACTTCGAAGAGATTATCGGTGAGAGTCCAGCTTTAAAGACAGTCCTGGAACAGTTGCAGACCGTAGCGCCGACGGATTCGACCGTTCTCCTTTTAGGTGAAACCGGCACCGGCAAGGAACTGATCGCCCGCGCCATCCATAATCTCAGCACCCGTCGCGAGCGGACTCTTGTTAAAGTGAACTGTGCCGCGATCCCCACCGGGCTCCTCGAAAGCGAACTATTCGGTCACGAGAAGGGCGCCTTTACGGGCGCTATTGCACAGCGAGTCGGGCGGTTCGAATTGGCGCATCGGGCGCACGATCCGTGTGGATGTTCGGCTGGTGGCGGCCACCAATGTGGACCTGGCACAAAAGGTGGCGGAGAATCAATTTCGCAGCGATCTCTACTACCGGCTCAACGTGTTCCCAATAATCATTCCTCCGTTGCGCGAGCGGCGGGAAGACATTCCGCTGCTGGCGCGCTACTTCGCGCAGAAGCACGCGCGGCGGACGAAAAAGCCCATCGATTCGATCGCCGCCAAAACCATGACAGCTTTGACGGAATACCACTGGCCGGGCAACGTGCGGGAGTTGGAAAACTTCATCGAGCGCTCGGTGATCCTTTCCCGCGGCCCGGAGCTGCAAATCGAGCTCTCTGAATTGAAGCAAAGAACGAGAATTGCAACTGTCGTTTCTTCAAACGGTATCGGCACTCTCGAGCACGCGGAACGGGAGCACATCGTACGCGCTCTCGGAGAAACGAATTGGGTCATCGGCGGTCCGACGGGCGCTGCCGCTAAGCTCGGCATGAAGCGGACAACTCTCCAGTCGCGGATGAACAAACTCGGCATCACGCGTTCGAACTAAAACTAAATATTCCAACGGTTGTCGTTCTTACTTTACACTCCCGGATGAAACAGTTGGGTATTACTCATCCGCTATGGCGGAACAGACAACTTGAGAAGCTTGCCAACAAACGAACCGCGAAGTTTCTACCCCACCGTCATACCCGCGAAAGCATGTCCTGAGTATGGTCGAAGGGCGGTATCCAGAAGTTTTGATTTTCCTGGATTCCGGGTCGCGCCAGCTTCAGCCTGAGGCTGATCCGCCTCTAGCGGAATCGCCAGCTCGCTCATAATGACGCCCAAATTATTCAACGGATTTCGGGAACACGACACGAGGAATGTAAAGGTGATCCAGAGCTACAGTACGTCTTAGGGGCTGAGCTCAGCATAGCGTCACGGAAAAAATTCGGTCCTGCTTTAATTTTTCCTTTAATTCTGCACAATTTGATAGTAGGCCCAAAAATTCAGAAAAGGTGTCCCGAGACCATGTGCTCATTCGTCGTGTTAATGAAACGAAACAAAATCAAAAGCCCTATCACGACATTCACGAGCAATTAGGGGTAAATAGGAGGTTCAAGATGGAAATATCGGTGTGCCGGCAATTAGAGCTCAAGGAGATCTCACATGAAGTACAAGGGTAGCTGCCACTGCGGCAAGGTTGCGTTCGAGGTGGAAGGCGAACTGAACGGGGCGATGTCATGCAATTGCTCTATGTGTTCCCGCAAAGGATCTCTACTTTGGGTTGTGCCACGCGACCAGTTGCACCCGCTCACCTCGGAAGAGAACATCGGCACCTACACGTTCAACAAGCACGTCATCAAGCACCGCTTTTGCCAGACGTGCGGCATTCACCCCTACGGAGAAGGTACCGATCCAAAGGGCAATCGGATGGCCGCAATCAATATTCGCTGCCTCGAAGGAATTGACCTGGAAAGCGTGCCGGTTCAGCACTTCGACGGACGGTCGTTGTAGCACGTGTGTGAGGTGAAGCGGCATGTGTAGAAACATCAGAAATCTATTCAACTTCGAACCGCCGGTTACCGAGGCAGAGATCCATGCAGCCTCGCTGCAGTTTGTGAGGAAAATCAGCGGCTTCAACGCGCCCTCGAAGGCGAACGAGGCCGCGTTCTTGGCGGCGGTTGATGAGGTCGCCAGGATCTCTGGCCGACTTCTGTCCTCGCTCCACTCAACGGCAGCGCCGAAGAATCGGCAGGAAGAGGTTGCTAAAGCGCGGGCCCGGGCTGCTCAGAGATTCGGCAGGTGAATTATGGACGCCGATGGCGGCAGCGCGAGTGCTCAGGAGTAAGAAGCTCAAGCCTTAGGAACCCCGCCGCGGCTCTGGTTACGAAAACATGATCGTTCATCTCATAGACGGCACGTACGAGCTGTTCCGCCACTTCTACGGGCTTCGCCGCTTCACCAAGGGCGAGGATCGGCCCTTCGGTGCCGTGGTCGGTGTGCTGCATACTGTGTTGCAGATGATCGAGACGGGAGCCACTCACGTCGGTGTCGCGACCGATCGGGCGTGGCTGTCTGGCCCATGATCGAGCTGGAGGCCGACGACGCGCTTGCCTCCGCGGCGCAGATCGCCTCCGGAAATGAAGGTGTGCAGCAAGTTTGCATCTGGACGCCCGACAAGGACCTGGCGCAGTGCGTCCGCGGCAACCTGGTCGTGCAGGTTGACCGCAGAAGTCAGAAGATTCGCGATGCGGAAGGAGTTCGCGAGAAGTTCGGAGTGGAGCCCGTCTTGATTCCCGACTTCCTCGCCCTCGTCGGCGACGCCGCGGATGGCTATCCAGGCATTGCTGGGATCGGTTCGATCACCGCGGCAAGGCTTCTGAACCGACACGGTATTATCGAGAGCTTCCCACCGGACGTACTGGGGGACAGCCGCGACCTGGCGCTACTGTTCAAGGATCTGGCGACCCTCAGGACTGACGCGCCCCTGTTTCGCAATGTGGACGAGCTCCGGTGGCACGGCCCCACCAAGGCATTCGCCGCGTGTGCGGAGCACCTGGGAGAGGCTCGTCTACTGGAGCGCTCCCTCAAGGCGGCAGTCGCTTAAAGCGACGCTGAGCAAACGAGACGGTATGACGACTATACATAACAACGCAACGGATGAAGACGTAGACTCAGAGACACAGGGAGGTGATTCTATGTTTAAAGACACTAAAGCATTTAGCGGTTTTTCAGTAAACGACATCCAGAAGGCGAAGGAGTTTTATGGCAAAACACTTGGGCTGGAGGTTTCTGAAAGTCATGGCCTATTGAATCTGCACCTTGCCGGCGGCACTACGGTCCTCATCTACCCCAAGCCAAATCATACTCCCGCAACCTTCACTATTCTCAATTTCCCTGTCGGCAATATTGAGGAAGCCGTGGACCAGCTCACGAAGAAAGGCGTGCGCTTTGAGCGCTATGAGGGTGACATCAAAACGGACGAGAAGGGAATCTTTCGCGGCGGAGGGCCATTGATCGCATGGTTCAAAGACCCCGCCGGTAATATCTTGTCCGTGCTTGAGGAATCGGCCTAGAAAACGTGCGGGTTCAGCACTTCGACGGACGGTCGTTGTGAAATCAGCGAAGCCGATCCCTGCGTTGCAGCGGACAGCCGTCGGCGGCTGAGCTCGAACTTGTGCGACAGCGGACGACGCGTAATGGATCTCCTGGTAAATATCGACGTCGATGATCTCGAGAAGGCAGTCCGCTTTTACAGTTCTACGTTTGGATTGAAGGTCGGTCGTCGCTTCGGAGCCTTTGGAGTAGAGATGCTCGGGAGTTCGACCCCAATCTACCTGCTCGTCAAATCACCCGAGACACCGGCCTCCGATACAATCTCACAACGTCGAAGTTACCACCGGCATTGGACGCCGGTCCATCTTGATTTTGTGGTTGATGAAATCGAACCGGCGGTTCAGAGAGCTATGTCAGCTGGAGCTCGGCTAGAGCAGCCCGTCTCTACGTACAAGTGGGGCAAGCTTGCTCTCATGGC
>WNFO01016264.1_pt1 | contig 21250 bp, 23 predicted proteins | sample 5400251 | NCBI WGS metagenome assembly WNFO01 (sample SAMN13153354, study PRJNA577476) | soil metagenome | isolation source: 100 cm saprolite under Madrone tree | place: USA:California | collected 2016-06-14
GATTTAAATAAGACCAGTCCGAGGCAGAGGCAGGAAGAAAGGACCGAGTTGAACGGGTGCGGAATCAAAGTCGCTCTCACTTGCCCCGCTCGCTGCCCTCGAGGCGATTAGCTAATCGACCCACGCTCATATCTGCCCCACCTTCCGCACAAGTGCCCATCCCTATCTCGGTTAGTAGCTCTCGTGCCTGCCCCGCCTCCTGTACATACACATATTTTACCGGGGAATATACACTCCAAGTGCCTGGGGTCCAACACAGGAACGCTTTGGCGGCGATGCCATTCAAATCGCAACACCTACGATTTCCCCGTGGTTCTAGACCGGCCCTTGCCTGCTCCAGAACTCGATCATACACAGTTTTCCCCTTCGTCGCCGCGCAACACCCACTCTCTACTACAAATTTCCTCTTCTCAAACGCCATCTCGTACCACTATCAGCCATAACTTTGAGCCTGGGCGGGCCGAGCCTGCGTCTGTCTACTGTCACGAGTGTCTAGCTCAATATCTCCTTATTTACGGGTGGCTTGTTGTCCGGCAGGTCGGACGACCATGATGGCGAGCATAGATTACTGCGTCACTTGGCCGCTTTGCCGTCATCAGAAATCGTGACGCAGGGGAAAGAAACGAATAACCATAACCATATATGAAATATGCACATGACAGCGCAGCATGTCGCGCGAGAGAGTTGGTTATCACCCTGATGTGACCTGATATGGTTTTCCCCACTCAGCCAGAAGCGTTGTTTTTGTCCCGTGGACATGGATGAATGGTATCTTCAATGCTTCCTTGCAGCGCTGGCAAGGGCTAGAACATCCCACTATCGTACCACTATCTGTACCCTTGAGTCCAGGGCGCCTTCGCAAATCGTCGTCCGTCGCTGTCCGACGGACTTCGAACACCCCACCGCGGTCACTCTACTCCGAACCTGAGTCCTTGCAATTTCTCCTCGCCTCGTGCATGCCTCACTTCATAATCTTGCTTATTTGTTCACAATTCGATACCATATTCAAGGGCGCTGACCTTTGGACATTATCGTATTGAATTACCAATGTCTACGTGCGCCCTAGTTTCACATTTCTTTCCCTGGCGAGGACGTACAGTACGCCCTCCTGTACATCCTATTCCCAAAAAGCGCCGCACAATCCCAGCAAATTTTAAGAGTACGTACTGTCGTACACCCACACAGAGCAAAAATGGCTGTCAGGACACGGGCAAAGCATATGATTGACGTTGTAGAAGTCTGAACAGAACACTGACGAGACGAACAACGGGTATACGTAAGCAGAGATGGTCAGGGTCAGTTTGACATGAAAATCCAGCTCGATCGCACATTCATCCATCTCTCCCAATCACGCGACCTCACCCGTGAGGCAAGGCGTCTAAACAGTGTGTCCACATCATGAGAGCATGGCATAGGGTAATTTTCACTTGGGGATAGTGACGCAGCCCATTTAATGACGGTGCTCGACGAGAATCCATGATACCAAATTCATTCAAGCGATCTGAGAACGCGCCGAACCGCAAGGTCTCACGGCGGCCGATTCACGTAGCCCTGTCTTCCAACCTCTCCGTTGCGCACGTCCCAACGATCTCAAACTCGAATGACGTCCAGAGTGAGTGAGTCGATCGTGTCCGGCTTTCCAAATATTTGCATTTTCCCGTTCAAGTTGGGTCGCTTGATCGCTTGGTATAGCACGGGACTAGGATTACATATACCTTTGACGCGTGTCGGAGAATCGGAGTGCGTCAAGTTCAGGGTCACGAATTCATATAGAGACAGAGGAACGGTTTTATGTCAGGATTACAGACAGCACCCAATTCTAATGATGTGCTTCCTTTGCGATCTGTGCCGCATACGGGTTGCGTGGGTCATTGCGGAAACTTTCGGCTAAAGGGTGGGAAATTGCAAAACGAGGGGAGAAAAAGGAGCACGAGTGTCAGCTTTGGCTGAGTTTTCGGAAAGGCTCCGAACGGGTGAAACAACTCACAGCGAACTGCAACGTCTTGCGCCTTGGAGACGAGGAAATAGGTGATGCCGCTAGCTGCAAAGAAAGGCCACAACGGCCGAAAAACCTGTGCAAGAAAAGCGCGAACTGGGTGAGTATAAAGGATGCAAATCGGGCAAGTGACCACGAGTGCAATCAACATGACCCGCAGTAAAAAATCACTGCACTTACGGGTGTAGGCCACTTGCGGAGACCGAAGAATGCCATGGATGTGTTGAGAGGATGTGGGTGTGTTGTGATGAGTGAGTTGTCCTCGACCGTCGGCGGTTGGGTTGGGTGTGGGAATTTCGGGGCCGATGCCGAGAGCGGTATTTCCGGCCCGCGTTGCGCCATCGAGCCTTGGATCCGATGCTTTCGCCCTCGACGCCGTCCAAGCCGACTGCAGCAGCGTCAACCACCTTCGCGCTAGGAGTAAGTCCCGTCTATTGCTTTCTGAATACTCCTTAATAAGTATTGTAGTGGAGACAATTCCCGTTCTTTGATGTCGTGCCTGTCAAAGATGCACATGACCTTGCGGAGAGTCCACATATCCTGCGCGTTGGGTCCTCAATTTCAACCATCACGTCCTCGTCGTATGGCGTAGTTGTTGCCGACGTGCACGGTAGCGTGCATATCCTTAACAAGGAATTCGAGCCCATCTCAAGCTGGGTTGCACACGTTGGTGGACGCGTAACACACATGGTTGAGAGGCGCGAGTACCTTGTGACCTTCGGTGTCTGTTTCTCCCTCCTTTTACCCGTATTCATTAGATAATATTGACGTTGTTTCTGTAGGAAGAAGACGGCGTACGGAATCCTCTTCTCAAGATTTGGCATTTGGAGAAGACAGACAAAAACGGCGCGCCGACATTATTACGCTCCACCAAAGTGCAGACGAGCAATCGGCCGCACCCGGTTCGCCCTTCCGACCGTTCTTTTTACTCCATGATGTGTTTAATCTCGTTCTTCTTCCTCTTCTTTTCTTCAACAGGTCACTTCTATTGCCCTTTCTGCCGGCCTGGAGTTCCTTGCCATCGGGCTCGGTGACGGCACAGTGATCCTTTACCGGCACTTAGATCAGTCCGTCCTCTCGGGCTCCGCGTCCCTTACCGCCATTCCCAAACCCCGTACCGTACATGAATCTCCTACGGAGCCCGTCACCGCCGTCGGCTTCCGCGAGCCTACGGACGAGACACCAGCCATGTATCTCTTCATTGCGACTACAAACCGCGTGCTGGTGTACCAGGCATCTGGGCGTGGGAGCGGAGGTACGGCAAGTGAGGTGCATGAGGCCGGTGCGGCATTGGGGTGTGCTGTTATGGACTGGAAGGCACGCGATATGGTCGTGGCGCGCGATGAGGCCATCTACATTTGCGGTGCGGAGAACCGGGGTTCCTCGTATGCATACGAAGGTTCGTCAACTGTTGTTGTCATGCTTGCTTACCAAACACTCTGCTCAGGCCCGAAAACCTCCGTGCACACTCACTTGAACTATCTTGTCATCGTCTCCCCACCCCTCACTGCTAATGCGACGAGGCATTCGTAGAAGGCGTAAGGGAAGTCTTCTCGCAATGGGGAAGCATATATGTGCTGTCCAACGACGGGAAACTCTCATGCCTCCAGGAGAAACCGACTGCTGCGAAATTAAAAATGCTTTACGGCAGGGGGTATTATGTCTTGGCGTTGGACGTAGCAAAGACGCAGCAGATGAGCGAGGAAAGCGTAGCTGACATCCACCGGCAATATGGGGACTACTTGTACGCCAAACCGGATTACGATGCTGCCATGCAGCAGTATTTGCAAACGATCGGCTACGTACAACCAAGCTACGTCATTCGCAAGGTATGGCCCCCAATCGTATTATCTTGCGTAATGGACCCTGGGACCCTGACTGCAGTTTAGTGTTTAGACGCACAGCGTATCCACAATCTTGTCACATATCTACAAGAGTTACACTCGCTCGGAGTAGCCAATTCAGACCACACGACACTCCTTCTCAACACCTACACAAAGTTAAAAGACGCTGCACGGCTTGACAGCTTCATCAAAACTGAATCGAAACGTGGTGGCAATGGTGCCACCGCTGAAGGCGGTACCGACGAGCTACCGTTCGATCTTGATACGGCAATCCGCGTGTGCCGCCAAGCCGGGTACTTTGAACATGCAGCCTACCTTGCAAAGAGGTGGTCGCGGCATGAGGATTACCTTCGGATCCAAATCGAGGACACGGGCAACTTCAATGACGCTTTGGCATACTTACGGCACCTGGGGCCAGAAGCGGTGAGTTGGCCACTTATTTTTCGAGGCAGCCGTTAATCATGGGATGCCCCAGACGGAAAATAATCTTGCACGATATGGTCGCGCTATGGTCGCGGCGCTACCCGATGAGACCACTCAGCTCCTCATCGAGATTTGCACCAGCACAGACCCACTTGTCTCTGAGTCTGATACACTACCACCGCCTTCCAAGCCTACCGGAGGTGGGTCTTACCTGTCCTACTTGGCCCTCCGCGGTCCTACCACAACATCCACTCCCGCTCCCGCATCGCCCGTCTCCTCCACCGATCCACCTGTGTCTTCCGGCGCTTCAATTCGGACTGCTCGCCCGACTGAACGCTCCGCGCGGCGTGAGTTAACGCTCGACGGTTCACAGGGGCCCTCACCGCCCTCTACGCTACTCGCAGCGCTGGCGCCACCGCCCGTCAAGCGTCCCTCCCCACGGCTGTACTTTGCAAACTTTGTCGGACACCGTGAACACCTTCTCGTCTTCCTCGAGGCGGTCGCGCTGCGGCGTTGGGGCCAGAGTCTCGACGGGCCGAAGGATGCCGCGGCCGGCCCAGATGGCGATGGTAGTCCAAGTTCCGAGGACGCTGCTGAGGCCGCGGACCAGCAGGCCGTATGGAATACACTGCTTGAACTGTATCTCACGCTTGCGTCCGCGGCGGACAATGGTGCGCGTGCGGACGCACTGCGGGAAAAAGCGCTGCAGCTTTTGCGCGCGGCCGATCGCCTACCCTATGATCCGATGCACGCGCTCATACTCTGCGCTACACGATCTTTCACGCCAGGCCTAGTCCTTCTCTGGGAACGCCTCGGCATGCACGAAGACGTGCTGCGTTTCTGGATGGAGCAGGACCGACGGGGTGTAGCGGGCGCAGGGACGGAGGTGATGCGATGTCTTGCAAAATACGGCGAGGATGCACCGCAGCTGTATAAGCTCGCGCTGAGATTCTTCACGTCGGCACCAGAGCTGGTTTCCAGACATTCGTTGGATCTGGCGGAGGTTTTGAGAGTGGTTGAGGAACACAAGATTTTGCCCCCGCTTGGCGTTGTGCAGATTCTCAGTCGGAACGAGGTGGCGAGCGTTGGGTTGGTGAAGGAGTGGTTGCTAGCGCGGATACGGACCGCACGTGAGGAAGTACATACGGTACGCGTTTCTTTCGTTCTTTTGTGGAGGATGATGATGCTGATCATTTTTTACTTTCGGTTTGTGTGCGTGTGTTTGCGTTTGCAGGACGAGCAGTTGACTGCGTCTTATCGGCTCGAGACTGCCACCAACCTCAAGCAAGTCGAGGAACTCTCAGATTCCGACCAACCTCGCCTGTTCCACGCCACACAGTGCTCGCAGTGCAATGGGCCACTGGACCTTCCCAGCGTCCACTTCATGTGCAAACACAGCTTCCATCAACGGTCAGCCCCCACCCTTTTCACAACCGAAAAACCATCCCCTTGGCTTACGTTTGCCTACTGTTTATAGATGCCTGGGTGATCATGATACGGAGTGCCCACTTTGCGTGCGCGCACACGGCGTCATACAGGAGGTTCGCCGTAATAACGAACGACTTGCTGACAAGCACGACCTTTTCTTGGCTGATGTGAAAGAGAATGGGTTCCATGCTGTGGCTGCGGCGTTTGGCCGAGGCGTGCTCAATAGGCCGAGGATAGGGGACGCCGTGACATAATTTCCATATCTCCCGCTTCTCCTTGACCTTGCGGTGTTCCTGTATCATGTCATGTGGCCGTGCCTTGGATCTGTACCCCTGGATTTTTGCAGCCTTTCCGCTCCCAAGGGCAGCTACGCTCACGCCATGCGAGATAAGAATGCGTGTGGGATATGATACAATACGTCCTCAACACTACACCACACGTCTAGTATAGTACTTTACTCAGTCGCTGGATGCTGTTGAGTAATATGTCGCCCTTGCGGATCACCGTCTCTGTCTGTGCATTCTTGAGTGCTGGCCTGTTTGTCTCCACGACGCCGTGTACACGGTCAATAGTGGCGTTTAGCCGTCTGGAAGCAATAAACCGTGATAGTTCACTACAACAATGACGTATCAGTTACGATTCCAAGAATGCAGAGCTGGTTTGGCGCATGACACACTTATCAACGAAGTCGACTGTGACCCCAAAGGCGTGAGCGAGGGAGTCCAGCGTGAGTGAGGAATATGACTGCAATAGTTGTGCATAGGCAAGTATGCGCATCTCGCGGACGTAGAAGCGGGCGTGCGGTGCAAGGAGGCGTGAGGGCAAAAGGTGAGTCTGTTCGAGCGTAGCTGAGATGAAATTGGGCACGTCAGAGCTGTATACAACTTGAACTGATGACGATGAATCCCACCAAGAGCAACGAAAAACTTGTCGTAGTGGCAGTCATAAAGGTTCTTTGTAGTATCTGCGAGCGTCGGTAGCTCTGGTAGGGCGCCGATGACCTCTGGCGTGCTAATGATCTGGTGGACTCGAGTCAGTATTATCCGCCAAACTAGGGATTACTGAGGGCCCATACCTTCTTTTTGAGATCGACGCGGTTCAACGTGAGCGTCCCAGCGATGACTGTGAGCGACACGAAGTCATTATAAGACAGGAGTTCTGTCGCAGTAAACGTTGAGAGCGCATCGATGAGGAGGGCGCTTGCAGGCTTGAATTGGCGGATGGAGAGAAGGTGAAGGCCACGATAAACTTTGAGACGATTGCGACGGTCCCAGTCACCGCCCTTCTCGACAAATTCGTCTGCTTTCGTGAGGTTGGTGGAGATTAGCTGGTTGTCGCCAAAGAAGAAGCCGATGCGGACGAGCGTAAGGACGATATCTATTCGCGAACCCAAACCAGCGGTCTTTTCGAGGGCAAGTTGTTGGGCTTCTATCGCCTTTTCCTGTACATGATGTATATAAGACTAGTGGCATTTTGGAAAACGTAAAAGTTGGCACCTACCTTCTCTCCGATTCTTGTGAGGTAGCCGGCCTTTGCCCGTAGCGCGTCGGCGATGTCACTCTCGCCCTCGGTCTCCTCTGCTTCCTTGAGCAGTTTGTCTAACCTCTCTAGCTCTGTGGAATTTTCCTTCTCTAACTTGTCAAGAAGAGATTGATCCAGAGGGAGGACATTTGCCGCGACCACAAGGCGATAATAGGGTGCCATCTGGTCGGCCTTGATGCCACTGATCAGTGCAGCGCGAGCGGCATCATGTAGATGTGATAGAGACGACTGCTGAAGGACAAAACACTCTTGTGGGAGAGCAAGGTTGGGAATTGGGAGAACGTTCTCGTCTGCCATGGCTGTCGATTGACTGTAGTTGCGCGTCGACGCGTATACACAAACCCTAACCCGACAGACAGCGCACCCGAAACGCGTCAGCGGTTGTGCGCGTCTCTTCACTTGCAAATGTCTTCCACAGCAGACCTGCTTGCAGAGGCTGGAGCTATCAGCGCAGAAAATCCAAAGAGAGGAGAGGCGATCTACAAGCAGATCCTCGATGCCTCGAAATCAACCGTGAATCCGGACGAGCTCCGGGATCAGGAGACTGCTTTGGTTAAACTCGGAGAGTTGTACAGGGACCAGAAGTATGTGCGCGGCGCGTTTTCGTTACATGAACTGATCTCTCTATTCATTTAGAGATGCCAAGGGGCTGGCCGAGGTCGTCCTGCTATCACGCTCTTTCCTATCGTCTACCACCAAAGCTAAAACAGCGAAACTAAGTGCTGCCATTTCACTTGGTTCATAACTTTGAAATTCTGATACCCTCAATCAAAGTCCGCAATCTACTCTCACTCTTCAACGGTATTCCAAACAGTCAGCAAACTCAGATCGCTGTCCTTAATGACAATATCGAATGGGCCAAGCGAGAGAAACGCATATTCTTGAAGCAGAGTTTAGAAACTCGGCTCATCAGCTTGTGGGTATCTGGCGTTTTTCGCTTTTCGCCTGTTGATCATATGATTATCGTTGTTTTCCCAAGACAATTGGAGACTCAGCAACATAAACCCGCACTCGCGCTGATTGAAACTCTTTTGACGGAGCTACGGAGATTGGATGACAAGATGATCCTCACAGAGGTCCATCTCCTAGAATCACGCGTCTACCGCGGGATTGGTAACCTCGCCAAGGCCAAAGTGCGTGCCTCCCATGCCACCTTCGACTCGCATACCTAAGGAGTCTCCTTTTAGTCCTCGTTAACCTCCGCCCGCACTGCTGCGAACTCAATCTACTGCCCACCCCAACTCCAAGCTGCCTTGGACTTGCAATCCGGAATTCTACACGCTGAGGACAAGGACTATACGACTGCCTATTCTTACTTCTATGAGACGTTCGAGAACTTGAGTTCCCAAGATGATCCGTCCGCACTCGGGGCACTCAAGTACATGCTTCTGTGCAAAGTGATGCTCAACCTGGTGCATTTCCTCTGTCTCCTCTGTCTGATACTGATGACACTGATATTCACTGTATCAGTCCGAGGACGTCACATCCCTCTTGTCAATTAAACTTGCTCTCAAATACGCTCAACTTCGTGATGTCGAAAGCATGCGTGCTGTCGCGCGTGCTCATCAAACCCGTGACCTGGCCGCGTTTGAGCAGACGCTACGCGACTACCGCGAAGAACTGTCATCAGACCCCACGATCCGATCGCACCTCGCTGCGCTTTACGACACGTTGCTCGAGCAGAACCTCCTGCGCATCGTTGAGCCATATTCAGTCGTTGAGATTGAATACGTTGCTAGTCAAGTCAGACAAGGGCGACAAGACGTTGAAGCAAAGTATGTTACTCTTCCTCGCGTCTGTCCTGTATGAGCTGACTCTTGGTGACCCCGCGATAGACTCTCTCAGATGATCTTAGACAAGGTCTTCCATGGAGTATTAGATCAAGGACGCGGATGTCTATTAGTATTCGATGAGGCTGAAACTAATGTACGTTGTCGATCCGACTGAGTTCTGTTCGCTTGTTCAAGTTACCTCGACAGGACACGTACGGTGCTGCGATCGAGACACTCGAAGAAGTAAGCAAGGTTGTGGACTCGCTGTATGCTAAGGTGTGTGCATCTCAAAAACGGTTATGGTCGCCATTGACACCGGTGTGGTGCAGTCGGTGAAGATAGCATAGCATATGATTGTCTCCGCACTTTGTATATTATTTTTGCCCCCTCATCCCACTGCCCGCTCGCCAACGTCTGCAAGTCAATGCTAGACTGCATCACAACCGTGGATAGAACCCTGATCTAATCGGATAATCTCCCGGGACATCCGACCACTGGCAGGAATAATTCTCTGCATCTCTATCAACATTTGATCGACCTGCCATGCAATTTTTTTTTGGTTTCGATGAATCCAGCGCATAATCTGAGCACATCATGTTTTGTCCGAATTCGTACCACATGAGAGGGAGGCTTATTTGGAACGTTTACAAATTGAATCGACCATCTTGCTGTCTTCTGTCGTGTCGTCCAGTTTTTTTCGCCCGAGTTAATTCCAACCGGCTGCAAGAACACGCTCATAACGGGTATAGGTGAGAGTTCTTCCGCGGCAATGAAGAGTGAGCGTATGAAGGGATCGTGCCAGTGTCAGTGCCACTCCACTCCTGGTCAAACGGAGGCAGTTGATCATGTAGTACGGGTTATCAAACACAGGAAAGAAAATTCGTCAGAACAGAAGTATGGGGGGATTTACCTGTTGTACAGAGAGTACTAGGCCATATCCGTGCCTCCGGGAGAACTCATGTCAGAAAGTTTCTTTAAGCCATGGATGTCAGGACGATTGAAGAGCACATGAACTGTTTTTCCATCGTTCCAAAGTGATGGAGACTAATTTTAGGGCGCAACACATCCAAATGACGGAAGAATGGTTTGTGTCTCTCTTAGTTGATCACCCTCATCACTGCAAGAACTGTCAAGAAGAAGCTTCCTCCTGTGCGGAGTTCTCTCTGTGGTGGCACGAATATAGCCTAGCAATCTGCGACGTCTCCACCGAGCGAGCGAAGACTCGAGAGGCGAGGAAGGGGTAGAGACGAGTACGGGAGCAGGAGTCAAATCCGAGCGTAAGAGATGCAAGAGTAGGGTAGCCACGCGGCCAACGCCAGAGGCAAGAGAAGGGCTGTCGACTGTGGGTGGGCTTTGATGTCTGTCTGTCGTCATCTAAGCCTTCCTCCTAAGCTGAGGAATGGACCAAGTTATATCTCGCGCACCTGCGGGAAGAAAGCATCCTGAAAGCATCATTCCGGGACCTTGGCGTCACCATGTAATATCACGTGGCTGTTTCCTAAGCCTGTCTCGCGGCTGACTTCAAGTTGTACCCACTCGAACTTATATCAGTGCAGTACAGTATTTGGACATTCGCGGCTGTTTCCTTGGCCAAGGGGCACGAGTGAGTAAGCGTCTAATCGCTGATCCAACGTATCGCGGTGGCAATGTGTACAAATTGAGTGACGTCAGTGAAGGGTCTGAGTCAGGTGGCAACGCAACAGCATGCCGGTCCCCAAACCCAAACTCTCATCATTTAGCAAAAGAAATGGTTCTGGACCTGTGCGCTGTACACGCCTTGGCCACAGAAATTCTGAAGTCTCTTAATTAACCATTAAATTTTGCGCATACGGACAGGGTCAAGAAGGGAGGGATTATACGTGCGGAAGCGGGCTAACCGACTTTTCACTTCAGCTCGGGCGACTGGGCACCGGTGAATTCCTAACCCCTATTCATTCTCATACGCCTTTCTCTGGTCGTGCTTGGACCTTGATATATAAGAAGAGGGCTCTTCTAGGAAGCAACGCGTCAGGGAAAAAACAACGGAAGCACAGGCAAGTCCTTGTTTCTCTAGGGGATGAAGAGTCGGCAAGTCTTGTCTTCGACCACTATGACCACATCGAAAATTTACGTACCACATGATCAGCAAGGATTTGCGTCTTATCCTAGCCAGTCATCAGCTCCGCCATGTGTGCCTCGCAAGTCCTAGCAATCCTGTAACGGGCTTCGGCTTACTCAATAGAATGCGTGGGGAGTGGGGAGTAAGCCTTTCCGCGAACGACCCTGACGCTTGTGGCTGGGTGTAGTCTATACGATACCCACAAAACAGCGGCCTCGTGACAACTAAAGGCAGTCTTGTGGCGAGTGGCTGCTGTCCAACTGACGGGGTTTTGCACCACGTTGGGGTCGCGGGTCGTCGTCGCGACTAACCGACGTCAGCTTGCTCTAGGGCTCTGGGGGACCTGAGCTATTCACCACAGTGCGCGCATGGTGACGGGTATGACTTGGGTGTTCATAGGGTGTCGGGTTATGGTTATTGACGTCAACTGTAAGTTCGGCAATTGCAAGCTAATAAATGGGAGGGGGCAAAGGTAGGCGGGTGGCCTGAAGAGGCCTGAAGAAAAAAGGTTGAAATAATGGAACAGACGCAAACCCGAACAAACTAGCGGACCATGGCTGGGTTGGTTATTTTTAATAGGGGTCGGGGTCGGGGTCAGAATCGGCGGGCGTGCATCAGTTAAAATTATTTCCTCTCCCTCCTATGTTCGAGTTCCTCCCGTCCATGCACAAAGGCGGGTCAAGCTGGAAAAACCCATACATTCCTTACCGCGTGTCCTATGGGGAAATCCATGAGAACAAGCTCGCGTGACCATCCCCTTGTCGACTTTGTTTTACTTAATCGCCGTCTCGCTACAGAAGACACCCCGCTTGGTAAACAAAATACCGTGCCGTCGCTCTTGGAAAACTCCGCCACTTGCTTGGAGCACCAAGAGAATTGGGGGTACGACAATACCTGGTGATGGATCAAAAGGCAGGGAGAGAGAGCTGGACCTTAAGGCGCGCAATACGAATTGGTTCGAGGCACAACTGATCCATCTGGTCCTGGCCCTAGCTGACCTCGGTCCAGCCATCCATCACGTAGGACGGGTCTACTCATATCTCACCCATTTGCCCATAACGGTTGGATGTGGCTGTAGTATCTTCGAGATTTTTGAGGGACTCCTTCCATGGAGGGCTCAGCCAGCAAACCCTACTAGTATACGAGAACCGGGGGCGGTGTTGTCCAATAATGTTTCTGTCATTTATCTCGTTCGTTGTTGACGTGACATTATCCCCGACTTCTGCGGAAATGTGGCTTCTCGTCGAAGGGAGGTTTATGCCTTCCGACCTTCAAGAGGGTCATCAGCACCCGTAACGTTCACGTGGTTGACCTGTCGAAGGCGCCAATCATGCTTCACATCCGAGAAGGGCGAGAAATGGGTTGATCCCGGTTCGTGGATCACGGTGGACGTGTTGAGGGCCTAAGAGATGAGTCAGTAAGTGGTTACGGATCTCCAGCCTTCTGCATTGAACATACCGTTTTGTGCCAATACTCCGTTATCAGGGTTAGGCTGTCCCCTTGATTAACTTTGGTCTGCAAGATCCGGAGTACTGGTGCGTGTGGGCGTGCGCTAGGGTGGCCATTCCCGGTATAGGTAGTGCGTAGCCTCATTGTCTACTCTGATTTGGGAAGTGCTCAGCCACGGTAGGTCAGGGTGAGATAACCAAGATAGGAACCTCGACCTTAGGGCGTAAGCGCGAAGTTAATCTGGGTTATATCTATTCAATTCACCTTGGCCCGATAAAAATTACAAGGCGCGCCGAATCGCCGACTGTCGTCAATGCAGGCCGTGTGGTCGACTGCAAGACAACCTCAGGTTGATGTAGGGTAACGGTGCAAGCTTTATCGCGTCTCTCTGGCAGCAGGGGCAGGCCATCGCGGTACTGTATCGGAACGAAAAAGTCAATTGAAGGCGATGTACGACAATTGAGCTACCAATAACTCACTTTGCAGGTGGAACTGGTCTCCCGATCGGCGCCCCTCCTTCCATGCCTGAAAACCAATAGATCCTTATGGCACTCGCATACTCCGGGAACGGCCTTTCCTGTAAAGCGCAGCGGACTAAACCTATTTGTCCTACGAGAGTGTCCTATCTCTGTCTGTCTTGATGGGATGGCAGGGCTGTACAGCAGACGTTACACATATCTGCACCTCGCTGCGGGCATGTGCACCCTCGTTAAGCGCCGACTTGGAGATTCATTTTCCGGTCTTGACCGATTTTTGGATGCACCTGTCTTGACAGTGTTGGCGATTGTGCAACCTGTTGGTAAGGACGTGACCGGATGCAAAGTATGCTGGCGGACTGGTACCAAGGGATGGAAGTGGTAGTCTGATGAGGACTCGGACAAGCGCGCAGGCTGGAGTGCACCCCTAAACTTCTGCCATTCATTCAACAACCACAAACTGGGACCCTCAATCTTTAGTGCGCCCGGATCATGGTTGGTCCACGAGCAGTGCGGCATAGGCGTGTTTCTACTCCCTGCCTGCCAGTGCTCTGGTCCTACCGACCCTTTTATCCCGCTCCTACGCCCTTTACCCACAATCTGCCTTCTTGAAAGGCCTATCATCATCTTATCGGCGTTCGCTCACACTACTCTCTCGTTTCTTTCATGTCTTCTCCCCCAAACCCTCCTCCAAATTCGTTCGACAATATGCGCCTACCTGCATATCGTTCCTCGTATCTGGGCCGATATCACCCATACCCCCGCACTCGTGCCCCCGCTCGTGAAGTCGTCATGGTATGTGCTCTCCTTCCGGCGGACTACTCGAATATGCAGTACCGACGCCCCGTACTCCCCCTTACAGTCTGCTGCGGAAAGTGAGCGCACTGAAGAGAACAGCACACTGGCAGCGGAGAACGCCAATACTGTAGGTGATCTATCTAGTCGAGATTCGCGCCTATTTCCTCCATGTTAATCTAGGGAAGCAGGTAAATTTGACGTCAGGACAACAATAATACAAAGTCGCAGGATTCTATATTAAGGTTGTTTGTTGCTCGACTTGGTGGTGGGAAATTAGGAAATATGGTACAGCGGTGTCTACTCTTTTTGACTATCAGCAGACATGATGTTATATGGATTTTCTTGAACGGCAGAGCGGAGGCTGTTTGACCGAATATATTCAGAGTCTGATTGCTCCATGGAGGTTCATAGATAGATGAGACGGTGATGCCTGAGAATTGGGAATTCTGCCCTGGTTCAAACAATATCAGTTACTCTTCAGACTCAGCAATGATGCCACCTCCGATGAGGTTGTAATATACTGCGGTACGCTATCCTACGACCGGGGGCGATGATCCCTCCCTCTCAGCTATCCCGCAGCTATAGCGCGCTCAAGTGACTTCACGGCTGACAAAGCTGCGGGGTACAGCAAGTTGAATCTCTGATGGTGACGGCCATGGCTCACTTAGCGGTTGGCGGGCAAGTCAACCATACCATCTGATTCATTGTAGTACTTACTTGGGAAAGAAGTGGGATTCGACTACATGGCCATGATCTATTTCACAAAGAATTGCAAGGAATGGTAATAAGGTGAGAAAGAGGACCGAGGGAATAATAACTTGAGGTTGATCTCATTGAGGTTGAATATTCGATGGCAAGATATGAACGCAAGGAAAAGATGGGCCTCACACATTAAGACAGATCGGAGATGCACATCTATTGCCTCTGAGTGCCCCCTTGGTCACCAGGGGGTCATTCATGATGGACTACGGTCACAAAGGTGGAATCGACCGACTCGACTTGGGGGACTTTTCACGAGAGTGAATGCCGTGGTATGCGTGCTATGAACATCGTCTTAAATGAGCGGCATAGGATATCCTGTACGAAGTTGCCCATACCGTATGCGGAGCTGAAATCAACTATACGAACTCTCGGACACTCCGCGGTGAACTCGCTCCTCACTTGAAGACATCCCAACCCAGTCGGTAGTAGACGATAGTGGTCAAAGTTGGATATGTAAAAAAAAAAAGGACGGTTTCACAGGTCCTCAAGGGTGCATGGTGGACCAGAGCAACGTCTCGGGGTGACGACGAAATCAGGAAAGAAAAGAGAGATATCGTGTGGATAAATACACCAAGAAAGAAAGCCCGGGCCTGTGAGAGAGCAAGCAGCCATGTGCAGCACCGTGACTACCCCGACACTGGCCAGTGCCAGTGCCAGTTCGCCGTGAGAAGCTGTTCACGGGGTCCTCGCGGAACGTCCACGGCCCGTCTTCCTCCGCAAATCCCACCAAAATCAAAGTAAACTCGATTCAAGCTACAGACAGAGACAGAGGGGTAAATTTCCTTTTACTACATGAGGAATAGAATCCAAATGTTACAGATATGGGTGCATTTGATGGAAGTTCTCAAACCGATGTACATCATCATACAAGTCATCACGGAGAAAGTTGGGCCCACCGCCCGGCCGTAATGACGCGTGGGGCGGGCTACATAGCCTACATTGGAAGGTTCTGCTCCACGAGGGCAGAAACCTCCGGTGTGGCAGTGTGTGTACGACCAACGCAGTTAAATACGATCGCGAGAGTGGCTTGGGAGCTTAAGAGGTGCGAGAGAGTAGGGTCGTCGGTGAAGACTTGGTCCTAACCTGACCCACGAGACGTGCCTTGTGGGAGCCAGCTGCTATGCTGACTAGTTGGTACGGTTATATTGCACCCCCGTTGTGCTGCCACTGGGAGAAAGTTGGGAGGTTGGTGAGTAAGGGCCGACTCGGCAGCCCGAGAGTGGTGTATTGGAGTTGAAGGTACGTGGCGAGGATGACATGGTAAGGTAGAGCTGGGCCGGAACCCCAGTTGCATCCCTGCAGTCCTTGGAAGGAACTGGAACTGTTAAATGGAACACTCTCGACCGGATGGCGGTCGTGCGAGTCGAGAGGGCGCTGGCGTTGGTGTTGGTGTTGCCTAGGTCGACTCTCTCGTGGTACCCAAATTTGGCGTCGGAGCGCACGCAGTACTCCACCATCCGCTGCATCTTCCTTCGGGAAGAATTTCTTTGTCGCTTTGGTGTATTCACTAAGCTCTTTCTCAGATTTAAAGATCAGTAAAGTCTCTCTGAACCCCGCGACAAGGTCGACCAGATTAACGTGCTTCCTAGATACAGCCTTGGAAGAGAAATGAGAAATTAAGTGGTCCACGCAATGAGGTACTCACCCGACGGCATTCCTTAAGGGTATTTGGAACTGGGTCTATTCTCAGGACATGACAGAGCTTGTACCAATTGTTGATGTCCTTCTCGTCGGACCCATATAAGGAGTCGAATTCCTTCTTCATAGCAAGGTTGAATTCACAGAGTGCAGCTTTCTTCTTCGAGCTATTTTTCTCCCACCGGTATTGCTCACAAAGGCGATTGAACTCTGTGGTGGGTGGGCTTTCAGGCTGATATCGAAATTTAGAATACCGAGAGAAAAATCCCTCCAATGGTTGTTGAACGCCAAGTTCCACTGGCTGGGCGATGACTCGCATGTTAACAGGTGTGGCTTTGATGTCTGGTCGTCTGGAGAGGAAATCACCATTAGGTGAAGTACTCAATTCAACTCGTGCAGCTATGACTGGGAATCCAACCCTGCTTACATTTTTTGTGAGAATCTTAACCAGCCAGATGTTTAGGAGATGATCGATGATAAGGAGATCCCTCCGGAACCTACTATAAGGTTGAAAAAAACGTCGCAATTTGAAATATAAGTTATTAAATACAAACTGCTGTATCGCGATTAGATAGTTACGACGGCATCCGAGTTAACAACTCCATCTCGCACCGCACAAGGCTATACTCGAGTATAGTACCGAATGTCAACGTGAGAAGAAGCGAATCACCAGTAAGCCACGGGGTTTTTGCGGAATATCCGCTGGCACCCCATCATTGAATCAGTCCCACCAACAACTTGCACAGCACAAGAGCTACATCAAGCTACCGACAAGTACGTTTTTTTTTCCTACAGTACATAAAACATAGAATCTAGATAGTTACAACAGGGATACAATTAATACGCGTTCACCTTTACTTCATCTTTGGGCTTCGTTCGGCTGTCGTGTGGTGAGAGGAAAGCGTGTGGAGCGTAGACGTGTCTGACGCTCCCACTGAGATATGTGTTGGTGAAGGAAACCACTTGGTTGTGTACAGAGTGTTAGGCAAAAAAACCGGAAGGCAAAGCGAAGAGAGTGGGACCAGGCCGAGCCAGGGACGAGGACAACGGAGTGGTGAGAAGGACTGATGGAGCACTGGACTTGAGCACCCGGGAACGGGTGAATCGGGGCATGGGAATGATCTTCGGATTAGGGAGTGGCGAATGGGTAAAATGACAGAGGCGACGGCCGAACGGGCAGGCCGACGACTCGAAGCAGGGGCGGCAAGCGGCTGAAAAGACTGAAACCACTCGCTAGCGCCCTCGCCCGGAACCCATACTGTATTTATTATACGCACCATGCTAGGATCCCTATTTGAATTTGCGTGAAATGCCACGTCGGAAGTGACTGGGACATGGTGCCAAAATATGGCGTCGGAGCGCACGCAATACTCCACCATCCGCTGCATCCTCCTTCGGGAAGATTTTCCCCGTATTCAGCGTGTATTTGCTAAGCTCTTCCTCCGATTCGAAGATCTGAATATTCTCTCTGGATCCTTCGACATAATCAACAAGATTGACATGCTTCGTAAAGACAGCCTGGGGCAGACAGGGCCTCAATAAATCAACAGAAAGTCGAGCATTCCATGCAGCTAGGAACTCACCGCACGACATTTTTCAACAGTGTTTGGAGCTGGATCTATTCTCAAGACATAACAGAGCTTGTGCCAGTTGTTTATGTCTTTCTCATCGGACCCGTATAGAGCGTCGAATTCTTCCTTCATAATAAGACTGAATTTGTGGCGGGCAGCTTTCCTCTTCGGGTCATCTCTCTTCCAGTTGTATTCCTTGCAGAGACGATGGAATTCGGGAACGGATGAGCTTCCAGGCTGATATTGGAATTTGGGATATTGAGAGAAAAATGTCTCCAATCGTTTTCCAAGGCCAGAAACCATTGGCTTTGCAACGGCATTCTTATCGACACGCTGCGGCTTTAATGTCTGGTCAGGATTCTTTTTGATAGTCTGCTGCTTTGATTTCTGGTCGGAGTTCTTGTTGGTTGTTCGCTGCTTTGATTTCGGGCCGGAATTCTTGTTGGTTGTTCGCTGCTTTGATTTCGGGCCAGAATTCTTGTTGATTGTTCGCTGCTTTGATTTCTGGCCAGAATTCTTGTTGGTAGGCTGTTGCTTTGATGTCTGGTCGTGTGTCGCCAATTAAGTAAAATACCGTATTGCAATTTGCGTAGCTGGGGCTGGTACCCAGCCCCGCTCTTAAAAAGCTAAGGAACACGCACACTGGAATAAGGATGTGATGTGCCTTCAGGATTTCGTATCCTCTTGTTCCTTATCGCAGGCATCTTCCACCGACTCACACTCCTACTAATAACAAGCCACCGATGTGTGTTTGGGAACTTGAACGTACCGAACGGGGAAGAAGAGCTGACAGAAACAGGGTGTAAAATCGTCGAGAAAGGGCGAGAAAGGAGGCGATATCCGTGATGAACGATCTGGGTGGTTATACACGGTACATCACGTGTCCTACACATCACACGGTGGCGTGACGCTCTGATAGGCAGCAACAGAGTCAAAACCATCGAGAACATACTGGACAGGCAAGGGTGACGAACGGATTATATGGCAGTGTGAAGAGAGGAACCCTGACTTTCACTGGCAAGCACATTTACCACGACCACGACACTACCACGACCGCCACACATGTAGTGGGAGCGCTAGGGGAACCAATGAGAAGTGCCGTTTAGAGTGCCACAATAAGGCCAGGAAAATCCCGTGGGAAACCCTTAGAAATGGTCTTTTCCCAATGGGAAAAGTTTAACCGTTTCTAAGGGTTTCCCACGAGTTTATTGCACAGTATTGCCAACCGAGGTCACTGGCGTGCAAGGACAGGGTGGTGTAGTCTAGTTCTCCCTCGCGATTGGCTTTAACTTTGAATACTTGGAAGTCTACGTCCTTGCTTTCACAGATCCGGGCTATCTTCTTCGCGTCCACTTTGAGCTCAAGGAAGGACAAGGTTTCAAGGCATATTGTCGGCATCCTATCCATTCAAGAAGAAGCCGCTTACGGCCTGGAAATCGCACACTCGCAAAACGTGTTGTTCATTACAATAACCGCCACTATCACATTCAAGTTATCCGCTATCTTGCGTGACGATTTGCTGGGTCGTCGTAGACATAAAGAGGTAGATCGACAGAGGCTCCCTGGAAGCGGACGTTGTGGACCCGAAGAAAAAGGTCTACAACTGAATGCATCTTTGGGTTTCTCATTGCTTTCCCCTCGGAGGAGCAAGCCCTCCTAAATCTCACTTTCTACTCATGTTTGCTGATCTAGGTCACTTCAACCTATTCGACAGAGGTGTCAGCGTAGGGAACGTTCTGCACGTCTTAGAGCCAGTCTTACATCCCACATTAGACAACTTGTCCATCTAGATATTGATTTGTTCACCAGATTCGAGAACATGAGAAATGTAGATTACTGTCGTGGATTCCTGATTGACGGGGATCATACGGTCAAATGGTGCGAAGTCTTTAACTCACCTGCCATCCCGATGAGCAACGGGAAGTACTTCGTCTTTGAATCACCCTCACTTACGCTATGATACCCTTCATGTCCATACGACTCGTGCATGATTAGAAAGTGCAGACAGGGTGAAGGCAATGCTCAATTATTCAAACTGCCATCGACGATCTCGAATCATTTCTTTGGGTTGGGTAATTGTCGAAATATTAAAGCGCGATGAGATGGCGGTGCTCTGTCACGGTAACATAAATAATCGATAGCCTTCCGTACCGTCACTATAGCGGGAACAATCAGAGTTTAGCACTTGTAGAGCCTCCATCCATCCTAATGACGATCTTGCCAAAGTGCTCTCCGCGAGCGAGAAGCTCAAATCCTTCCTCGCTATTCTCAAGTCCATCGAGCACACGCGAGACGACCGGCACAATCCGGTGCTGCACGATGAAATCCGTTGCTGCTTTGAGGTCCGCCTTTGAGCCCATCGTCGAGCCTGAAATAATGACGATGAATCAAAGATGTCAATAAGAGGAAACGCAAGTTTGTTCTGGCCTATGAGCCGCTGGTTCCATAATTCCTCGCGCATCGTAAACGGCGCCTGCGGCGCGAACCCTGTCGAAGCTGGTCACGTGTTACGACACGTGACCAGCTTGCTGGACAATCATCCCTCCAGCGGAGTCGATAACCGAGGCAAGTAATGATTTTCAGGGGAGCATTTTCAGCGTCATGGACCAACCCTCTAATCGGAAACGCAAAACGACATCGTGATGATTATCATGCGGGTGAGAAAACCTGTACTGACTTTGCTTGTAGTTCACGCCGCCTGCGGCGCCGAGAGCAACAACGCGTGCGATATTCACTTCTGAGCAGCTTGTGACGTATACACGTGCGCCGAGGGCTAGGCATAGGTTTAATGCGAGGAGCGCGACGCCGCCGCCGATGCCTGTGATGAGTACCGTGTGTCCGCGCGTGACACGGGCGTTAACGACTGTGGCCCTATTTTCGTAGAGTACGGGTGCGAGCACTGGGTTGTCGGCATTCGACATGCCCACACGATCGCGCAAGTTTCCGTACCCCGAGATGCCACTTCCCGCGCCGTTCAGGATCACTACTGCGCCCGTGGGGAGCAACACGGCATATGGCATCGTGCGCGCATGTGGCGTCTTCTCGATTTGCCAGCCTCTTTTGATTCTGTCTTCCATGAGCAGTATCCGTACGTATCTGGATCCTGAGCGGACAACTCGTACCCTGGCCTCTTATCGTCCAGCGTTGAACCGCCACAGATGAGTACTTCGGGCGCACAATCGTTCTCCGGTGCGAGCGGGAGCAATAGGCCCGTACCCGTCATCGGATACGTGGCGCGCACGCCGTCAGGGATTTGAGGGAGACGATCCTGTGTTCTCTTTCCTGTCGCAGAGCATTGCATCGCGGTTTGCTGCGACGAAGATGCGTCCGTCTGGGAGTAAGAACGAGGGGAAAAGGTTTGAGTTGAGTGTGTCGACTAGGAACTGAAGGCGGATGGGCGTGCCGTTGGTGCTGTGGACGTCCTTGGGTGGGTAGTACTCGATCGTGGGGTTG
>WNFO01005242.1_pt1 | contig 21230 bp, 23 predicted proteins | sample 5400251 | NCBI WGS metagenome assembly WNFO01 (sample SAMN13153354, study PRJNA577476) | soil metagenome | isolation source: 100 cm saprolite under Madrone tree | place: USA:California | collected 2016-06-14
TCTTCTCCGTCACGCGCACTGGCGATGAACTCTCCGTTGTTACCGAACTTTCGCGCGTTCCCCCGGGCGTGCAGTCCCAGCCGGGCTGGCGCATCTTGAAGGTTCATGGGCCTTTTGTTTTGACGGAAATCGGCGTCCTGGCTGCCCTTGCCACACCGCTCGCCGAAGCAAAAATCAGTTTGTTTGCCGTTTCAACTTTTGATACGGATTACCTGCTTGTCTCTTCCGAGACTCTGCTGGCCGCCATTGCCGCGCTGGAGCAGGCAGGACACACTATTCACAGGAGCAAAACAGAATGATCAGGGAATCCATTCGCCGGGCCAATCACCATCGCAGTCCCCTGGCGTTTCTTGTGCTGGCGGCGCTGTTGGCGATTTTCATTCCCGCGCTACAGCTCCGCGCCGATGAGCCTTACGCGCGCAGCCGCGACTATGATTTGCAGCATTCCAAGATTGCGCTACGCTTTGACCTCCAACAGAAAAAGGTGCTGGGCGAAGTCACGCACTCTCTCTCCATTCTTCGCGACGGCACTGCAAAGATTGTTTTCGACTCGGCGGGGCTTACCATTCAGAAGGTGACGGTTAACAAGGCGGCTGCGAAATTTGAGACGACAGCCGACAAATTGATCATCCTCCTCGCTGCTGAGGCTAAGAGCGGTGACAAATTTGAAATTACCATCCGCTACGAGGGCAAGCCCACAAAGGGCATGTATTTCATTTTGCCGGACAAGGATTATCCAGACCGGCCCAGCCAGATCTGGACGCAGGGCGAATCCGAGGACACGCACTACTACCTTCCGACGTACGACTACCCTAACGACCGGCTCACCACCGAAACGATTCTTACCGTTCCCGCTTCCTGGATCACCGTTTCCAACGGCAAACTCGTGAGCGTCAACGACGCCGGCAAAGGATTGAAAACCTGGTATTGGAAAGAGTCCGTCCCCAGCTCCACTTACCTGATCACCGTGGTCGCCGGTGAATTCGACGAAGTGAAGGATTCCTGGCGCGGCATCCCCGTCACCTACTACGCACCCAAGGGGCGCGGCGATCGACTCCCGGTCAACTACAGCCGCACTCCGGCCATGATGGAGCTGTTCAGTAAAAAATTCGGTGTCGACTACGCCTGGGAAAAATACGCCCAGGTCATGGTGGATGATTTCGTTGCCGGCGGCATGGAGAATTCCAGCGCAACGACCAATACCAGCACTTCCCTGACGCATCCGAAGCTGGCTCCCGAATACTTCACGGGCGAAGATGACTTGATCTCTCACGAACTCGGGCACCAATGGTTCGGCGACCTCGTCACCTGCAAGGATTGGGGCGACATCTGGCTCAACGAGGGGTTCGCCACATTTCTGGAAGCGGTGTGGACCGAAGCGCACTTCGGTAAAGATCAGGCCGATTACGAACGCTGGAACAACGCGCGGGAGTGGTTCAGAAGCAGCAATTTGTGGACCAAGCCGATCGTCCGCCACGACTTCGACGATTCCAGCGAGTTCGACGGCAACGCTTACGGCAAAGGCGGCTGGGTCCTCTATATGCTCCGCCATCAACTTGGCGAAGACGCTTTTTACCGCGGCATCAGACACTACCTGGAAGTGAATCGCGGCAAGAACGTTGTCACCGCCGATCTTGCCAAGGCCATCGAAGAGGCCGTGCATACGAACGTTGACCAATTCTTTAGCCAGTGGGTGTACGGAGCGGGTGCGCCTAAATTCGACTTGAGCTACACCTACGACACAGAGAAGCACGAAGTAATGCTGAGCGTCCTACAGACTCAAAAGGTCGAGGGACGCGTGGGCCTCTTCCGCGTCCCCGTGCAAGTCGAAATCACCACTGCGGCGGGACCCAAGCTCTACAACGTCACCGTCTCGAAGGACAAGCAGACTTTTCCTTTGCCTGCGGATGCTGCTCCGTTGATAGTCCTTTTCGACAAGGGCGGCCACGTCCTCAAGTCCGCTGAATTCCACAAAGAAAAGAAAGAGTGGCTCTATCAATTGAAGCACGCCACGGATCTGGCCGATCGCGCCGACGCCGTCATTGCGCTTGGCAAGCTGAAGAACGACGAAGAAGCGATTGCCGCCCTTGGAGAGACGCTGCGCAACGATAAAGCATGGGGAGTTCGCGCCACCGCCGCCGACACCTTAGGCCAGCTCGACGGCGCTTCGGCCTCCAAAGTGCTCCTGGCCGCGCTTGATTCGGGCGATAAGCCTTGGGTCCGGAGCCGCTTAGTGAGCGCGCTGGGCAATTTCAAAGATGACGCAGCCGTCGCTGCGAAGCTCGAAGCCGTCGCCGAACACGACGATTCTTATCGCGCGCGTGCCGCCGCGCTGCAAGCGCTTGGCCGCTTGAAGGGGCCCAAGGCTTTCGAGACGCTCGACGCCGCCGTTGCTGGCGATTCGCCGGACGGCTTTGTCCGTAACGCTGCTCTTCGCGCGCTTGGTTCGCTGGGGGACGATAAAGCCGTGCCGCTTCTCTTGCAGTGGTCTGCGCCCGGCAAGCCCATCGATTCGCGCACCGCGGCCATCAATAGCCTTGGGCGTTTGCAGAAAGACAACAAAGACATCACCAAACAAATTGCAGGTTATCTTACCGAGCCGCATTTTCCCGTTCGTATGGCCGCGATTTACGCGCTCGGCACACGCGGCGATGCCACTGCCGTTCCCGCGCTGGAAGCTCTGCTGAAGAGCGACGACCTCAGCATCGAAATGGCGCCCATGATCAAGGGACAGATCGCGCGGCTGAAGAAACCCGCAGACGCAAAGCCGGGCACAAATCCCAGTGCCGGTGATGCCGACGAAGATTCCGCCGAGGGCGCCGCTGGCGATAAACCCACCACCGAGCAGCGGCTGGAGAGGCTCGAGCGCTTGCTACAGGAAATGAGCGAGCAGCTCAAATCCATGGGGAAGCGCCTCCCACCTCCCAAGCAGTGAGAAACCGATATCTTGGTATAGGGTCGCCCGCCGTAGCGGACGCCCTCTCTCCTCTGCGAACTCTGCGCTCTCCGTGATCTCTGCGTTAAGTCTTTTCTTCGAATTGAAATTCTTACAGCGCTGCAATCAAGATCCGCAGATCGCGGAGATTGTTCTCCGTCGCCCCGATAACAATCGCGTCCTCCAGCCTCGAAAAGAACGTATATGCATCGCTCCGCCGGAAAGCCTCCGCCGGATCGAGTCGCATCCCGCGCGCCCGCGTCAACGTCTCCCCGTCCGCCATCGCTCCGGCGGCCGGGCTGTTCCCATCGATCCCATCGGTGCCAGCGCTCAGTACTGCAATCCTCCTTCCGGCGATCCTCTCCACACATGCCAGCACGAAAGCGGAATTCCTCCCTCCCATTCCATTTCCCGTTACCGGTGAACTCACTTCTCCGTCCGCAATTAGCACTACTGGTCGCCCATTGTGCACCTTCCGCAGTGCCTCCAACTGTTCCAGCAAGTACTCCGCCGCTTTCTCCACTGGCCAATCATCGGTCGTATTGTCGCAGCAAGCGGTAAATCCCTTCGCTTCCGCGGCGTGATGCGCGGGATGAAACAGGTCATCCATCCCTAGCAACAGCAGGAAATGCGAGTTTCGAAACGCAGCGGCATCGGCTTTCGGGGTTTCCGGCATGGTATTTTTGTCGAGCCAGTGTTGCAGAGCCGGTGAAAACTTTTCACGAAGTGAGTACTCGGCGACAATGCGTTTCGCGTCTGCGACGGTGGTGGGGTCGGGCAGCGTCGGCCCCGACGCCAGTGCCGACTCTTTTCCCAGCGGAACATCGCTCACCGCCAGCGTGACCTTTGTCGCTTTGTTTGCTGCCCCTGCGAGCCGCCCGCCCTTCACCGCGGAGAGGTGTTTCCTCACGGTATTGATGGCATCGATTGGTGCTCCACAGGCCACCAGAGCGCTGTGCATTTGCTGCACATCTTCCAGAGTCTGCGACGGATCAAGCGGCAATTCAACAAGCGCCGATCCGCCTCCCGAAAGGAGAAAGAAAACGAGCGTCTTTTCATCGCATCTTTTCAGCAGCGCTAAAATCGCCTCCGCCGCCTTCCAGCTCTCGGCGTTCGGCACGGGATGGCCTCCAATGAAATACTTCATTCCCGGCACTGGTCTCCGCGCTGGTGTCGGCGCGGAGACCACGCCCTCAATCCTCAAAAATGGCGACAACACCAGTTCCAGGCCTTCCACCATGGCTTGCGCCGCTTTCCCGATCGCCACCACGCGCATTTTTTCAAAGTCGCGCAGATCGATTCTCGCGTCACCGCACTTCAGCACCGTGCCCTTGCGTTGCAGCTTCCGCTGCATCGTCGCGGGAATATCGATGGCCGCCAGCGTTTCGTGGAAAATTTGCAGAACGAGCTGCTTCAGTTGGGACATTAGAAGTTTGCCTGGAGAATCGTTTATGGTGCCTTCAGAACTTCCGGATTCAACACGTTCGCCGGCCTCTGTCCTTTGAACAATGCGACGACATTTTCCGCCGCAATGCACGCCATTTTCGTCCTCGTCTCCAACGACGCCGAGGCCATGTGCGGGGCCAACACCACATTGCTCCGCTTCAGCCCCGGATGAATGAGCGGCTCATTCTCGTAAACATCCAGTCCGGCGCCCGCAATTTTCCCAGCTTCCAGCGCCGCCACCAGCGCGGCCTCATCCACCACCGGCCCGCGCGAAGTGTTGATCAAAAACGCCGTCGGCTTCATCTGGTCGAATTTCGCCGCATCGAACAATCTCCGCGTCTCCGGCAATAGCGGCACGTGCACGCTGATGAAGTCAGATTCTGTCAGCAATGCATTCATATCCCGAAACTCTGCTTTCAACTCTTTCTCCACGTCCGCGGCCGCGCGCACCGCGTCCGTATAAATCACCTTCATCTGGAAACCGCTCGCGCGGCGTGCCACCGCCCGCCCAATCCGCCCAAACCCCACGATGCCCAGCGTCTTCCCCCACACGTCCGTGCCCACGAGTTGATCCAGGTCCCAGTTTTTCCAATTTCCCGAACGCGCCAGCGCTTCGCCTTCACTCAGCCTGCGTGCCGCCGCCATCAGCAGCGTCCACGCAAAATCCGCCGTCGTTTCATCCAGCACGCCCGGTGTGTTTGTCGCCACCACACCGCGCTTCGTGCACGCCGCCACGTCGATATTGTCAAACCCCACCGCAACGTTCGCAGCGATGCGCAGTTTCGGCGCTGCCTTCAGCAATCCCTCGTTCACTTTTTCGGTCAACAGACTAATTAGCCCCTCTTTGTCCTTCAAGCGCTGCAAAACTTCTTCTCGCGGCGGACGTTCCGGCTTTGCCCAGTATTCCACTTCACAGGTTTCTTGTAGAATTTTCCGCGCGGCCTCGAACAAGCGGTGCGTCGCAAACACTTTCGGCTTCGACATCAGACCCTCGCATGCAATTTGGGGGAATTTACACTACCACAGGTCAAGGGCCTTGGTCAGGCCAAGGGAGCACAAAGAACCTCGATCACCAACAACCCAAGGACATGAGAAGGGCGGTATGGATGGTATCCGTACGCTCTCTGGAGCATCCAAACCACGCGCTAGAAATCAGCCACACTGCGCGCCCAGACGCTCCAATTGTTTTGTCGCGTCCGCACGATTTTCCACTTCCTCCTTAAGAACAGTCTTCCCATCGCGCCACCACTGATCAACTTCGTGCCTGTAGGCGTACACTGTCGAACCCTTCGCGTGCCGATGACGAAGGACAGGAAGTCCTTCCACCCGTTCCCATCTCTGGACGCACCGAACCGAGCGCCGCAAATAGACAGCAATTTCTTTCCAACTATCCAACCGGTCGCTCGCGGCTGAGTTATTTCCACGCAATTCATCCAAAGCGTCATTCGAAATTCCCAGCGCCTCCTTCGATGGCGCTTGGATCATGGCACATCCTCCTCCACTCGAGTCCTCTCCAAAGTGAGAGGTTCCGCGAATGCCTTCTCGTCATTGGCATACAAATTTGCCAGCTCTTGCACTTCCTCGGTCGTTCCCGTCAGCAAAAGCGACCCATCCGCCTTTTCGTGCGGCGTATCGATGCTTTTCTCCTTAATCCGCGCGCTCAGCCAGCTCCCACTCATAAACGCCATTTTCATCGAGTCTTGCCCGAGTTCTACTCTTGCGATTGAATGCCCGCGGAAAGAAAGCGAGCGGTAAAACTCATCTCCTCTGCTGCTGGTGTTCTTGGGAAAGAGGTCAATAAACCACGAGCCTCCCAATCGCATCAGATGGGCTTCAAATTCTCCCGACGTCTCCTGTCCTCCCTCCCTCTCCTTCACCACCATCGTGTACTCCTTCTTCGCCCCCTCCTCGAACGTGAAACTCACATCCCCTTCCTGATCCTTCCACGTTCCGGCTAACCCGGGATCGGCCTCCAAATCCAATTTCGTATAGAACGGCTGGAGAGAGACTACGAAAGAATTTCCAAGATCATCGCAACCGGCTGCGGCAAATCCGGTCATCGCTAATGCTATGCCCATCACCCATTCACCTCGGTGCGGCCATCCCAAAATCTTTCCAATCATGGTCATACTCCTCCCAAAGGTCCGAGCCTGGGCCTCGCGCCAATCCCAGGCGCACCTTTCAGGCCATCTTTCCCCCTCACTTAGGAATAGCGACAAACTTAGGCAGGAATTGCACTAACTAGGAAGAAAATCTCGGACTTTCAGGCCCGCCGTCGAACCATCCGGGCAACCGCCATCTTGATGGTGGAGTAACGGGTTGCCACAACCATTAGCAGCGCCCCGAGAATGAGCAGAAAGATGGGCCACCGGGATTCCTTTTCAAAGAGGTCAAATTGCCACATAACGATCCCGGCCGCCAGAAAAACCATACCGCTCACAAAAAAATTCTTCATCTGTTTGCGGATGCTCCCGAAGATGAAGAGGCAAGCTACGGCGGGAAGAAGGTATTCCAGAATCCGCGCTTCTCGTTTCTTGGCCAGATCCTCCAGATTGTCTTGCCACTGCACATAGGCATTGAACCAGAGGAACAACAGCGAAGTCAGGATGTGCCCCGGAATGACAAACCGGAAGGCCTTCGCCACCGCGCGCATCTGCGAGGACGGGAATCGATCACAAATGGCTTGCAAGGTAAAATAAATTCCCGCATTCGCGATAAAGAGGTATTCAAGCTGCCCGCGGGTCCACGGAAGATTCCTCTCCAGCCATTCCTGGTAAGGGTGGTGTTGAGCCGCGAGCCCAGTCATCGCCAGCAACGTAAGAACGACCGCAATCGGATAGAAATAACGCGAATCGTTCGGGAACCTCAACCGTTCAACCGCAAACGCCGCGACGAAGAAAATCATCGCCACCGGCAGAATCCTGAAATAGAACCAGCCCGGGTTGTCCTTTGCGAATTCCAGCCATCCTAGCCGCAGAAGTGTCGCCAGGCTCAGCGCGACTCCCATCACCGCGATCATCAACGAAAAGACCGACGAATGCGTGAATCGGCGCAACCACGCGCAAACCGGCAGTGTCAGGAGGATCGCCCACCACAATTGCGCATTGGTGACACTACGGAACGGCGTCGGCACATTCGCCAGCAATTCCCACTCTTTGTGCGGGGACGGCACTCCCGCAATGCGATACACGATCATCGCCAGCAGTAGAACGATGGGCAGGAGTAGGCAAAACGTCAGCAGGAACGCAATTCCAATGCGCAGTTGGCTCCTTCTCCAGATTCGCAACCCGCTCCAGATCGTCATCCCGGCCACGCCCGCGATCAGCGCAACAGACACTTTCCCCCGCAAGTGCGGAAACTGAAACAGGAATAGCAGCGCTGCCCCAACCGTCAGGATCCACGCTCCCAGGTACAGCGTCACTTGCGGCAGTGTCAATCGGCGGGCTTCGAGAATCCAGGCATCTTCGCGCTCGATGAGCCGCCCGTAGGTCTTCAGGAACCCGTCGAATTCATATTCAGATAGGATTTCGTCTCGCCGCCAGCCTTCCAGCTCCTCGATGTGCTGTTCGATCTTTCCTGCAATCAGGCTGGCATAAGCCGTCGGCGCCGCATGCACTTTTTCGCCTGCCAGGAATCGTTCCAGGTCATCCGCCATTTCTTTTGCCGACGCATAGCGGTTCTCCGGCTTCTTTTCCAGCGCTTTCAGGCAAACGTCCTGCAACTCTCCGGGCACTTCGGGGTTCCGTCGCCGTGGCAGGATCGGCAGTTCCTCGCGGATCCGTCGTACCTGTTCGCCAAACGATTCCGCATGGAACGGCAGGCTTCCCGTCAAAACTTCGTACAAAATTGTTCCCAGCGAGAAAACATCGCTACGCGGGTCGAATTGCGAGCCCGGCACCGTGTGCTCCGGAGAAAAATAATCCGGAGTTCCCATTATCTCGCCCGGGTGCGTCACTCTCGTGCTATCGCTCTCCATGTGTTGCGCCAGGCCGAAATCGAGAATCTTCGGCTCCAGGTCAACACCCACCAGAATGTTGGTCGGCTTCAAGTCGCGGTGCAGAATCTGGTGCGCATGCAGAAAATCCACCGCCAGAGCCACTTTTTGCAGTAACTCCGCCTTTTGCCGCAGCGTCAATGCGCGTGCTGCCTCGACTAGGGAACTTCCTTCCACTAGCTCCATCACGAAATGCGGGGTCTCTTCCGGCTGGCCCAGGCTGAAGATTCGGACAATGTTGGGATGGCCGATCTGCGCCAGCGCCCGAGCCTCTTGCATAAACCGTGTGCGCACGCTCTCGTTGTCCCGGTACCTCCGGTTCAGCGTCTTGATCGCCACTTTCCGCCCCAGCCGCTCGTCAAGGCCCAACAGAACGCGGCCCATGCCCCCCGCACCAATCTCCCCGAGGATCTTGTGGCCAGACAGCTTATCGGGGAGTTCTTCTGTCGCTTCGCGTGCTGGTTCGCTCGGGAAGGAGGAATCTGGTCCGTCCATGCCTTGCAGTGATTCCAGCAACGGCCGCAATTCCTTCGCCAACTCCGGAATGCCCTTGCAGAATTCATCGATGTCCACTTCTCCTTCGCGTGACGAGCGATCCACATACCTCGCCAACGCTGCCGCAAGCTCGCGCTCCTTCTGCGAAGCGCGCTCCGCGCCGCCGCCCACGGCCTTGGCATCGTTTCTTTCGTCTTCGCCGCTCATGGTTATCCCGAAGTGGCTTCCAGCTCGCGAAAGCGCCTCAAAGCACGGTGCAATAAGAGCGCCACGCTCTCACGCGGTTTTCCCACCCGCTCGGAGATCTCTTTCGTTGTCAACCCCTCAAACTTCGCAAGCACGATCATCTCCCGGTATTCGGCCGGAAGCGCATCCAGCCTCTTGAGCAGGATTTGCATTGTCTCTTCGCGCGCAAACAATCGGCTCGGCGTCTCCGAATCCACCGGCTCCGGCCCCGTTGGATTGCTCTCTGACCGGAATCGCAACATCTCCTCCGCACGGCGCTTTCCCCGGTTTTGGTAGCGTGCAGCATCCACGATCACGTGGTCGGCGATCCGCGAAAGCCACGCCAGCAAGCTCCCGGGAGACTGATACGTGAACTGCTTCATGTCCTGTGCCGCCGCTAGGAACACCTCCTGCAGAATGTCATCCACTTCTATCTTGCCGTGCAGTTCCGCGCTCATCTTGTAATGCACCAGCACCGCCAGCCTCCGCTGGTACTTCTGAAAAACCAGGCTAAAGGCCCCCGTGTCGCCTTTTTTGAATCGCTCCACGAGCTCGTACGTGGACGTTTGCCCGTCCATCTGCTCTCCGCTCCCGCTGGCTTCTTGGAATGCTTCGTACTCTATCCACACCCCCACTCTGGAAGCAAGCTCTCCCGCCTCCGCGGTCTTGATTCCAAGCATCCTGGATTCAATCCTCGCAATTCACTATACTGGTAAGGTGTTACTTCCAGCCCCCACACTCCAAGGAGAATCTATGCAATCCCGTTTGCTTCAAGCCCGGCTTCGGGTACTCCCCATGCTCCTGGCGGCGTGCTTCGCCATTGGCGTCGCGCGCGCCCAGAATCCCACCCACGTCATCACCGGCACCGTCGAAAAAGTCGATGCCGGAGCAAAAACGATTGCCGTAAAGACCGCCGACGGCACCGTTGAAACGGTTAAGTTCACGGAAAAGACTACCGTCCACGGCCTCACGGGTGCCGCCAAGGGAGCCGACCTTGTTGGCAAGGAAGGCGGGCACGTCATCGTCCACTCGACTGTCGAAGGCACCGAGAAGACCGCCCACTCCGTCGAGTGGTTCGGCGACAAAACCGTCCATACCACCGAAGGCACCGTCGAAGACGTCGGCAAGGGCACCAAAACCGTCGCCGTGAAAACCGCGGACGGCACCAAGGAAGCCTTCGAAGTTGGTGGCCACGCCACCGTGGACACCGGCAAGACCGTTGGCCGCTACTCCGCCATCGGCGCCAAGAAGGGCGAGCACGTCACCGTTTATTACACCGAAGAAGCCGGCAAGAAAATCGCCCACCTCTTCAAGCATTTTTAGTGGCGGGTCTTTCGCGCTTTTTGCGGCCCGGCTCCTGCCGGACAGACCGCGCTACTTGGATGGATGCGGAAGACCGGATGCGAGGTCTCAGATAGTGCTGCCGATTTGAACAATTTCACCCGGCTTGATTCTCTCCAGGGCCTGGATGCAGGCCGGAAAGTATTGGCTGAGGTGCTCAAGACGATTGGAAGAAGACTGCAATAGCACTATAGCGATTCTGCGCTCCTCCATGTTTTGTTGGTAGCGGAGATTCGTGTCTACCGTTACCAACGCATCAAAATTATTTTCCGCCAGTTTCAATAGTTCGCCGTTCTGTTTCCCAGCCCAACCGGCTTCCTGAACCGTGAGAGATTCGTGGCCATGTTTTGTGAGGAAGGTCTTCAGTGCTTTTGGCGCACACTCATCAATCAGCACCTTCATGGGAGCCGTGAGACAAGGCTTACCTTTGCCTCTTCAATGGCAGCAATAGCCAGTTCGCGGCTAACGCTCGGATACTGTTCCAGAAATTGACCCAGAGTGTCTCCGCCTTCCAGATAGTCGATTAGCACTTTGAAAGGAACGCGCGTCCCGCGGAAGACAGGTTCCCCGCCGAGAATGTTCGGATCCTTAGTAATCGCATGTGTCATTGGGTGCCTCGATTAGTCCTAGTCTAGCAGGCAGAACTAAGAAGGGGAAACCCGGCAGTTCGAGTGACCTATTCTAGGTAGCTCGAGGAACCGCGCAAAACAGTGGTCGCTCCGAGGCGCTCCGCATCGCCCGGCTTTCCTTCACGGCTAGTCGAGTGTGAACGCCAGGAAGAGCAGTTTCTGGTCACGCTGGATTTGTAACGCCACTGGCGCTCCTGCGGGCAGCGCCTTCAGCGCGCTCCGCAAACGATCGTTTCTCCGGATTGGCAAGCGCTGCGATTTGGTCCATATCGTGCGGCGGGTCCATCACTTTCACATCCAGAGCGAAGCGTTCTTTGCGGCGCAGGAGATCAAGGTGGACTTTGTCGCCGGTCTCCATCGACAAAAAATGAAACGCCACGAACGGCAGATTGTCCACCGCTCTTCCGTCGATACCCGCCAGCACGTCTCCGACTTGCACTCCCGCCGCTTCGGCCGTGCTGTCCGGCTTCACGTCGGAAATCACCACGCCATATTTGCGCGGCAGGTTTAGTGCCGCCGCCATCGTGGGCGTGATCGTCTGAATTCCAATGCCAATCTCAGCGCGGTGCAGGTGGCCATACTTGCGCAATTGCTGGAACGCCACTTCGACCACCCTGCTCGGAATCGCGAAACCCAGGCCTTCGTTTCCTCCCGATTGCGACAGGATAAATGTGTTCACTCCCACCACTTCGCCGTTCACGTTCACCAGCGGCCCGCCGGAATTTCCCGGATTGATGGCCGTGTCTGTCTGGATGTAGACCAGTGGTGAATCCGCATCGATCTGCCGCGCCACTGCCGAAACCACTCCCATCGTCACCGAATTGCGCAGCCCCTCCGGGCTCCCAAACGCAAACACCAGTTCGCCTTGTCCCAGCTTGCGGTAGTCGGCAAGCGCGAGCGCCGGCAATTTCTCCGTCTCCACTTTGATCAGCGCAAGATCGATATCCCGCGCCACGCCGACAATTCTTGCGGGAACAACCGTTGTCCGCGTCGAAAGCGCTGCCCGCAGTGGCAATTCTTCAATCGCGGGAGGCAGCACCACCTGCACGCGCTGCGCTCCGTTCACCACGTGCGCGTTCGTCATGATGTACCCTTCTGGGTCCACCACGAATCCGGAGCCGATGGCCCGCTGCCTGCCGATCACCGAGCTGGCGCTTCCTTTTTCTCCTTCTTCCAGCGGTCCGTACCCCGTCACCAATATCTGCACCACGCTCGGCGAAACTCTTTTGATCAGCGCCGCAGCCGATTCGTTCAGTTTGCGGAGTTCATCGGTTCCACCTCCGCTGGATTGTCCGCGCAGCGATGGAGATGAAAGAAAAAGGCTCAGCGCACTAACCAATAGAACTGCGAGATAGCGCGAGAAGCAGGTATCGCCCGAGGGGCGCCGCACACAAGAGTTTGCCATGGACTTTCTCCTAGCTCGATGGGGTTCAGCCCTAGGATGCAGTAAAAAGGGGTTCGGAGTACACCTCCAAAGTCTAGAGGCCATCTCACAATTCAGTCCCGTCAAGGCACGGCTTCAGCTCACCCTGACGAACGAAGTGCCTTGCCGAAAAGTCCCTCGTTTTTTACTTGACAGAAGGAGCAAAAAGGACTAATAAGGACATGTCATACTCCTTCTAATTCCTTTTTTGAGGATTCCGGAGGGATCAGGTTCAACCTAGAGCGGCTTATGCACGCTGTGAGGCCGAAAGGAGCAGCAAAGTGGAAACCAGTCTTGAACACTGTCCGTTGTGCGGTACTGAACTCTCGCAAATCAAGTTCCGCGAGATCCGAGCGAAGCTCAAAGACCAAGACCAAAAGAAAGCTGCGGAGTTGGCCGAGGCAAAGTCCGCGATCACCCGCGCCCTCGAAGAGGAGTTTAAGAAGAAACTCGAGCAACAGAGTAAGCATACAGAGAAGAGAGTAAGAGAGGAGGCGGAGCTGCGCGTCAACAAAGTTATTGCCGAACGCGAGCAGCTAACCGCGAAACTCAAAGCAGCCGAAGCTCGTGAAGCGGAGATCAAGAAGCAGGCGCAATTGGAGATCGAGAAGCAGAAGCTAGCGGCGGAGAAGAAGGCAAAGGGAGATGCCGAACACCAGATAAGGAAGGTTACGGCTGAACGCGACCAAGCTGCGGCGAAACTCAAAACAGCAGTAGCGCGTGAGGCCGAGATTCGAAAACAAGCACACGAAGAAGCTGCTAAACGCGCGCAAAAAGAACTGGCCGACCAGCGACAGATTCTAGAGAAAGACAAGAACCTCGCGCTGTTAAGACAGCAATCAGAACACAACCGAAAGCGCGACTCGTTGCAGAAGCAAGTGAAAATGCTTGAACATAAGTTACAAAACAAGACGGCTAATGAACTCGGAGATAGTGGAGAGATCGACGTGTTCGAAGCACTTCGTGACGCCTTTCAGGGCGACAAAATTACAAAGATTCGAAAAGGACAGCCCGGAGCAGATATTCTTCACGAAGTCATATACAAGGGCGTAGTTTGTGGGCGAATTGTTGTTGACTCAAAAAATCGCCAAGCGTGGCAGAATACTTTCGTAGCCAAGCTTCGGCAAGACCAGGTTGAGGCCAAGGCGGAACATGCCATTTTGGCAACGACGGTGTTCCCCACTGGCAAAAAGGAGATGTGCATTGAATCGGGCGCGATTGTCATATCTCCTGCGCACGTGGTCAACGTAGTTCAACTTCTCCGCCACGCAATGGTCATGATGCATGTACAAGGTCTGACCATGAACGAACGCACCAGCAAGATGAGCCAACTGTACAAGCTCATTACTTCGGAGTCGTACATCGCGAAATTCACCGAGGCCAATAGGCTCACCGAAGATATTTTAGAACTGGAAGTTAAAGAGCAAGCCGAACACGGCAGGGTGTGGAAAAACCGAGGGACGCTCGTGAAGCGGATGCAGCGCATATTGAGGGAAATCGAAACGGAAGTCGCAGCCGTGACGGAAAGCAACAACAGCGTACTGGCTGAGGTGCCGGTTCATGACAGCAAGCGTGTAGCCGTGGGGTCAGCAGGCTGAGGAGAGAAACGGGATGGGCCAACCAGCAGTTACACTTCACTGGCAGGAGCGTCGGCTTGGCCGCACGCTCCTACGCACTTATCGGGACACAGTCGATCTTTACGACGCATTCCCGAACGACAAGCAGCCGCGGATGGGGCCAAAGGAAGACCCTGAGTTACAGAGGCAAATCGAGGCCAACGAAGGAATTTTCGAACCTTTATTGTTGGAACCCCATCCAGAAAACAAAGATAAATTCCGAATCATCGATGGTGACCGGCGTTGGACAAACTCGAAGATTCTGGTGGAGGTCCACAAGAAGGACCAATACAGGCTCCTCCCTGCGGAAATCACTGACAGAACGCTTACGGATGAAGAGCGATTTCGCGTTTGGATTTACATTCATCGCCAAAGACGCGAATGGGACACCAAAGAAAAGGAAATGGTGGCCTATAGCCTGGTTAACATGGTTGGGCGAGCTAGTTCTGCGAATATCTTAGGGATAACCGTTCGAGAGCTCGACAAACTAGTAGAAATCTATGACCTCTCAGAGAAACTGACGAATCTTGCAGAACCAGGTGCCTCCATTACATGGGCACGAGAAATCAAGAATCTCAACAAGAGACTTCTCACTCCAACGGTATTGGACAGCGTGGTTAGGAAAATTAACGAGCAGGAAATCACAAACTCTAAAGACATACGCAAGCTGCGTCAAATACTTAAAGACCCAGTGGCCAAGGAGAATTTTTTGTCACCCGAAGGCAGCATCGATGGTGCGTTGCAGAGCCTGGTTCCTCCGCCATCGAAGAAAGCCCACGGCTTGCTCGGTGACATCGAACAGATCTCCGAATCACTTCAACGCTATTCATGGACCACTCTAGCGGCTTTGAAAGGCGATCAGCAGGTTCTACGTAAATTGGAAGACACAGAAAAGCTTCTGAAAGAACTCAAGAAGGCTCTTTCTAAGTGAATTGTATCGGCTGGCGGGTGGATCACCCTCAACGCCTTAGGATCATCGGGGTGGCCTACCTTCTTGGGTTTGGTTCTTGAAAAGGTGGGCCCGCTCTTCCTCTTGGAACCCTCGGCTGCCTTAACTCAATACCTGCGGAACATTTCGCGCCGTGTGAATGATACGAATGACCTGCATTGGTTTTGTTTCTGGGCGGCACACAATCCAATAACTTCGGTAGGGTTGCACGAGCCGGGTGCCCCAGGCGCCGGTTTTACACCTGGGCCTTTTGACTTTCGAAACTCGTCACCTTACGATCTCGCTCGCGGCGACGTTCGCCGCGAAGCTGATCTCTCCAAAAACTCTTGTCTCAAACACAGATTGCGTCCCGCATCGTTTCAAGATTGCAGGGATTTTCCCCCTCACTTCTCGGTAGATCCTCCACATCTCAAGAACACCAGGCTGCCTTCTTTTGCGCACCAACGCATTGCCCATCTCGCGGAACACACCTTCGACCGTCCCGCCATGAATGTACGGGTCCGTCCCGTTCAAATCACTCAGGGATTTCGTAAGCCTGTAGTTCACTGCCTCCATCACGAACCATATCTGCCGCCCTGAACCCATCATCTCCCACGCCACCGCCAAACCCAGCTCAAACGGCATGTTGAAACGCGGAGTCCTGGGCTTCGCCCGGTCCAATTGCACGCGGGACAAATCGTGCACGGAGTATTCGCAGCTTTGAATTAGGCCGAAAATACGGTCCAATCGGCGCGCCCCTCCGGGAATCTCCAGCGTTACCTTCGGTTCCATACCGAAGGCTTGCACCGCGCATATGTATGAAAGGAACAGATTTTCGAATTTGGGATCGTAGGGTAGGTTGAGAAAAACTTTAGCGCGAGATCTTTGCTTTGGCACGCGCCGTCTTCCTTCGCGAGGTATTGCCGGATTTGGACTTTACTCTTGAATTGGCCCGGACCGTCACCTTCAAACGATGGGAACGCGATGCTTTATTGCTTGCGCCATTCTTGGTGGCCGTGGAATCTCTCCTGCTTTCTATGAGGTAGCCCTTCTTTGCCAGGCTTTCTTCCACCATTTTCCTCAGTTCATTGGCACGGCGCTTTGGAATGCCGTAGCTCCGGGCGACATCCTCCGGGGTGGCAAAGGGTGCGGTAATGACGACGGGGCGGCGCATATTTCTCCTCTTCAAATCCTACGCTCATGCCGCCGCCTCTTCAAGTTGAAAGCAGATACCATACTCAATGCTGGCCCCGAATATGGTATAATGACAGGCATTATGAATACTGCGCGGAAGATTACAGTAGAGGTTCCGCTGGCGCTTCTTGAAAAAGCGCAGCAAGCTAGTGGCACTGGTGTCACCCAGACCGTCCGTACCGGGCTGCAACTCGTTGCGGCCTCGCGGACCTATGCTCGCGTGCGCAAACTCCGAGGTAAGGTGCGCTTCTCGCGCACGGCGGCAGAGCTCAAGGCCGACCGGTGATCGCTGCCGACACAAGTAGTTGGATTGCCTTTCTCGAAGGGAGTGGTGGTGAGGACGTACGGCTGCTCGATCGTGCCTTGGATGATCGGCAAGTGGTAATGGTCCCTGTTGTGCTTACGGAGCTTCTAAGTGACCCGAGCCTTCCTTCCGCGGTTGCCAAAACAATTTCAGAACTACCTCTGACCGAGGTCACCTCTGGTCATTGGCAGCGGGCGGGAGCGTTGCGGGCTAAAGTGCTCGCAAAGCGCCGCAGAGCGCGTCTCGGCGATGCGCTGATCGCCCAGAGCTGTATCGACCAAGGCATTTCCCTCATCACCCGCGACCGGGACTTCCGCGCATTCGCCGAGGCTGCAAACCTCAACCTTGTACTTGGCGCCGGCACGCAGCGACCTTAACCTCGAACGCCGCGTACCGCATCCTTTGTGAATTTTCAAGGGTGCGGATTTTTCTGCTGCCTTTCCCCGATACTACTTTCTATCCATGCCCGCTATCTCGCGGTAGCTAAACCACTTATATGTAGCTATTGACAAATTACACGGATAAGTTATAATGTTCTAGTTAATCTGGCACCGTTCGCCTGTGCCTTCCGAGCAATGCGCCCCCGCCACGCGGTCCTTCTGAATGCCCCGACAGTAGATCCTCGCCTCCCTCCCGCTCGTCCTGAGGAACGAAGGGCAACTGTCTTAGAATCAACACTTATAGGAATGCCGCAAGTGTTCATTCTAAACAGCTTAAACCTCTTTAGAATGAACACATTTTGCGGGTCGCCCCGTTTTGCACAATTTTGGTGCAATCTAAATCCCTTTAGAATCAACACTTGCAAAAGTGTATCAAAACAAACGACTTTATCTCCCTTTAGAATGAACACTTACAAAAAACATAGGGGAGGGGGAGGGAGTCCCCAAACCGTAAACAGTCTATTCACCGAACTCCTTTACCTCCTGAACCTCCTTAACACCCTTTACCTCCCCAAAAAACGGCAGCGCCCTTTCCGCAGTGATGGGGGCAACTGCGAAAAGGGCGCACCGTCTTCAGGAGAGAAGATCGTTACCGCGCAAAGACTCAGTTTTCCGGCGGCGGAGGCGGAGGAGGCACATTCGTTAGAAATTTCCCTCGGTGGCCTTGCTCGATCGTGTAGCCCGAGGGTACCGCGAACAGTGCCGCCGCCGGTTCCGTCCGCTGAATGTTCGTCAATGTGTAGGTCGTATTTCCAAAACGGGGATCCGAATGCGTGCTCTTGACGTCCATCTGCAAGTCCGCCGAATACCACCGCTCCGACACCACGGTAATCGGCTGCTCGTTGCCGATCTCTCCCGCGGGAATCGTATGCGTAATCCGCGTACCTTCCGCAGTCACTCCGTCGATCGTTTGCGCCCCGAGCGATTCGGTTTTGGCATTGGCCGTCCCAGCTTTCCCTTCCTTGAACTTGCGATACACAACATCGCCGGGTCCGCCTGGTCCGCCGTTTGTCCTGATCTTCATCCCCATTCGGCCAGGCATCTCCCGCGCCACTTTTTGGTCGGGCTCCAGCACGTAGGACGTCCCCGCTACGGGATCGCTGATCACTATGAAAGAGTGCGGCTGACCGGAAGCCGACAACGGACCGATTGCCGGAAGCGTCACCTCTTTGCGAAACCGGCCCTGGCTGTCCCGGTACAGATTTGTTTGCGTCTTCCGCACGATGCGATTGCCGTCCGCCAGGGTCTGCGTCGTCTCCGAAACCGAAACGGCACTGAACGGCGCTCCCTTCACCACTTTTCCGCCATGCAACCCGCCAAAGCCGAGCAGTTCAATGTGATCCGCAAAGAAAGCGTCGCCCTCGACCCCCACACCTCCTTGGATCATTACCGGGCCTGGACCTTCCTGCGCTCCGGCCACCCCGCCTTCTTGGATCACTACCTGTCCTTGCGTTGGAGCTTGCTGTGTTTCTTGTGCTCGCGCCGCTCCCGCGCTCACAAGAAGAGCCGCCAATGCCGCGTTCATCCATCTCAGTTCTCGCTTCATTTTTCCCTCTCCTCTTCTCTCCCGAACTGCTGCCAAATCTTTGCCGTGGCGATCTCAGCGATTCCGGCTTTTACCCGGCCCAGCAGAATCGTCCCAAAATTCCTTCGGACATTTTCCTTATCGCGGACCGCTGTCTTCACTCTTTCCCAGAACGCCGCCGTGCCCATCTGTAGATCTCCTGAATTCGACGTCCGGCGCTCGCGCCAGTATTTATTGCGGCAGCCGCACCGCTTGCGGCAATCCATCATCGCCGACCAGCAAATCAACCTGGATCCATTCGTTGGCTCGCTCTTCGTTGACGGGCAAGCCCAGCGCGCCCAGCGCACCCCGTTGCAGGCGCACACGCAGGATCGCAGCGTCATCGGTATCCGCGACGACGGCTCCCGGCAAGAACGTGAAGCCGCTCAGTTCATTTTCAGCCACAAGTGTTTGGGAAGCGGCAGCCCCCGCCGAGCCCCGCTGTTGTACCGCGCCTCCACCTTGCACCGGCCCCACGGGGTTGGGCACAGAGTTCGCGGTGTTTCCCGCGGAATTCGTTACGCTCGGCGTAGATTTCAGTTGGTTCGCCGCTTCTTCGTGCCCGCCCTTGCGCCAGTTTATCCAGCTCGCCGCGCCGACCAACACCGCCGCAGCGGCCAGCGCCCATGCCGCAATTACGGCCCTGCGCCGCACTTTCAATGTCACATGCCGCGTCCGAAATTCCTGGCGCAAACGCATCTCCACGCGCGCGGGCGCCTGCGCCATGGCGGTATCTTCCGCGAACGCGTGCAGCTCAACTCCGGCCGCTTGCCAGGAGTCCTGCAACGCGGCGCAACGTGAACAGGTGCCGGCGTGTTCGTTTGCCGCCGCACGTTCCGCAGCGCTCAACGATGCGTCGCGCTCGGCGTCCAATCCCATCGCTTCAAATTCTTCGCACGTCATTTCTTGTTTCCTTTGCATCATGCAAAATCCTTCACCGCGCAACGCTCGCGCGCCGCGGCACGCCGCGAAATATTTCCAGTTTGGCCATCAGCAAGGCCCGGCCGCGATGCAGCCGCGAACGAATTGTGCCAATCGGGCATCCGGCCATTTGCGCGGCTTCCTCGTAACTCATTTCTTCCAGCTCACAAAGCACGACAGCTTCGCGAAACTCCACCGGCAATTCCTGAACCGCGGCCCTCACTTGCCGCAGGCGTTCGCGTTTCTCCGCCCATATCGCAGGCGTCAACGCGTCCTGCAAAACAATTCCGGAGCCCGTGCCGTCCTCGTTTTTTTCCTCAAGCGGAATTTCCCGCGGCAACCGTTCCAAGTGTTTCATCACGCGGTTGCGCGCCACTCCATAAAGAAAGGCCCCGAGCGCTCCGCGCGTGGCGTCATACTTTTTCGGATCACGCATCAGGGTCATGAACACATCCTGCACAATCTCTTCCGCGGCCCAGGTGTTTCCCGTCATACGCAAGGCGAAGCGATACATGGCCGCCTGGTGCCGCCGGTAGATGAGCGTGAAAGCCTCCTCATCGCCTTTGGCGGCCCGCCGCAACAGAACGTCGTCTCTCTCTTGCTCGGCGATTCTCATCTCCCCTGGTACGACGTTCTTGGCTGTTCTCATCTGTCAATTCCCGCCACAGAATGAAAAAGTTCCCATTCGCGCGGATCGGAGGCGGTGCTTGAAAGTCGTTGTTTTCACAATAGGTTAGACGTGGACGAGGGCTCCTGCGTGTCGAAGAAAGCGATGCGCGAAGATGTGCGAAAAGGTGAATTATCCCTCTATCTGTAAAGGTCGGCGCGAAGCCTCTATTTTTTGGGCTTGAACATGCCTCCGGCAACTTTGGTGACAAAACGGCGGGGGACGAGGCGTTCGCCGTGAGCGCCGAGATAATTTCCGAGGCCAGAGATAACGTAGCTCTTGCCGGCGGCCAGAGCTTTCAAGCCGGTGTGCGCGACCTTTTCGGCGGTCTCGGCGTTATGTTTGAATTTTTCCTGACCGGCAACAGTGTGGAATTCAGACTCCGTCGAGCCTGGGCAAAGCGCGCACACCCGGATTCCGTAAGGTTTCATCTCTTCGGCAAGCCCTTCCGCGAAAAGCAGATCAAAAGCTTTCGTGGCGGCGTAAGTCGAAATGTAGGGCACGGCCTGGAAAGAAGCAATCGATGCGAGGATAAGAATATCGCCGCGGCGTCGCGCCACCATTTCCGGCAGATATAGCCGAGTCAAAAGCACTACGGCACTACAATTCACCTGCACCATATCGAGCAAGCGCTGCTTTTCAACAGAATGAAATTCGCCGTATTGACCGAAGCCGGCATTGTTGATCAGCAGATCGATTTCGATCCCTTTTTGTTTGGTGAAGGCAAAAATCCTTTCCGCGGCGTTCGCATCCGCCAAATCTGCGGGAAACACTTCGGTGTTGATTTTATAAGTGGCGGTCAGCCGGCGCGCCAATTCCTTGAGGCGATCTTTTCGCCGCGCGGTTAGCACGAGGTGTGTTCCGCCGGATGCCAATTCTTCCGCGAGAGCCACGCCAATTCCTGCGCTGGCCCCGGTAATCAGCGCCCATTTCTTCCGCCAGCTTTCCATCCCGCTCTCCTCAAACGTCTGCTCGCGTTAATTCCGGAGGGATGGCAATCCCGCATCCTCAGCGGCCACGCGCCCGATCACCGACCAATCCTTGTCCTGATTGCCGCGCGCCAGTGCGGTAATAAAGCGGTCGCGAAGCACGCTGGCGATGGGCATCG
>WNFO01002841.1_pt1 | contig 21229 bp, 27 predicted proteins | sample 5400251 | NCBI WGS metagenome assembly WNFO01 (sample SAMN13153354, study PRJNA577476) | soil metagenome | isolation source: 100 cm saprolite under Madrone tree | place: USA:California | collected 2016-06-14
ACGTCGCAAGTTTCAGAGTATACTCCAGGGAAAGGATCTGAGATGACTCACTCGATGGGCCCACAGACTGATACCGTGAGGCGGATCCTACACCATTCCCTCCATTAATGCTGTGATGCTGAGACTGGGGATCAGAAATAACGGCGGACGGAGGCGGCGGTTGGACCGCACTACTAGGCCCCGGGCTGGGGCTGGCTTGTGTCGTGTTGACACTAGCGACACCGGTATACTTGGCAAGGATGGCCTGCCGTTTGGCGCGGCGTGCAGCGAGGGTCACCTCGATTGGAACAGGAGACGTGGCCAACTCAAGTTCGGCCACGGGACGTGCGGTGTTTGGTGGAGGTGCGCTCAGAGGAGGTTTTGACTCTAGTATACTAGGCATTTTCCTAGGTGATGGGGATGTGCCGCGCAAAGGAGGAGATATCCTGTGTGTATGCGTATCAAAACCGGATAGGCCAAAGACAAATGATACTCACTCGCCCTCTTCCCTATCGGAGTCGGGTGTCCTTCGCAGACGTGATGAACTATCGGATGGAAGACGGGGAGACTCGGGAGTACGATGTCGTCGCTCGTCAGCATGCGAAGAACGCCTTCCGCGCTCCTCGTGCCTAGAGTCACGATAGCGGTCGCCATCTCTCCTAGCCCGGTCTCGTCTATCGTCTCGTTCCCGCCTTTCATCTCTTCTTCGATGATCGCGGTCACGGTCCCGTCGTGGGCTGTAATCTCGTCGATAGCGATCGTCTCCGGTATACCGGTCCCGCGTACCATGGGATTTTCCAGAGGTACGCGAATCCTTCCAATCTCTAAGTTGAGAATCGCGAGACCGCTTTCTATGTTCAGTTTCTATGTAGCCATCGTGGGGTCGCTTTGAGCCTGAAGAGGTGTTAGTCATGTTTTTGGAGGCGAGTGCGTTGTTACGGGACACCGCACGATGGAAGAAAAGGAGACGGGCGTGAATAACGTTGTTGACGGAAAGTTCGGCACCCGCTGGTCGTGGTCGTTGGAAAAGTGATCTCTTGTTGACGCTTTGTTTGGTTTCAATCGCACACCGAAAACCGGCATTCTCCAGGAAAAAAATGTAGATTGCCCCAGGAGTACTATATAGCTCCCCCGAATTTAGAATATGCTCGTTTGCTATCTGTGCAGTATATTGGAATAGCAATTAGGGCCCACGTAGTTCAATTCTGGGCCGAAGCAATAAACGAGACAAACACATATGACGAATTTACGTGGTAAATCAATAACTGTGCGTTGGTGCAGTGGCTGTAACGGCCCAAAGGTGGGAATGCGAGGCGATGTTCGCCCCAACGGAGTCACGTGCTTGTGCGCTGAGTTCAAGACTGTCCCCTCCAGAAAACTTTGGTGTCCATCGTCCCCTGCAGCGTAAGCTGTGGCTGGATTTGGAGTAATCAGCCCTTGTCTGGCCAGGGAAGCAATTCCGCAGCTGGCAGGGCTCACCGAGTTAGTCTTAGGAGATCAGGGCATGTCGTCTGTCGCGCGGGTGTGCCGTGTCCCTCGTAGACCTTCATTTTGTTTTGTACTGTGAAGCCACGGCCATGACATCAGAGTCAGAGTTGGGCCAAATTCACCCACTCAGCGATCAGCAGGAGCGACGGCTACTCGACTATCTTGATGGGAAATACCTCGAAATTCATCAGGGGTTCAGTAGGCGGTCAGCACCCTAGCGGGCTCGCATGCTGTTGCACTCACTAGCTGTCATTTCTAGGCATGAACCCGACTCCAAACTTCCTACTCTTCAGGCTTACCTTCTGGCAACGCGCACGTTGCTTACATTGACCCTGCAGATCCCACCTGTTGCCCTGTCCGGGATGCTTCGAACCTCACTATTATTACGCCTTACAGGAACCGCGTTGGATGACATTGTTGGGTATTCCCCTGATGTTGCCGACCTGATTCCACTGCTGCAGTGGCTGGACATGCTCGACCGCGGCTGGCTTTCTGTGCTGTGCGGACATGCATGGGACCCAATTAGAGGAGAAGGTGTGGAATTATCGGAAGAACTGCTTAGGACGACGCCGCCTCCCACTCAGACGGATTGCACCCGAGTCCACAGCTTGTTGGTTACGGGAATCAGCGCTTTGGAGAACTGGATAGAGGGAGAGGACGAGGACGAGGAAGACAATCTCGTGCACGACATGCGGCAGCTCGGTTACCAGAGTACCTTCGATGAGTTGTTTCACCGGACGCTTACCAAGTTGCACGAGCTTGAACCGGATGAGGCGGATGATGAGGAAGAGCTGTTGGCGCATCTTCCGAGTTGGAGCACAGCTGAGGAGAACCCAGACGTAGATGTGGCTGGTGTGGGGGGAGACGGGGTTGATTTGGACGGAAGTAACGAAGACATGGAGGAGATATAATACGATATTACATGCAGGTTGTAAGAAAATTTATTATGGGTGAGGGTGACGACCAGTACAGCTGCCAGGATTCTAGCGCTTCCTTTGTGCGCGGCGACTGTCAGCTATAGCGAATAATGAGCCTCGACAAAGATACTACAGATGACAAGCGTACCCGCCGACTTGGCCTTCTTCGGCGCGCCCTTCCCTCTTTTCTTCTTGTCCGCTACATCCTCTAGCCGCTGTTCCTCATATTCATCGACTAGATCTAATCCCGGAAACTCCTTGTTGAGAGCAGCGATGGACAGCTGGTTCGGGTAGTATTCAATCATGGAGGGACCGCGAAGGCGACGTTTGAGATATTTTGCGCCAGTACGCTGGGAAGTCGGGTTGTATGATGTTTGGAAAATAGTATTGCGGAGACGAGTTAACGCAGAGAGTCGTGAGGGTGCGACCAACGCCATATTGGTTGCGAGCGGGTCAAAGTCCTGAGACGGGAGAAAGCAACACGTGACTTTCTGACCCGTATCACCACTCCCTTGCAAGTCGGATTGCTTGCTTTTACATGAAGTGCAGCTTTAATAGGCACCGTGGTGGGTAATTTGGAATTTACTTTTTTGCGCACGCATTAATGTTATATCGCCAAGGTCGGTGATAATTACTTTTCTATGCAGGGGCCCTTTCGTCTTCTCATTCCCAAGCGACAATGTCTCATATTCTCCATACACCAAAAAAACACTCTCCGCAAGTATTCTACGAACTTAACATCGCCCATTCCCAAACTATCTACTTCGCCTAATACTTCTTCGCGTGCTACCGAGAAAGCCAAGGAACTTGTACGGCTATTCCGGCGCGAGGCACCATCCTGGGCAACAAAGGTCGGAGTAAGGCAACGTCTCCTCCGCTTTGGTATTCCACAACACGAACTATCCGAGCTGTTAGCCGCCTTTGTGCGCGATGTCAAGAAGGGCGATACCCTTGGGTTTGGAGAGAAGACTCCCGCTCAGCTGGCACGGCTATCTTGCCACACAACTTCTGCTTCGAATAAACTCTCCATCGATCAGGCCCTAACATCTTCTCTATACACCTGGGCCACAGACCCATGTCACCAGAAGACAGTGGAAGACACAGTCTCTAGGGACACACTGGACCGGATGACCCGACTGCGCACAGCCGTCGATTTCAGGCGTATCGCAGACAGTTTCCCACTCGCTCGCAAGATGCGTCGTAAACTCATCCTCCATGTCGGACCAACCAACAGCGGTAAAACCCATACGGCCCTGCGAACCCTTGCCGCCGCACGCGTAGGCGCGTACGGAGGGCCCCTACGCCTGCTCGCGCACGAAATATATGAACGACTTAACACTGGACAAATCGTTCCCCTGGGTGCAGAAACCGCCGATAACTACGAAGTAGACGAGTCCTCAAATCTTGACGTGCATGTTCCCGGAACCCCGCGCGCCGTCCTCAAACACGGAAATGTACTCTTCGCTCGCCCCTGCAGTTTACTGACCGGCGACGAAATGCGCCATGTAGATGGTGCAACGCTATACAGTTGCACTGTCGAGATGCTCTCCCTGGATAAACGTTACGACGTCGTCGTCATTGACGAGATTCAGATGATCGCTAACTCGCAACGCGGACCGGCCTGGACAGCTGCCGTGCTCGGGTCCGCGGCGGAAGAGCTACATCTCTGCGGCGAGGAGCGCGCTGTTCCGATCATCGAGGCGCTCGCCAAGGTCACAGGTGACGAACTTATCATCAACCGTTACCAGCGTTTATCGCCGCTCGAGATCGCACCTAGAAGTCTTGAGCGCGACCTGACTCACATCCGGAAGGGTGACTGTATCGTCACGTTTTCACGGACCAACATTTTCAACTTAAAAAAGGACATTGAAGAGAAGACCGGTCTCCGCTGCGCCGTCGTTTATGGCAGACTGCCGCCGGAGATTCGTGCAGAGCAGGCAGCATTATTCAATGACCCCAATAGTGGTTTTGACGTCCTGGTAGCGAGCGATGCCATCGGAATGGGGCTCAATCTGTAAGGTGTTCTTCCTCCTTTCGAGCCCGTGCTAACATCCCAAAAAAGTAAAATTCGACGCATAGTTTTTGAGACTATGAGCAAATGGGACGGGTGGATGGAGGTTCCCCTAGAGGTCTCACAAGTCAAGCAGATTGCTGGCCGGGCGGGTCGCTACGGTATGGGCGTGGAAAGCGGAGTGGTCACTACCCTCGAACCGTCAGACCTTCCACTTCTCAATGCCGCCATGGAGAATCACCCGGAACCACTCCGCTACGCACGTGTCGGTTTTATCGCGACCACGATCATGGACATCTTCGAGGCACTTCCCGGTGGCTCGACCGCGACGACCGCGCGCGATGCACTCCTTTACTGCTCGGCGCTTCCGCCGAATATGGCCGTGATGGATCCAAGCGCCAGGGAGGCAGAGACAACGCGCTATATCGACTCTTTCAGCCTGGACTTGGCATTCACTGAGCGCGCCTTGATGCTGCAATGTCCGTTTCCCTCTATGGACGATCAATGTAGGGCGATCCTGGGCCAAGTACTCAGCACCTACCGGAGCCAGCTCTCTGTGGACCTGCGTAAGATCCTACTCGACAGCGGACTATTAGCCACCCTTGAGCAAGTCCTCGCGTCTAAGCGAAACAAGGGAGTCCTCACCACCCCGAAGCGAGACCTCGCTACTCTCGAGACGTTGCACAGCGTACTGACCATATATGCGTGGTTCTCGCTGCGAAACAGTATCGCGTTTTATGCGTACGACCAAGCGGTTGCGTTGAGGAAGGCCACGCAAGAAGCAATGGATTACTGTCTCAGAAGCTTCAGCATAAGCAGCTTGATTCGGCTCCCCAAGCGAACCTTGCGCTTCAAGGAGCACCTTATACGCCAGCCGGTGTTTCGCTAGGCTAGTAATATCGCCCGCCCCTAACGTACCGATTCCTCTAAGAAAACACCAACACTTTTGAACGTGACCGGGCCGGCCCACCATCCACACACTCAAAAGTCATCCTAATACAGCCAATCACATTATTCTACTTCGTTGCATCTGTTCAGCCGCCTTCGCCTAGCGGGACACAAATTCTCATCCATGCTTCTCTTTGGATGACCATTGTCCACTCAACGCCCTCCTGCTTGGCTGACGATGCCACGGGTCACCACCAACGGATCCGACATCCCACTATTTCGGGCCGAGGACGAGGACGAGGACAAGGACTGGTCAGACTCAGGTCCGGGCAGCGATTGACGGTCTTCGGAAAAGGTTGGGCCACCTCTCCCGTTATTCGCCTGCCGCGTCCAACAGAGACATTCGTTCTATGGTATTATCAATTAGATCTTCTCTCGTGCCCGTTTACCTGCATCTTGCTATCTTTGACCTGTCGCTGCAGTTTTCATTTATCATCGACCCAATCCTATATTCATGTATACAATGTCTAATGCGAACTCGTAGAGGTGCCGCAATCAGAAGGACCAATGTCATATGCCCGCTGGATAAATTAAGTACCTATCTAGGATGTTGACACAAGGCTATACCATCAAACTTTTCCCCAGAATGACATGTATAAAGACCCTCGAACCTCCCATAACCACGAAAATAGCGATACATAGAAAGACAAAAAAAGATACATAGAAAGACTGATACAAGTCAGCGACGGCCCCGCGTGTTCGCATACATCGGCGCGCCACCATGGCCATGATATCCCCGCACCTGTTGCATGTCGCCTGTGGGTGCGGGCATACCCAGACGTTGATAAGATTGATACGTATTCGCGACGCCGCCTCGGCCACGCTTTCCGAGCCGATCACGCGAGCAGCACACCGCGATGAGCCCTATCAACACCAACGCGGCACCGATGGACAACACGATGATGATCGGGAGCTTTTCTTTCATAAATGCGTCTTTCACATTGTTGTTGTTATTGCTGTTGCTGCTGCTTGGTTGGTATACGTCGACCATGCCACTGGTTGGCTGCGGCGTAGCGCGGAGCGCTCCTTCGACGTGAGGAGAAGTACTGTGAGTGTTAGCGGTATTGTTGGTGTAGTGCGAAGTACTATGAGCGCAAGCATCATTGATGGCATGGTGCGAAGTACTGTCAGTGCCATTGGCATTGTTAGTGTGGTGCGAAGTACGGTGAATGCAAGTGGGACTGCTGGTGTGGTGCGAAGTAGTGCTAGTGGCATAGTTGTGGTACGCATTACTGTTTGGTCTGTTCACAGTTGGCCGTGACTTCGGCTTCGGCTTGGCGCCAAACGCTTCCATAGTATGAGAAAGAATACTATTGTTGGTGTGGCCGTTGAGCCTGACATTCACGAAATCGGCATGTGCAGCTGTAGGGTCAGTGATGGAGAGCAGTTGCACGTATGGGGCGGCCGTAGTGTCCACACTGCCGTCGACAAAATCACCATAGTTGACAAGTAGATAAACGTTCCGGACTTGGCGGGCGGGTCACAAGTAAAAGGAGTCACATAAATTTATGAACGACGGCGGAGTAAAGAGTCATGAAACTTACGGAACGAAGTGCCCAGGATGAGGTCATAAGTTGCGGATGCGCCGGAAGAGATGGGCTGGAACTGGAATCGGGGGCTTAAGATGTGATGTGGATGCAAGTGTTACGAAGAGCAGACGTACTGCACCGATGCAAGTCTGGTTATCAGGATTTGTCAGGGCATCGTCGGAATTCGTGTCAAGCGGGTGCACAGGATACGTCTGGCCACCAATCTTGAAAGCGATACTAATCTCAGCGTCGCAAGGTATAAGCCATATCTGGCCGAGGCCTTCCACGGATTCCAGTGATGCACCAGGGACGCCAGAATATATCGCGTTAGACACCTCCCTTTTAAAGCAAATGGTTTTGTTTGTAAATGGACGGATGACGACGCACTGACGCGGAACAGAGGGAAGGTAGAAATGTGTTTTACGCACTGAGGAACTTGGGGAAAGGAAAACCCCGTATCGAACATCGCTGTCAATTGTTTCCGATTCTGCGTACTCTGAACCCTGCTTTGAACCTGGATGGGTTGTCCATTGGGTCCAATGATCCCGTCCTCGTCCAGAAGCACCTGCCAATGCTGGCCCATGGCATCGAGCGCTGGCAGGGCAGTCACTGGCACTCGCGGTTGGCTTGTGATGTTCTCTAGGCCTTGCAGTATCTCACCCACCGTGATATCACCTGGATACTTTTCTGCAGGGTCATTCGAGCGTCCGAGAAGGACCGTGAGGATATTCGGAGCAGAAATGTTCTGTCGGAATATGCGATCGAGCACCGTGTCGCCTTGGGATTGATTATTGAGAGACGCATGGATGCTCGAACCACTGTTGGGTCCAAGGCCCAGAATGCCTGGCACTCGAGGGGTGTTCGACGTTGGGGTAACTTGCACTACAGAATAGAGATGGAGACGGAGAGAGGATTGTATAGTGGGAGTTTTGCTCACTGAATGCTTGATCGGGAATTGTATACCCCAAAAACTCTAACTGTGCTGTTTTGACCTCACCTAGAACGTGAAGAAATTGAGGCTTTGTCTGAATGGCTGGGTGAGAACCCACTTGCCAGACACTTTTCCAATAGCGTAGGTAAGCCCTGAGAGTACGCCTGTATCGTTGGCAGTTGCTATTGTACTCGAGACCCAGAGATCGGAGCTATAAAGGCGGATATATGTGAGCATCTCGTGCGGAATAAAGCCGCTAACGGCATAACTACCTTCCAGTATCGATGACAACTTGGATTGGCTGCCCCCCAAGAGCGATGTTAACCATGTAGTTCAGGTTTTGACCATTTTCCAGGCCAGATACGTGATCTCTTTTGGCAGCAGGCGATAGTCTGCGTTCACCACGTATCTCTGCGTGAAGGGCAGAAGCGCAAAGCAGGGGACGAAGGAGGAGAAACAGTGAGGAGAGCATGTAGAAGGAAGGCGCTACAGAGGTGATAGTAGACACGGTGCCACGTCCGGCGCCTCTTGTCCCGCATTTGCATGAGGCCAAGGACACCGCCAAGGACACACAATAACATTAGTCAGTACTGTCAGTGCCTGAACGAGGGCGTCAAGTCAAAACTGAGGTTGCAATCAGTTTGCTCTGTGTATTAAAACAATAAAATCTCTGCAGGTCAAAAGAGAGGTTGTCGTGTTGTCATCACGGGTAAAGCAGCTCAAGTTCCCGTCAATGATCGATCGCGGTATAGGTGCTGAAGTCGCCTAATTCCAATTCACGTGACTGATGGGCACGGTTCCCTCGCTTATTTCCGGCCACAGTTTTGTAGAGACGCTCGACCGTTATTGGCAGAAGGTGCGTCGAGTGCGTCGAGTGGTGCGTCGTGCTCGTCTCAGAACAAACGGCATAATTGATACTTGACGAGTGGAATAGATGTTGGAAGTTACGAATTTAGGACCATACTTAGACGACACTCCCATTGAATTCTCAGTACCATCATCCCATTAGATGCATCATCGCATAACCAGTGGGACGAACAAAGATTGGGAATCTGCACAAACTCAATTATTGTGAATATTTACAGTAAGTCGGATAAGGCGTTTCGGCTCAGTTTTCTCATAAGAATGCTGAACGCATGAGAAAAAGGCGAGATCTGATGCATTGGACTCACGAGAATTACCAGTATCATGATTGCACAAGAGGAGTTCGGCTTATAATACATTCCTTGGCAAACTTTTGGCCACAGTTTGCGTTGATGAATTCCAAGCCCGTCTCGTTCAACATCCTAAGCCGAGACGTGGCCATACCCAGACGATTCTCACTTCCCCTCGACTACTTCGAGTGGCATCTCCACTACCATCTGCTTGTCCTCCCCGAAGCGCGCACGCCATGCCTTTATTCCGCCTTCAAGGATGAAGACCTTGCACTTCGAATCTGATGGCAGTGCATCTTGAAGCCATCCAGCGCAGCGCGTGGCCCTCCCAAGTGACGAGGAACAGTGGAAAACTACGATCGGGATCTTTTCGAGAAGAATGGTCAGCGTCGGGAGCAGCGGATAGAACGTCTGTGCAGGCAAGTTGATGGCACCAGGGATCACGACCTAGTGTGATAGGAGGATGATAAATATGAGGTTTTACAACGCTAGGGATCTTGAAATGGTACGCACATCTACGTCAGTCCGTCGTACATCCACGATTACGAAGTCCACGGCGGGCGCCTTTGTAGTGACCAACTCGTGCAGCCCATCTGGTGACATGTTAGGTGGGTGCGAACACGGTTGTGGGAATGACAGAGCCCAAGCGGGCGTTGGCTTTGGCACTCTCTCCATTCGGTTTAACGACAAAAAGGGAGTCCTTACTCGTCAAATTCCTCACATTCCTCACATTCCTCGAATTCGTCACGTTCTCACATTCATCAAATTCGTCACGTTCCTCGCATGAATTCGTCAAATTCATCAAATTCATCGGATTATCCTGGTCGATCGGCAATTGTGTGTTCTTCCAGTTTCCGCCACTATGCGCTTGCTCTTTCAGTTTCTGAGAAGAATCGTTCTCTGTGGTAGACATCCTGGCGTCAAAAGAGACGAAGAAGCCTCTATCGCAAAGGAGGAATCACTGCAGGTGGATGTCTCGTCTCCAAACCAAGCAGAGACAGTATATTTCACTCAATACCCAAATCAATGGGCGAAAATACGGTTGGCGTCTATTCTCCAATATTATTATTGACACGCTGCTGACGCTCACCCCAGAGAAACTATCAGGGAGCCTGCGGCGGAGATGCTTGGCACCATGATCCTTATCCTTGTCGGGAATGGTGTGAATTGCCAATTTGCGCTCAGTGGAGACGTCGACATCTCTCCTTCTTCCAAGGGCAGCTACCTCGGTTTCAACATTACTTGGGGTTGCGGTCTGTGGCATAGTTACACCCTTTGTTTTCATGCTGACTCGTGACACTCTTCTCAGGCGCAGCTCTCGGCGTGTGGGTTTGCGGTGGTGTGACTGGTGGCCATATTAATCCAGCTGTACGGTTACACCCATTAAACCGGGTAAAGCCTTCTGACAAGTGCGCGCTTTTAATTCTAGGTGACGCTCTGCATGGCAGTCTTCCGTGGACTTCCATGGCTCAAGGCGGTCGCCTACATCTTCGGTCAGCTCATTGGCGCATTGCTAGGCGCACTCGTCGTTTTCGCCAATTACTCAAAAGCCATCGACATATTCGAGGGCGGGAACGGTCAGCTTACGCTGAAAAGTGCTGGTCTTTTCTCTACCTACCCGGTCAGTTCGTGCTTTCAAGTTTCTTGTTCTCCCACCTCCGTTAGTCCGTATCTGACAGTGGTGAGTTCCTCTTGCTTAGCTCGCCTACATGTCGTCAGCCAATTGCTTCTTCGATGAAGTGAGAGCCCGCCTCCGTCTTCACCAAAAGACCTCAGTGTCGAACTAATCCTGCTCTTATCTCCCACTCCAGTTTATTGGCACTTTCATCCTCGTTTTTATCGTGTTTGCCGTCACCGATAAGCGCAACAGCGGGTTGCATCCCAGCCTCGTCCCCTTGGTCATCTTCTTCGTCATCTTAGGAATTGGGGCAGCGTTTGGGATGCAGACCGGTAAGTCCCACGTCACCTACAAACATCCTATCTGTCCCAGCTGATGTGGGCCACGCGCAGGCTACGCCGTCAACCCCGCACGCGATCTTGGACCGCGCATCATGACCGCAATGGTTGGGTACGGAGCACAAGGTCCGTACCATCCTCGGCCTAGATGACGTGCTAACGTAAATTCCGGTCCAACTCGCAGTGTTCACATTTCGTCACCACTATTGGATCTGGGGTCCTATCATTGGTTCGTGCTGCGGCGGCCTCGTCGCAGCCCTTCTCTATGATCTCGTCATATTCCGTGGTCCAGAAAGTTTCATCAACACTCCGTGAGTGCAACGCCTTACTAAAAACGACTTAGTATGTTCCTTTTTTTTTAACGGTCTTTGTATGAAAATATAGGAATGCGAAGGCAAGAGCATATGCCGTACGCCAGGGAAGGCGCGAATATGTTGTTCAAGAAAAGTCACTGGCACCTGTAGGAATTTCAACAGATGAACCGACCGGCGTGCATGAAGTCTGATTCGTCTCGCACGTTGATGCTTGTTGGCTCCCTGGCCCTACCTTTTCCCTTGCCAGTGTATACCAGACTTTCTAGCTCGGGACCGCGTAGAGTATTTGTTGGAAGGCCAGTAGTGAGAGGATAAGTGACTGTTCAAGGTTAATTTAGAAGGGACGAATTGGAGGAATGGGTGAGAATTTACCAGGGTACCGGAAGCGACATGTAAGCGGGACTCGCCCCTGAAGGTAAGAAGTTCGTGAACTACTGTTGCAACTGGGCGACGGACTCGGAGGATGCGCTGGGCCAGTCAAGCTAGTCAAGCACGGCGGGTGCTGGTACTCACGGGGATTGAGGTGACCGTATCAATCATTTCAGCCTGTTCGATTCTCCCCATCGCGACATTATCCAACCAAGAACCATGCACGTTATAAAACCGATCGTAGATACACGGGACCCCACAAAAGTAAAAAAAATTCAGGCTGGGGTGTCAAAAACGCTAAAATAATAACTGGCCCATATCATAACAAATAGTCATAAGTAGCAGAATCGTACCAGACATGCTCATCGGTAAATCCATGCATCATGCATCAACGTAACAGCGAGAAACGGCCCCATTGGGGATCTACCTAAAAAGGTCCATCATGCCTCACCCACGGCGCGCGACCGTCGCCGCGGCTTGCCGTTACCGTGCCTGTTCCTTCTCTATCATAGACGCAGCCCGCGTACCTTTGGGCGGGAAATACGGCGCAGCTTTTGCAGCTCGTGTCCGTCGGTTCTTCTCATCACCCGCGCGCGTACCAGGGGACGGAAATATCTCTTCGGATGAACCACGTTGGTCGCGGTTGTGGTCGCCACCCCTGTTCAAGTTGGCAGCGGGTACTGGTGCCGCGTATACTTCCAATTTCCTGACAGATTCGAGAAGTACAGCGTCATCAGAATCGTCATCGTCAAAACCGTTATGCGCGGGATCGGCGATTACGGCATCGTTGGGTTGCGTATCCTGTAAATGTCTGAAGGTCTGCGAGTCCTCGGCGCCACGACTTTTGTGCACTTGACTGTCCGCAGGTGATCCTGTAGTGTGTATCCGCTCAAGTCAACACACGGATTAATAATAATAATAATATCGTATAGCCAGATGTGGCTCAATGACGAACCTCGAGAATGGGCAGTGATTTGCAAGTTAGTCTCGACTTCGCGCATTTCACCCTCGTCGCCATCATCCGAATTCGCTACAAACTCATCGAAAACTTGCGATTCGAGAACGGGCTTCAGCACTGCGGCGGCAACATTGGTAGCAGTAGCCTTTGTTTTTGCCTTTGAGGTGGTGCGTAAAGCAGCAGGCACAGCTTTGGGTTGAATTGGTTGCGAGCGCAAACCAGTACGCGTTCGGCGGGGTGAAAGTGGTGGCACCACTGGCCGAGCACTAACCTTCGACCGCTTCCCCTTTCCCTTCCCGATTTCCGCCTCGTTGGAGGGCGGGGGACCAGGTAGCGGTTCTTCAGCCGGCTTATCGTAGTCGAACTCGGTATCACCTCGTAATATCGCATCGAGATCATCAGAGATCCTAGGTTCATTCAAAGCAGGCTGTGGTGCACGCTTCGAAAACGACGTTTTAGTGTCAACTCATCGGCGAGAAAGCGAGGGCAGAGAACAGAATGGTGAACTGACTGTTTTACGTCTTTTCCGCCCCAGTGCTTCCCCAAGTGAGACTCGACTTGCTCGCATTGTCGATCTTGTGCGACGCGTTTTCGGCTGCTGTCCAGCAGCTTGCTCTTCAGTACTTTCTTCCTCTTGGCGCTCAGCATCCCGACTGCGTAGGTTGGACCTTTCCTCGGGCGAGTGCATTACAGTTTGCCCCTCGCCATCTTCTTCCTCTTCCTCCTCTTGACGTTGAGCATGGGCTCTCTTGATTTGTACTGGGCTATCCTCGTTGTCCGTCGCGGAATCTCTTCTCTCCTCTTCATCCAACTCAACTAACCCATCATCGTCAGCATTCAACTCCTCATCTTGGTCAATCCTCCCATATCTCCTGTACACGTATCGACCTTTCCCATCGGGTAGAGGTGGGGTTTCCTCAACGATCTGGGCAATCCTTTTGTCCAGGCGATCCATATTCTTGCGATAGCGTTCGCGCCATCCATCTTTAGGGTGACGATACGCCCATTTATACTGGCCAAATTCATCTGCCTGAAAGGGTGTAAGAAATATAAGAATTTAGAGTAGAAAGTGCCTACACGGCGTATCAAATCTGCATATATAAAATGACCAGTACGTCCACCTTCTCCTTTGTCAGGAAGGACGACAGCGATGTACTGACAAAGGTGCTCGTCATCCTCCTCCGTAAACTCGGTCCGACTGTATTCATAAGTAAGAGTCGATGATGTGTCGGTTAATGCCTCACCGTGACATGGGTTTGCGTCCTGGCACCCCTTTCTCAACGACGGGTGCTAGCTGGAACCGACGAGCATTGATACACCTATCTACAAACCCAGACAGGCGGACATGAGTCTTCCGTGAGACGGCGTATTTGTCTTTTAAGATTGTGTATTCCTTTCGGCTTATGGTAAGGACCACGTCCGCATCATCATCCTCATCTGTGATCCGACCACCGTGTTCCTGTGGTAAAGCATCTGAACCAAGCACCTGTGATAGAGCAAGCCAGGAACTCACAAATATGTGCTTTGTCAGATCTGCATTCTCAAAATCGTGAAAGAGGAATGTCGCGGGTTCCCCGTTTGGGAGCGAGAAAAGCCGACCCTGCCAGCATCGTCCAAAGTAAATCAGTCATGAGTACTGTCAGAAATCTGGAATCTTCTGACCTGAAGATCAACGCCATCTTCGTCTACACTGCTTTCTCTTGCATATGCAGCATGAGCGGCGGAGGTTCTGGCCATCGTGGGGACTGTCAACGCGCGGCCACCGACGATGTCTTCAACTTGATGTCTTCAACTTGTCGATTAACTCAATGATGTCACGCCACGTGATACGGCGACGCATGCGTCGTCGCGTGGGCGTGTCACGCTTTAGAGACCCCTCTCGATAGCATAGGTCTTTGTGCCCCTGTAATTGGGGATTCTCTCGGGCGACAAATACCCGGCATTGTGCTCAGCTCGAGGATGCATGCCCTTCTACTTTGATTCGGGCTCATTCAAGATTGGGACTCAAGCCCGATTCTACATATCCTGACCCACTGGTAGCTTATCACACTTTAAGAGTCTTCGTATTGCATACCTCTACATGACCTCTACGACCAGTGCATTTTGGCATTCCGACCTGAGGTCACGCTGTAGGCTAACCGGGATCCGCACTGCGGGTTTGTGCCTTTCTACAGTCAGTGGCCATTCTATCTGGCGCATGCTCCATATTCCGTATCGTCGGTTTGGCGGCCACGCGACGGATTCACTGCCATATTTCACCCCATTCGAAGTCCCTTCAAAGAGAACAGACCGCGAAATGCCGATCTAGGGTCTTTGAGATATCTATGTAAACTTGATTGCAGGGAACAACGTTTATGTCATACCGCCTTTGCCACAGACCCTATGGTTCCTCTTGGGCGCACATGCGGAGTTGTTCAGGCAGCATGTCTGCAAGTCAGAGTTCCTTGGCGACTCTTTGAACTACATGGTATATGTGCCATGCGCCATAGTCCTGGACATGGCTGGTGTTTTTCTACAAGGTTAATATATGTGGCTGATTTCGGATAAGAGATCAAAAGCTCTGCCAAGGATTGTCCTCAATGTGTCCGTATCTTGAGTGCCGGTGAACTAGGACAGTCTGCAGTCTGGAAGATGATCTGACCGACGAGCCCCACCGTGAAGCTCTGGAAAGATAGGTGAGGGAGGTGACTCTTGGAAGGACAGACTAGGACGAGGGCCGCGCAACGGGCGAGTCCGGAGGGGAAAGACCGAGGTGCTCGGGAGCAGCGAGTCACGGTACCATACTTAAGTGTATCGGTGTGTGCAAATACATGCGATTGTATGGTAATCAAAGCGAGAAGATGCCCGGTAGAGCAATAGTATTCCCACATTATGACGTGTCCACACCCACTGTATTTCGGGCTTGTCGCCCGAGATTCGAGGCTACCCTGTCGGGCCAGCTGTTAACGCAGCGTGTGGCTACACAACCTCCAACGGTGATTGCTTCGTGGACTGGAGATCGACGCTGGGGAAGGGAGTCCGATGTCCCTAATCGACTTACTTGAGATTGGCCAGTGGAAAGACCCTTAAGTACAAATGATTTACTTCCTGGAAACAGAGCGAAGGAAAATCCAGGTCGTGGGTGTAATATAGGCCTTCTATAGCGCCAGAGTAAGTTGTTCATCATTGGTATTTGTTTGCATGAGGTAGATTCATCCGAGAAGCTGGTGGGAAAAACACGCCCCTGTTTCGTCTGGTGGTTAAATATAATCAAGGGATTCCGGAACCGAGAAAGGGCCTCGTGTCCAGTTAGAAAAGTAATGAATTTGGCACTTTGGAGTTTGAGCCTCGCCGCCGGAACGGGCTGCTGGGGGCAGGCAATGAAGCCGATGAAGCCCTCGCGGGCGCATTCAAGTTGCATGCCCGATTGGCCTCCCATGCTCTACAATGATAATAAGTCGGAGAGCTATGCAATCTTTAATCCGGATATGGATTCAGATAGACTCGGAAGAGTTGCAACTTGCAAATCCAGATGACAAAGCAAATCAATACGTCTTTTCACCTTTACACACTTCTAAAACATGTGCCCGACTTGGTGCTGTGTTGATTTCCAGCCTGAGGCAGGCGTGTGTCATTTATAACCCCATAAAGGTCGACATTCTCAAGGGTTAATGACACTTTAATCGATACAGTACAGTACAGCGTAAAATTTCATCTGGGAGCGCCTTTGATTTATGCCCATTTGGAAGGGTCAGCTTGGGTCAGCGTCGGGCCCAGCGTCTTCACTTCGGCAATGACGGATGTCACAGGGCAATTTTACGGCACTAGGGATCGACGACGGAGGGCCCCGGGGAACAGGCCGGTCTGGATCATCGGTGTGAGAGATTCAAACACAAAAGGTTGAAAACATCTCCTATTATTACAGTATTGTTGTGAGAAATGGTCCCATCAATTAGTAGCAGGAGAGAATGGACTAGAGCGCGAGCGCACAAGTGTCAGGAACGTAGTGCGGTGCGGCGAACCGCCAGTGTACAGCATCAGCAACGGGTCGCACTACTGTTCTATTGTTGGCGAAGATGCAGGACTAACTTACCATAAAGCGAAGCGCATGTACTGTAAAAGCCTTTTACTCAGCCTTGGAGACATCCGAGCGGTAAGGGTAAGCAGTGACGATTTGATCCCGGCACAGGACTGTTCCGACAAGCGGCAGAATGAAAGGAATGGCGCCACTTTTTGAGAATTAAGTGGGGTCTAGTCAGATGCTGCGCAGCAGGGTCGAGGCCCATCATTCCAGTAAGACACGAGACATCCTTATGTACGGCTCCAAACCGGGAAAGTTCGGAATAACCTAGAAGCAACAGTCGCCGAGGCGATGCAATGGCCGTTTGTAAACTTTGTATTTCGGCCAGCATTTGTGTGTGTTGTATACGCACAAAGACACTTTGTGCGTTAAAAAACTGTTCATTGTTTCCTGTATCCGCGTGCGTGTGCGTGTATGGGACGTGGGACAAGTCCGCTGAGCGTGGAAACGTTGTTAATGCAATATGTGTAATACGGATTAGTGATGATAATGTAATGCCGACGAGAGTCGAGTAGTAAGTAAGCAACGGGCGTTGTTCGCGATCGGAAACGAAGTTAATGGGATGTGCAGAGTACAGCCCCCTCAGCCCCCTCAGCCTTTGTGCTGCTGTACAAATACTTTTCCCCTTTCGCCCTCGCCTGATTTTTCCCTCCCGCCATACCTCCATCCCCTCGGTCGCCGTTTGGATCTTCCCCTACCATAGCCTAAAGACTCGTGAAACCATCAACCGCAGCACCAGTCACAGCATGGTCTTCAAGGGTGCTCTGCGTGCTGTGAAGAATGTCACGAATGGCTACTCGGATGCAGAAGCCAAAGTCCGCACGGTCACCAGCAATGACAGCGTTATCCCCAGCGGCGCACAGATGCATGAGCTGGCACAGCTGTCATACAATCAGTGCGTTTCTTGTCCACGCGGTCTACCCATCGTCCGTCTTACATACTACCACAGCGGGGATTTTGCTGACATCGTCGGGATGTTAGACAAACGTCTGAACGATAAGGGTAAATATTGGCGACACATATACAAAGTCTGTGCGAGCACGATGTCATCGCTGAGTTTCTCGGCTAACAATTTGTTGCGTCATCCAGTCCCTCACCGTCGTCGAATACCTCTTACACAGCGGCTCGCCCCAAGTCGCCCAGTACTTTCGCGAAAACGTTTACCTCATTAAGACCCTAACCGAATTCCAACACATCGACGACAACGGCCGTGATGCCGGCGCTGATGTCCGCGTGCGTGCGCGCGATCTCTCCCGATTACTCGCGGACGATAAGAATCTGGCCGAGGTGCGGCGGCGGCGGAAGCAGATGCGCGATCGCATGGCAGGGAGAGGGCGGACCAACGAGAGCGACGATGAACCATCGGCAGCTCCACAACGCCAGAAAAAACCCAGTCGCGAGGAAGAGGAGGTCCAGCGTGCGCTCAAGCTAAGCGAACAAGATGAGTCAGAGCGTCGACGGCGGATCGTGGAGCAGGGCAAGGAGGGTTTGTTCGATGAGCCGAAGCCTGCACCAAGGTAGGCTTTCATATATACTTGCACCTTGCTTTGCTAACCGACTTGGCTCGATGCTGCCAGTAATCTAATCGATCTTACCGTCGATGAGTCCCAGCCGTGGCAGCTTCAACCACAAGTCACATCCCTCCCACCGCAGATGACGACGGCGTCGTATGCTGCTTCTGCATTACAGGCACAATTCACCACATTCGACCCGTATGCACAACAGGCACAATATGAGGCAATGCTACAGGCGGAATACATGCGACAGCAAGTTGAGGCGGCAGAGCAGCAGCAACAGCAGTACTACCTACAACTCCAGGCCGCTCAATATCAGGCCGCGCAAGCTTCCCAGCAGGCCCCACTCATGCCGCAAAAGACGGCATTTGGGTAAGCCTGCGTTATTCATCCCCTATCGTAATTATGCTGACCTTCCGGTTTCGCGGTTTCGCAGTTCGAATAACCCCTTCGCGACAAACAACCCTTTCGGACAGCCAACGACCCCATCCCCCGTCCCGACTCCTCAACTCTCACCCTTCACTTTCACCTCCTCCGCCCGAAGCGATACATCGACGCCCGCCCTGGTGCATGGCCGTCCCGCATCGAGCGCGTCCATATCCTCTCGCACGTCTTCGCTCCCGCCGCGGACGCCCATCTCGGCTCGCGCCCCCGATGCGTTGTCGGCTGTTCTCGCGTCGGCGGGCCCAGGCGGGGTCGATTCGTTTGGGAACGTCGGGTCCCTTCGGTACGGTAGCTCGGCATTTGGTCGGGCAGCGCAGCGTGCAGCTGCTCCTTGAAGACATACCTATATTTTAATACCGTTGTATATGCTTCATCTTGCATCTTACATTGTACATCTGTGTTGCACGCTCCTTTTTCTTGCATTTGTGTATGTACTCTACGCTAGATGAACTCGGAATATCGACTGGTGGGTGCTGGACACGTGCAAGTGATTGGCATCCGCGTGACGAGATGGATCGAGTGACTCGGTCGCTTTGACTCGGTGTGGATGCTCTTTTCGTCGCTGTATCGATCTTCAATCGTAATTCCACTACGACGCGTCTCTCGCTATAGCACCATGTCACAAGCCCACGGCCTTACCACCCCAGCCAGACCCGACCCTCCCTCAAGCTCTGGCACATCAACTCCCCTGAGCAATGAACCCAATCCGAACTCGAAGAGTGCAGGTGTGTGTGCACAACTGTTTGTAAAGAAAGCGTCCGGTTTTCACCACTATCTAGCTAAAAAGGAGGCCAAGCGGCTAGAGAAGGAGGCCAAGCTCGCTGCGAAAGCGGCCAAGGCCGTAGCCTCAGCTACCACATCTTCGCCTGCGGGGGAGAAAAAAGCCAAGGAGAAGGCCGCCAAGGATGGAGTTGTCCCGTTTGTTAACACGACACCCAGGGGACAGAAGAAGGGTGAGTTTGTGTGACTCTAGATCGATGCGCGGTCAGACTATGTATGCGCACGTTGCCCTCGACACGGGATGGAACTGTTTTCTGTCGGGCGCCATGCTTATTCGCTGCTATTGCAGATTTGTCAGCACCCATGGTGGCTGGCTACGATCCGATCGCTGTCGAAGCCGCCTGGTATGATTGGTGGCTTGAGCAAGGTTTCTTCAAGCCAGAGCTTGCTCCCGACGGCGGACCCAAACCCGAGGGTCTGTTCGTGATATCCGCGCCACCGCCGAACGTGACCGGAAATCTGCACATTGGTCATGGGCTCACGACCGCCATCCAGGACGCACTCGTGCGATGGTGAATAGCAAGAGAGCACCTATTGCATTATTTCTCCTCTGATTCACCTCAAAGGTACCGCATGCTCGGAAAAACTACGTTGTTTATTCCTGGTTTTGATCACGCGGGCATTTCGACGCAGTCTGTCGTCGAAAAGCGCTTGTTCAAGACGTCGGGTAGGACGCGTCATGATCTGGGTCGCGAAAAGTTTCTCGAGACCGTTATGGACTGGAAAAATGAGTATGCTGCTCTTATCCTGCGCGATTGCACGAAGGTCCTTGATTTAACCGTTACTGGACAGATACCAAGAACGCATCACAAATCAGCTTCATAGACTCGGCGGGAGCTACGACTGGTCTCGTGTTGCCTTCACCATGAATCCTGTAAGTGTTGATCTACCTTTTTAAGCTCGTGTCACCTCCATTCTCAACTTTGTTGTTCTTAAGCAACTTTCGAAAGCTGTCATTGAGAACTTTTGTCGTCTACACGAGGAAGGGATCATATACCGCGCGAACCGCCTCGTGAACTGGTGTGTCCGTCTCAACACCACACTCTCAAACCTCGAGGTGAGCGTTTTATTTTATACAACGGTCTGCGTGGGGGTCTTAGTGGGTTATATTTTGCCCAGGTTGAACAAAAGCAACTTGAAAAGCGGACATTTTTGAGCGTGCCAGGTTACGACCCCAAGGAAAAGTTCGAGTTTGGTGTCATTACATCATTTGCGTACCCAATAGAGAACTCGGGTTTGGCAGCTTCCTACCTACACGAATGGATTCTCATTACTAATACGAGTAATTTGGCTCAGATGAAAAGATCATCGTGGCAACCACGCGTCCAGAGACGATGCTCGGGGACACTGCCATCGCTGTACATCCCAATGATGATCGTTATAAGGTGAACCGTCTACCTGTCTTGCGAGAGGTCTGAGTTTGAAACCGATCTGGCACCACAGCACCTTCACGGCAAGTTTGCCGTCCATCCCTTCGTAAACCGTCGTATTCCAATAGTGACGGATGGCATTGTCGTCGACATGACCTTTGGAACTGGTGCCGTGAAGATCACGCCTGCCCATGATCCGAATGATTACGATGTCGGGATACGACACAAGCTCGACTTTATAAACATTTTAAACGATGAAGGCACTTTCAACGCAAACGCCGGTCCTCATTTTCATGTTCGTGCCTCTAGCGCAGTTACTGGGGGTCTCCTGACCAAGGTCTACTGTAGGGAATGAAACGATTCCACGCGCGCGTGGAGGTTGTAAAGAAGCTGAAAGATCTGGGGCTATACATCGAGACAAAGGATAATCCCATGCCAATCCCCATCTGCAGGTGCGTGCGCAAAGTCCCGAGGACGCAAAATATAATATCCTTATAGTAAATCTGG
>WNFO01001045.1_pt1 | contig 21211 bp, 17 predicted proteins | sample 5400251 | NCBI WGS metagenome assembly WNFO01 (sample SAMN13153354, study PRJNA577476) | soil metagenome | isolation source: 100 cm saprolite under Madrone tree | place: USA:California | collected 2016-06-14
GGCAACGGTGAGGAGCAGAGTCGGAAAGAAAGCCAGAAAGAGATTAAAAGCGATGGCTTGCGAAATCATGCCACAACGCGGAAAAACGCGCGCGAGGATACGCAGGCCGCGTTTAGAAAGCAAGGCTACTGAAATCATGTGTGTCCAGTATAAACAAAGAGCGTTCGAGACGGCAGGAGCTGGCGCGGTCTGCCTTGCCGGGTGGGTGCGCGCATCGTAAACTCAGGTCGGGCCGATGAGACAAGGAAAATTTTCAGCCTCGCTAAGGTCGCCGCTGAGGAAAAAATGCGGGTTCGGTGGTTAATGCAAGGACGGGAGTCGCGCGCGGCGTGGTGGTTGGCCGTTTTGAGTCTGCTGGTTATTCTTGCCGGGACGCCCGGGTTGGTTGCGCAGCAATCCTCGAAACAGCAATGGAAAGCGCTGCCGTTCGCCATTGTGCGCTACAACGACGACGCGCCGAAATCGTGGAATGTTTATCGCGGCGAACGCAAAGGAATCTATCTGGTTCGCTTGTGGAAGCGCTACCTGTTGGTTGACACGGATTCGCAGAGCGTGTTTGAGATTGATCCTGAGAAGGTGAAAGTGGAGGGCGACAAAGCGGAGCTCGCGGCGCAGGACATTCCGGAAGATTCGCTGGAAACCTCCGAATGGAAAACCAGAAACGCAGGACCGGTGTTGCGACATAGATTTCGTTTCGGCAAGTCCGGAAATTTCATGGAGCTGCAGATTCCGGTGCTGCCCAACGGCCGGCCCGCTTACTGAAACGGCTTGCCTTGACGATAGACCCCGTAGACCCACGGAATTCCGAGAACACCAGGTTCAACGGCCACTTCAATTTGATCTCCGACGTGGAAGCGTTCGAAGTCGTCCGGATCGACGGGGATCCGTTCAACTTTCTGACCGGGTCGCCAGGACTGCACGACCAGGCGGCGGGTACCTCGAACCAGACCCTTCATCAAAAACTTACCTTCGACGCGCTCTGGAACATAAACCGGCTTGCTGGCTGAATCGAGTTTGCCGTTGAGGAAAATTGCAAAGGCGAGAATCCATGGCAGCGGGATAAACCCGGCGTAAACCCTTTTGAGGATTTCGATTTCCTGATGTTTACGGGCGCGCCGATCGAGGATCACTGCGATACCCAGCGCAACAAAAAACAGAACGCCGAAGAAGACCAGCATCAAGTCCAGATCCAGTGGCGGATAGATTTGCGTGAGATAGGGAAACAGCAGCGAGCCGGCCAGGAAGAAAGTGGTCTGCTTGATGAGTCTTTTGCGGAACATGTATTCGGCGGCCGCCGAAGTGAGACCGCAGGAGGGGCACTGATCCGAAATGCGCGCTGAACCACAGTCGAGACAGCGGGTCATGCGCTTGAGTATACCGTCAGGTCTGAGGTTGCGTCCCTGAAAGCCTGGAAATGAGCTGGAGGTAGCTTTCCTGCTGTTGCTCGGGAAAAGAAACGGAAACGCCCATGCCGCGGCCTGGTTCCACGCGCTTGACCGAGCAGACGACCTTCACGGGCTGGTCCAACTGCAAGCTGGCGGTAAAACCAGCGCCAATCCAGAGCGGATCGACGGATTCGATGAACATACCATTCGAACTGATGTCGCGGGTGCTGGCGCGCAGCACTGCTGAACCCCATTCGATATCGAGGGTGGCGCGGAAGTCATAGCGTGGCGCCCACCGGCGTTCGAGCCGGCGAGCAGATGTATCTGCAATGCCCATGTAGCTGGTGAAGCCCCCTACCAGGGTTCGCAAGCTTCGGCGCACGGGCGTTCGCGCCGATGGTACATGTTAAGGGTACTCTTACTGCAAGCACCAGACTACGACACCGGCGAAGCGTGTCTTGTTCCCAATAATGACAGATAGGCTAACATAAAGTACTACTTAGGGCTGTTAGCGCCGGGATTCTCCCTACTGCCCGTCCGATTGTGGCTTGGGCTTTTGCAAGCGTCTGTGAATTTCTGCCTGCAGGTAACGGCCGAGATTTTCTGGAAGGATGCCGGGTGCGGCCAGCGCTCGCAGGTCGGAAACAGTGAGTTCCGGGAGAAACGCAAGAACGGCGGCGAGAGTGGTGGAAGGCTGGCGAAGGAGCGCGACGCGGACGTTGTATAAGTGACTCCATTTCGCATGTTGGGCAATGGATTGCGCGACGATGGGCGCAAGCTTCTCTTTCGCCAGCACGCGGAGTACTTGCGCTTCGGTGAGATTTGGATTGGAAAGCGCGGCTTTCACGATCATCGGCTGGCCGTCCGCCAGGAGCGCACCAGCAATGCGTGCTGGCGAGCGCCGGGCCAGTGTAATCTTCTGGCCGAGCGGGAGCTGCGGCATTTTTGCCATGACTTGATCTTCGGCTTTGCGTTTCAGATCCGGCAGAGCCCCCGGCGAAATCGAAAACTGAATTAGATCCATCAGATATAGTTCGCGAATCAAGCGAAGAGTGTCCGTGCGAGGCGTGCGCGGATGAAAGGCGAGAAGCTTTCTGACGAGATAGTTCTTCAGGAACTGGCGGCGTTTGAGAACTTCGGCAAGGAACTCGGTTGGCAGATCTTTGCGCTGCAAGAGCAGAGCGAGAGATGTTTCGTCGAGCGCGGGGTTCTCAAGAATCGGGAACAGCCGATCGGGCGGGACTTCGTGGATGAGGCGCACGAGTTCGTCACCGGTAGCGGTTTGTAAGATTGGCAAATCCCCGGACCTCACGGCGCGGCTCCTGCCTGGTTCGTGAAGAGCTGCAACGCAATCCAGGCAGCGATTTCCGCCGGCTCAACCTGCAGCGGAGTCAGGATGGCGTTGGGAAGCTTGCAGCACAATTCCCGGTCAATGGCTCGATCGAAAAAACGCGAACGTCCGATGGTGCCGCCCGTTTTGCCCAGGTGGAACGGCTGTTGCAGCAGATTCAGGGATTCGGCCAGGCGCAGGGAAATAGCGGCGAGTTTTTCGGCGGCGGCATTCAGAACCGACTGAGCGACGGAGTTGCCATTGTCTGCAGCCGCTGCAACGACAGGAAAGACCTGTGGATAAACGGAGTCAGCGCTGGAGGCGGATTTCGAATCTAATTCAGCCCAATTTGATACGGTCATATGCTGAAACATTTGCCGACGCAGCTCCTCCGACTCTGCGTTCGAGTGTCCGGAGCGAGCCGCCGCAATTGCCGAGCGACCAACATCAAATGCGCTCCCTTCATCACTGGTCGCAGGGCCGAGGCCACCTTCGCGCTTCTGCGAGCCTGCGATATCCCTGCCGATTGCCGCGGAGCCGGTGCCGACGACCAAAACAATTGCGGGACCCGCCGGCATCGCGGCAAGAGCGAGTTCAATGTCCGTGCGAACGTCGACGACAGTGCCAGGAAATCGTTGCGCAAAGAATTGCTGCATTTGATCGCGATTTTCCGCACGGCCGGTACCGGCAAGTCCAGCGCACAGTGCCAGAACATTAAATTTGATGCGCGTAGAGTACAGTGCCGAAGCACAAGTTTCTTTGAGTGCAGCAAAAGCGGCCGGAAAACCAATTCGAGTGGGATTCGAAGCCGGGCCTTTGGCGTGAGCCAGAATAGCGCCAGCTTCGTTTAACAGCACGCATTCGGTTTTCGTGCCGCCTCCATCGATGCCCAAAAAGCACTTCATAGGGAAAGCTTACGCGAAAATACGGCGGGCGAAATGGGCTCGAGTATAAAGGTTTCGAAAAAAGCTGCGCGGATCGCGAAGCAATGATGGCACGCTACAGCTTCCGAGCCTTCCTTTCGTCCATTAACGAATACCCTGTTTAACTTCCTTGACGCGGGTTAGCTGGGCCTCTATCCTCAACGTTCTTTACAACGTAGCGAGTTTGCAAGTGATAAGCGGGAATGCGCATACATCCTGTTGATCTCACCATCGTAGCGGTCTACCTGCTGGGCGTGACAGCGCTGGGACTGTGGTTCCGCCGCGGACAGCGGGATGTGCGCGACTATTTTCTGGGAGGGCGAAGCGCGCCGTGGTGGGCGCTGGCACTTTCCATTGTCGCCACGGAAACGTCAACACTCACGATTATAGGAACGCCCGCACTTTCGTATGCGACCAACCTGACTTTCATTCAATTGGTGTTCGGATATCTGGTAGGCAGAGTTTTGATCGTGCTGTTGTTTTTACCGGGATACTTTCGCGGAGAGATGTTCACGGCGTATGCGCTGATCGAAAAGAGATTTGGGGCCAGGATGCGCGCGGTCGCGGCGACAACTTTTCTGGTGACGCGGGCGGTGGCCGAAGGCGTTCGCATTTCGGCGATTGCGCTGGTGGTCAGCGTAGTGTTGGGAACGTCGGAGCAACTTGCCGTGGTGCTGGTAATTGCGTTAACCGTTCTTTATACGTTTGAAGGTGGAATGAAAGCAGTGATCTGGACGGACGTCGCGCAATTGCTTTTGTATCTGACCGGCAGCGCGTTGACGCTGGGATTTCTGCTGCATTCGATTCCCGGCGGCTGGAATGAAGTCAGACACGTCGCTGCGGCCTCCGGCAATAAACTGCAATTCCTCGATTTCTCGATGCATCTCGGTACCAAATACACCATTTGGTCAGGCGTGATTGGCGGCGCGTTTCTTACCATGGCGAGCCACGGCACGGACCAGACGATTGTGCAGCGACTGCTGGCGGCGCGGAACGAGAAGGACAGCCGCAAGGCGCTGCTGGCCAGCGGCGGCGTGATATTGGTCCAATTTGCGCTGTTCCTGCTGGTGGGAGTCTTGCTGTACGTTTTTTCCCAACACACGCCGTTGCTTGCGGCAGGCGAACGTGCCGACCGCATCCTTCCGCTGTTTTTGGTGCGCGAGATGCCGGCGGGCTTGGCGGGATTGCTGCTCGCGTCGATCATCGCGGTGGCGATGTCAAACGCGAGCGGTTCGCTGAATTCCCTGGCGGCGTCGAGCATATTGGATTTTTCCGCGGCTGCGGGACATCGGCAGGACCCGGCGAAATTCTTGAAGCTGTCACGGCGGATGACGCTGGTTTGGGGTGTGCTGCTGATGGCGTTCGGCTTTGTGCGGTGGCAATCATTGCTTGAAACCGGTTTGACAGTGGCGTCATTTCCGTTGGGTAGTTTGCTGGGATTGTTTTTGCTGGGGACGATTGACCGGCGCGCAAATTCGACCGGAGCACTTACGGGAATGTTCTGCGGGCTCGTCGGCATCATTGCCGTGTGGAAATTTTCGAGCGTCGCCTACACTTGGTACGTTCTCGTCGGCGCCTGCGTGACGTTTTTGGTGGGAGCGTTCGTGAGCCGAATCGGCGCCGGCGACGGATATGTGCAATTCGAACCATGCCGGCAAACCGAGCTAAAGCGGGAGATGGGATGAGCGCGGAGGCCAACAGCAAACCATTGGAACTGGTCCGAGGACTCGGCCCGTGGGCTTCCGCGGCGATCGTCGTAGGCACCATGATCGGAACAGGAATTTTCCTGAAGCCGGCAGAAATGGCGCGAGAGGGACGGTTCGTCTCGGTCGTGTTCGCTGCGTGGATCGTTGGCGCGGTGCTGTCGATGTTCGGTGCGCTTTCGTTTGCGGAGTTGGGCGCGGCGATTCCCGAAGCGGGAGGGGAATATGCGTATTTACGGCGCGGTTTTGGCTCACAATGGGGATTTTTGTTCGGCTGGATGCATTCGATTGTCGGCCGACCCTCTTCGATGGCATCAATCGCAGCTGGAATCGCAAGATTTGCTGGTTTCTTGATTCCGGCGGTTGCAGCGCCGATTTTCACTTTGCACATGCCGGCGTTCGCTGGGCTGAAGCCGTACGTTTTTGTGTTTACGTGGGCACAGCCGGTGGCGGTCTTATGGCTGGTCATCATGACCATCGTGAATTACCTGGGAGTGCGATTGGGCGGAGCGGTGCAAGTGGTTTTGACGCTGGTCAAAATTATTTCGGTGCTGCTGGTCATCGGAGTGGCTTTTTTTTCGGATATGGGGACAGCGCACCCGGCGGACCCGGTGTGGCCGTCTGCGCTGAACGGCGGAATTCTGACCGCGTTTTTAGCCGCGTTGGCCGCCGCTCTGTGGGCGTACGACGGCTGGGAAGATTTGAACCTAGTGGGATCTGAAGTTGAGAACCCGCAAAAGAATTTTCCACGTGCGCTGCTGGGCGGAGTGGCGCTGGTTACTCTGGTCTACCTGCTCTTCAGCGCTGCGTGCTTGCGCGTTCTGCCTTTCGACGCCGTTGCGAATTCGTCGCATATCGCGTCGGACGTGGTGGAGCGCGTGGCCGGGCGCGGAGCGGCTTATTGGATGACACTGGCGATGGTGATTTCAGCGATTGGATCGCTCAACTCGTCGGTGTTAAGTGGGGCCAGAGTTCCGTATGCGATGGCACGCGACGGAATCTTTTTTAGAATTGTGGATGGCATCCATCCGAAATTTCTAACGCCGTCTCGCGCCCTGATCTTTCAAGGAATTCTGGCCGGGCTGATGGCGTTAACGGGCACGTTTGAAGAATTGACCAATCTTTTTATTTTTGCGGGATGGATTTTTTATGGACTGGCGGTAGTGGCGCTGTTCCGTCTGCGCAAGACAGAGCCGGAAATGCCGCGCCCATATCGCTGCTGGGGGTATCCGTGGGTGCCGGGAATTTTTGTTGCAGGCGCGCTCGCGCTGACGCTCAGTATTTTGCTGCAGCGCCCCGGGAGATCACTGATCGGATTGCTGCTGATCGCGGCAGGATTGCCTTTTTACCGCTATTGGAAGCAGGCGGCGTCAGTTCGTAGCGGTTCGGTTAGGGCCTGACTGACTCGATGCGAAATGTTGAACAGGCCAGCCGCCAGCCAGGAGCGCGGCTCCCGGGAAAATAACCCAAGCGCAAAGACCAACGAAAAAGGCCGGAATCATAATGTTGTGGGCAATGTGGTCATCGAGAATCAATGCGATAGGCAAGGCAACCAAGAAAAAGGCCAAGTACGGCAATACCGGGAAAACGATGGACGAGAATACCACGCGTGTGTGGCCACCTGCGCGATTCGAAAGATAGGCTCCTAACGCACCTATAAAGGGCAGAGTGAGCAGCCACGAAACGTAGACTACCGCGACGGGAGCCACGAAACGCCAGCCGCGAGGGGTTGCAGTTGTCACCCAAGGATTGGGACCGAAGATCTGGATCAACGCGAGAACAGCCATTGAGAGTGACAGCGTTACCAATGCGGGCAACCAGAATTGTCCGACACGTTTCGTCATGCTGAACTCCTTGTTGCGGGAAGATTCGATTTTCCGCTGCAAAACTCGCCAATCCCCGACCTCTGCCAGCACCCGGCTAATGGCGACCTGTTCTGATAGACCCTCGTCGCGCAAAGATTGATAGGCTTCCTCGAGATGAGCTGCCAATTCGTCGAACACCTGAGCTGCGTCTTCATCCGGCAGCGCCAGACTCGCAAGCTGCTCGTGAACCATTTGCGCCCAATCATGCACGGGAAACTCTCGTCAGGCGGCGTAGGGCGTGGAAAAGCTCCGACCACTCCGCGCGAAGCGGAGAAAGTTTTTTCTTCCCTTGCGGCGTAAGCCGATAGCAGCGACGGCGGCGGCCATTGCAGCTGGCTTCCCACGTGCCGCGAATCCAGCGGCGCTGCTCCATGCGATAAAGCATGGGGTAAAGAGCGGCCAGGCTGAAGCTGAGTGCGCCCCTGGTTTGTCGTTCGATGCGGCGGGCCAGTTCGTAACCATGCAGCGGACCTTCTTCGAGGAGGCTCAGGATCGCCAGTTCCGCAGTCCCCTTCTTGACGCCGATACCGATCATCAGTTACTCCCCTATGTGTAAGAGTCTTATATATCGGAATGGAGATGTCAACTGGACGGTGGTACAGGTGTGACTGAAGTTTAGCGTTGAACAGTTCTCGCGCTTGTGAAGTGGCAGATCGGTGCCAAGACTCAGAACTACATCGAGGTGGCGTGTTTTGCAGCGGCGATCGGATTGATCGCGGCTTCCGCTTCCCTGCTCACTGCGATTGCAGGGTGCAGCAACCTGGCGAGAATTTCGAGACCGGTGATGAGTCGAGGACCGGGGCGAGAGAAATAGCTGTTGGCATCAAGCGCATAGACGCGGCCGTTTCGAACCGCAGGGATGTCTTGCCAGCCGGCTGGGAAATCGATGGAGCGATATTCTTGGCGCGCTTGCGCTGCGGTATATCCGCACGGTGCGGCAATCAGGACCTCTGGCTGAGCGGTGACGACATCCTCAAGCGTCACCCGGAAGGAAGGACGGCTGGGTTCGCCAAAGACGTCGCGGCCTCCTGCGAAGGTAATCATTTCCGGAACCCAGTGGCCGCCAACGTAAATTGGCTGGAGCCATTCCAGGAAGGCGACGGTTGGGCGATCGCCGCCTTGCTGATTGTCGTTTGCAAACTGTATTTTCTGTTCGAGCGCCCCGAGTTTTTCGCCGATGGATTCAATCAACTTCTCGGCGGCATGGGGGCGGAAGGTTTGTTCGCCGACCAAGAGAATGTCGCGCCAGACATCGCCGAGATCAAGCGGATTGAGCGACAGCACTTCAGGTTTGGATTCGAAATTTGCGAGAACCGCTGCGAGATCTTCAGGCGATGCGGCGCAGACGTGACACAAATCCTGGGTGACGATGAGGTCGGGCGAAAGACTGCGCAGGACTTCGGCGTCGACGGAATACACACTTTCGCCGCGCGCGCTGAATTCACGCACCAGGCGGTCGATCTCGGCAGGTGTGGCATCTTTCGGAATGCGGGAGTGGATGGCAACAGTTCTTGACCGCGCGGCTGGTGGATAGTCGCATTCGTGGCTGACGCCGACGATTTGCTGGTCGAGCCCGAGCGCGAAGAGAATCTCCGTAGCGGACGGAAGCAACAAAACGATTCGCATAGGAGCCATTCGCGCACTTTAACACAAGGCATTGCAACGAGCTATTTCGAACTATTTATAGAGGAGATAGCGGCGGCGCGCTTTGTCGTACTCCGACAGACTAGATTGCCAACTGGCGACGATGTCGGCCGGTGATGCGCCTTCCTCTAATTTATTCACAGTTTCAGTGTTGCCAAGCAGCGCAATGGTTTTCGAAACATCGAAATTCTGCGGGTACATTTTCTCGAGGAGCGCGGCGATTTCCAGGCCCATCCGCATGGAACGCGCAGCAGCGCGGTCTGCAATACGAATACCGACGCCATTACAGCGCTTCCCGGCGTACAAACCGCTGACCGGAATAAAAGGTTGCGTGACAAACTTCAGCCCGGGCAGATGCTCCGCGTTCAACGCTGAGGCGACTTTTTCGTCGTCCATCCACGGAGCCCCGAACTCTTCGAACGGCGATTCGGTTCCGCGGCCGACGGAAACACCGGCGTTTTGCAGGATCTCAAGGCCCGGATAAACGATAGACCCTTTCAATGTGCGCAGATTGGGCGAAGGCGGAATCCACCGTAGGCCGGTGCTTTCGAAGAAATAATTGCGGCGCCAATTCTTCATGGCGATGACGTGCAGATCCGCTTTGATATGATTTTCGGAGTTGAAGAATTGCGCGAGTTCGCCAATCGTCAGGGCATAACGTACGGGAATTGGAAAATAGCCGACGAAGTTTGTTTTGCCCGCGTCGAGCATCGGGCCTTCGATGATTTCTCCGCCCAGAGGATTGGGACGATCCAGAACATAAAACGCAATATTGCGCTTGGCAGCCTCTTCCATGGCGTAGGCCATGGTGACGGTGTAGGTGTAAAAGCGGACGCCTGCGTCCTGAATATCGAAGACCAGCGTGTCCACTCCTTTCAACATTTCGTCGGTGGGCCGCAGAGTTTCGCCGTAGAGCGTGAAGACCTGCAGACCGGTCGAAGGATCTTTGCTGGACGAGAGCCGCTCATCCAATTGACCGCCTAAGCCGTGCTCCGGACTGAAAATTGCGACCACCTGTACCCCCGGCGCGTGCGTGAGCAACTCGATGGTGGATTTTCCCTGCGAATCGAGGCCAGTGTGATTGGTAATAATTCCGATATGCTTGCCGCGCAGCGGTGCGAACCTTTGTGATTCCAGAACATCGAGACCGGTTTGCACTCGCCCGGCACGTTGGGCTGATTTGTGTTTGGAGGTTGTGGCTTTTGCAGTAACAAGACTAGGCTGAAGCAAAAAGCAGAAGAGCGTACCGAACACACTGATCAAGACAAAACGAGATGCTGACGCGCGGTTCGGCAAGATTTCCTCCTGGTCCGTTTCGATTGCAATGATATTCTGGAACGCCCTGCTGTGAATCGCGTTGTCGCACTGAGTTGCGTGTGTTATCAACAAGAAGAAGCAGGGCGTGACTCCGCGAGATTCCTGGCTATTCGGGAGAATCGATGCCGCTGAAACGCCGCGCCGTGATGTGCCTGTTTCTACTGCCGTTCGCGCTCCTTATGGCCACCAAATTACGAAGTCAAAGCCGCGCTGCCGCGGCAAAACAAGCAAAACCGGCGTCAAATCGCAAATCCGCTGGCGGGTTGCGCGCCTTGTCCGCGGTACAGCGGCAATGGGTGGATGGCACGCTGCGGAAGATGACAGTTAATGAAAAGATCGGTCAACTGCTCTTTACGACCTATCACGGAACATTTACCGCGGCCGACTCGCCCGCTTACCAGCAGATGATGCACGACGTGCGTGATCTTCATGCCGGCGGATTTATTCTGATCACACGCATCACTCCGCTGGGAATCGAAAAGAGCCAAGCTTATCCGACCGCGGTCTTGAATAATCAGCTGCAGTCCAAATCCAAATTGCCTTTGCTGATTGGCGCGGACTTTGAGCGCGGGTCGGCGATGCGGCTGGATGAAGGCACGTCGTTCCCAACCCAGATGGCGATCGCGGCGGGTGGAGATCCGCGTGATGCCTACACTATGGGAAAAATCACGGCACTGGAAGCGCGCCAGGCCGGGGTGCACTGGATTTACGCTCCGGTGGCCGACGTAAACAACAATCCCGGGAACCCCATCATCAATACACGATCCTTTGGCGAAGACGCTTCGCGCGTTTCGGATTTTGTTTCGGCGTATGTGCGTGGAGTGGAAGAAAACGGCGGGCTGGCGACCGCGAAACATTTCCCGGGCCACGGCGACACGGCGGCCGATTCGCACATTGATCTGCCGGTGATTCGCGCGAACCGTCAACGCTTGGATTCTCTGGAACTGGTTCCCTTCCGCGCGGCGATTGCCGCCGGAGCAGGCAGCGTGATGACCGGGCATCTCGACGTTCCGGCGTTGGAGCCCGATCCCAACACGCCAGCAACGTTGTCTTCACACATTCTGACTGGCGTTCTGCGCAAAGAACTTGGGTTCCAAGGCCTGGTGGTTACCGACGCAATGGATATGGGCGGCATTACGGTTCGCTTCGCGCCCGGGGAAGCCGCTGTGCGTGCCGTGCTGGCGGGCGCCGATTGTTTGCTGATGTCGCCGGTTCCCGACGCCGCATTCGAAGCGCTGCAGCATGCGGTCGAATCTGGCCGAATTCCGCGCGAGCGCTTGGATGGTTCCGTGCGTCGCATATTGGAAGCAAAAGCGCGGCTTGGCCTCAACAAAAATCGGCTGGTGGATGTGAACGGAATTAATGCGCATTTCGCCGAAACAGCTTGGCAGAAAGAGGCACAGGACATTTCCGATCGTGGAATCACTCTGCTTCGCGATACGCCGCACCGATTGCCGCTCGATGGAACAAAACCATCGCGCGCGCTGCTGCTGGCGTTTTATGCCGATCCTGAACCCACTCCCGGCGAAGATTTGGAACGCGAACTGAGGAGCCGGTTCGATTCGGTAACGACTATTCGTGCGGATACGCGATTCCGCGACGCGGCAAATGTGAAGCTGCCCTCGCCAGAGTCCTACGACGCGGCGATTCTGGCGCTGTTCGTGCGCGTCAGCGATCGCAAAGGGAACGTGGATGTGCCACCGGAACAGGCCGCGCTTGCCCAACAGGTTTATAAATCCGGCAAACCGGTCGTCACGCTGGCATTCGGCAGTCCTTATTTAATCGAGGGCTTCCCGCAAGCAGAAACGTGGCTGGGCGCGTTCGGTATCAGCGACGTCGCGCAAATTTCCATGGCTCGCGCGCTGTTCGGTGAGATTCCCGTGCGCGGACATTTGCCAGTGACCATTCCGGGCGTGCAGCTGAAAGCCGGCTTCGGTATCGAATTGCCGGCGGACGCGATGAAACTGCAGCCGATGGATGTTCGTAGCGAAGCGCAACTGCAACCGGCGTTTGACGTAATTGAAGCCGCGATCAAGGACAAAGCGTTTCCGGGAGCCACGCTCGCGGTAGGGTACGGCGGAAAAGTTTCGCTGCACGCGTTCGGCAAACAAACCTACCAAGCCAAGTCTCCCAACATCGCGATCGACACGATGTACGACATCGCTTCGCTGACAAAAGTGGTGGCGACTACGACGATCGTCGCGAAACTGGCGGAAGGCGACTTCCCTGTTCGCTTGGATCTTGACGCGAGCGTGGAGCGCTATCTGCCCGAATGGGCCAGCGGCCCGCAGCCTGAGTGGCGTCACCGCGTCACCGTTCGTCATTTGCTTACGCACACTTCCGGGCTGGCGCCATTCAAGGAATATTGGCGCACCTCAAAATCAAAACAGGACACACTAGACAAGATTTTTGCGGAGCCGCTCGACTACGAGCCGGGAACAAAAGAAATCTACTCCGACCTGGGAATTATTTTGATGGCGGAAATTATCGAACGCTTGACGGGACAGAAGCTCGATACCCTTGCGCGCGAATATATTTTTTCCCCTATGGCGATGTCGAATACTATGTTCAAGCCGCCGAAGAAACTTTGGCCGGAGATTGCCCCAACGGAAATCGACAATCAGTATCGCCACCGTCTGATTCAGGGCGAAGTTCACGATGAAAATGCGGCGGCGATCGGCGGAGTTTCTGGTCACGCCGGGGTATTCAGTACCGCACCGGATTTGGCTGCGTTCTGCCAGATGCTGCTGAACGGTGGTGTGTACGGGCACCAACGAATTTTGCGACGAGCAACAATTTCGGAATTCACAGAAGCGCAGCAGCTTTCTGGGGGCACGCGAACGCTTGGCTGGGCCGTTCCGACCGAAGGCGGTTCGAGCGGACACTTTATGGGGCCACACACGTTCGGCCACACGGGCTTCACCGGCACATCAATTTGGATCGACCCAGATCGGCAGCTCTTTGTTGTGTTTCTGACTAACCGGGTGCAACCTACGCGCGAAAATCAAAAATTGGCGAATGTGCGGCCCGCACTGCACGACGCGGTGCTGCAATCCCTGGGCTTGGCAGCACCCGCGACCTCGATTAAGTAAAAAGCATTGCCAGTTGTGTGACTACCTCGAAAGGATATTTTGGGCTAGATCATCTGCCGCTAGTCGTACGCTGTCCGGCTTGCCTAGATCGCGCCAGTAGTATTGGTCGGCGCGAAATGCGGTGATTTTCTCGCCCTGGCCCGAGAGACGCAAATACGTATCAATGATGGAGAACACGCCATGCTCGGTCATCAGCGGGAACAGGCTCGGAGAAATTATGTGGACGCCGGAAAATGCCAGCGGCTCAAGTGGTTGTACCGGCCGGGCAATTTCCGCTTCACGGTCACGGCCAGCAACACGGCCACAGAGCTGGCCAGCTTCGTCAAATAGCAATTGTCGTGAACTTTCGCGTTTCTGCACGGCAACCGTGACAAGAGAGTCGCTTTCTTTGTGGGACTGTAACATCAGCGCCAGATCAATCGAGCTCAGGACGTCCACGTTGTGCAGAAAAAACGCTTCCGCGTCGTTTCCGGAATTTTCCTGAAAGAACCAAGCTGCTTTCTTCAGCCCGCCCCCGGTGTCCAGCAAAATTTCCTCTCGAGAAAGTTCAATGCGCATTCCAAAACTATCATTGGCTTTAAGATAGCCGATCACCATCTCGGCAAAGTGATGGACGTTGACGATGGCTTCGCTTACGCCGAATGATTTCAAGCGAGTGAGTGTGATTTCAAGCAACGTGCGCCCGCCGATCTCCACCAAAGCTTTGGGACGGTCATCGGTTAGAGGACGCAGACGCGTACCCAGGCCCGCCGCTAAGACCATCGCTTTCATGCCCGGATACACGCAATGTTAGCCATGGCCCGCCAGAAATTCCCGGAGAGATTCCTCGCTGCGCTCGGAATGACGAATACGTACAGGAAAAGGCTTGGGGGAGTTTTCAGCGCATCTATGTGCATCAATCTCACCGCGAAATCACCGCGAAGACTTCGCCAGAACCGTTTCGTTCTCCAGCGCTTCCAGGCCGAGATGACGGACGACTACTTGCACGCCCTTGCGCGCGCGTAGACGCTTGGCCAACTGCTCCGCAAGAAACACCGAGCGATGCTGGCCGCCGGTACAGCCGAACGACACCATCAAATTCTTGAATCCGCGCTCCTGATAAGTGCTTACGCTTGCGTCCACCAGCGATAGCACGCTGGCGAGAAACTGGTGCACGCTTTCCTGCTGATTCAGGTAGTCGATCACCGGCTGATCCTTGCCGGTCAGCGTCTTGAAGCGTTCTTCGCGTCCGGGATTGGGCAGGCTGCGCGCGTCGAAGACAAACCCTCCTCCGTTGCCGGAGTCGTCTTTAGGTAAACCCCTGTGATAGGAAAAACTGTAGATGCGCACTGTCAAGTTGTCAGCTTCGCCCGCGATGGCGTGCAGTTTTTCAGAGGCCAGCATGTTCTTGAACGCATCCATCAGTGTTGGCAGTTGGACCGGAAGCTCCACGTTATGCGCCAGCCAGCGAAGATTTTTCAGCGCAAACGGAACGCTTTGCAGAAAGTGCGCTTTCCTCTCGTAAAAACCGCGAAAACCGTAGGCGCCGAGTGCTTGCATAATGCGCACGTAAACGTACGCGTAGTAGTGGCGCTGAAATTCGTCGCGCTCTATTTTGGTGTGACCGCTGAGCGCGTTGAGATAGTGCTCAAGAAGATGCTGACGCAACTCTGGCGTCAAATCGGCCTTGGCGTCGAAGAGCATGGAAGCGATGTCGTATTGCAAAGCGCCTTTGCGGCCGCCCTGATAATCCACAAAATATGGATTTCCGCGGCGTAGCATCACGTTGCGGGACTGGAAGTCGCGGTACAGGAAATAGTCGCAATTGGCACTGAGTAGAAAGTCGGTCAATTTCCCAAAATCATTCTCCAGCGCGGACTCGCTGAAAGGAATCCCGGCAAGACGAAGAAAATAATATTTGAAGTAATTGAGATCCCAGGTGATCGATTGCCGGTCGAAACTGCCACAGGGATAGCACAAGCTGTAATCGAGATCGCGTCCGGCTTCCACCTGAAAACGCGGCAGCGTGGCCACAACATTTTCGTAGGCAGTCACGACCTGCGGCGCGATTTGTTCGTTGGTACGATTCCTGGAGAGAAACTCAAAGAGCGTCGTGTCGCCCAGGTCTTCTTCGAGATACGCGCCCTGATCCAAATCTTCCCCATAAATTTCCGCAACCGGCAGACCATGCTTGCGAAAGTGTTTGGAAAAAGAGAGGAACGCGGCGTTTTCTTCGCGCACGCCGTAAAGGATGCCTATGGCGCTGGCGTTTTCGCTCGACAACCGGATGATCTTGCGTCCCGAACCGCCCAATTCGCCTTGTAGCGGGAGTACGCGGTCCGGCGGCGAATGAAAATGCTGTTCGAAAAGCTTTCTTAGCAAATCCATGAATTCGATTCCATAGAGCCGTATTTGCGTAGCGGCCGGGAGCTCGCCTTTTAGAATAGCCGATTAGGACGCAAGGCACGATACGTTAAGCCTTTTGGTGTCCATCGAATTAGTCCCAAGCCGGCGTCTCGCGGTTTATCTTCGTTTGCGTAGTAACCCTCTCGCTGCACCGACTTTTCTTCCGTCCAACGCGGTTTCGGGCTATTTTCATCGAGCGTATATAATGCAGTAGTGAGCCCTAGCCAAAAAAAAGTTCTGCTCGCCGAAGAACGCCTCACCGAAATGCGCAATCCCGATTCGATGGATCTGGATCGGCTCTCGACGGAAGAAATTATTCGCTTGATGAATGAAGAGGACGGCAAAATCGCGACGGCCGTGGGGCAGGAAATTCCGGCAATTGCCCGCGCGGTGGAAGCGATCGTAAACGGAATACGAAATGGCGGACGTCTTTTCTATGTTGGGGCGGGATCGAGCGGCCGGCTTGGCGTGCTAGACGCTGCGGAATGTGCGCCGACCTTTGGCACCTCGCGCAAACTGGTGCAAGCGTTGATTGCCGGGGGGAAGCGCGCAGTGACCAACGCCGTCGAGGGAGCGGAAGATTCCACGAAAAATGGCGAGCGAGATCTGGCGGCAAAGCACCTGACTCGAGATGATGTGGTCATCGGCATCGCAGCGAGCGGCACGACGCCGTACGTGGTGGGGGCGCTGAAGCACGCGCAAAAACGCAAAGCCACGACGGTCGCCTTAACCGCCAATCGCAGCATGCCCGTAGCCCGGTTGGCAGAGATTTTGATCTCGCCGGAAGTCGGTCCAGAAGTTCTGACCGGATCGACACGACTGAAAGCCGGCACCGCGCAAAAAATGGTGCTCAACATGCTCTCAACTGCTGCGCTGGTGCGGCTGGGACATGCGTATGAAAACCTGATGATCGATTTGCTCGGTACAAACCAGAAGCTTTCTGATCGCTCGCTGCGAATTCTTGTTGAGGCGAGCGGCAAAAGTGTGTCCGGGGCAAGACACGCGCTGCGGAAATCCGGACACGATTTGCGCGTAGCGCTGGTAATGCTGAAGAAAAATGTGAATGTCTTCGAAGCCAAGCAATCTCTGAAATCTGCCGGTGGCAACCTGCGCCGCGCATTGGGAGAGTCGTAGCGGACAATGAACTCGGCGAATTATCGCTCGCTAACAAAAGATCATGGATAAATTTCTTATCAGCGGTGGCACTCCATTACACGGCACTGTAGAAATTAGCGGAGCAAAGAACGCCGCTCTGCCTGCAATGGCGGCTTCCCTGCTGACTGCTGATCGCATGGCGTTGCATAACGTAGCGATGGTTCGCGACATTATCACCATGGGTAAACTCCTTGCGTACATGGGTGTCTCCGTAGCCACCAGCGAATTCCCGGCCGCGGACTACTCTTTTCAGGCGCACACCATCAGCGATGCCGTTGCACCGTACGAACTCGTCAAAACCATGCGCGCTTCCATTCTGACCCTCGGTCCAACGCTGGCACGTACCGGACTGGCGCGCGTTTCGCTCCCCGGCGGATGCGCCATCGGAGCGCGGCCTGTGGATTTGCATCTGAGCGCCCTGGAGAAAATGGGCGCGGAAATCGCCACCTCCCACGGTTACATCGAGGCTCGTGCGCCGCGAGGCGGCAGGCTCAAGGGCGCTCACATCGTGTTCGAAAAAATTACCGTGACCGGCACGGAGAATATTTTGATGGCTGCAGCGCTCGCCGACGGCGAAACGGTTCTGGAAAATTCCGCATGCGAGCCAGAGATCACGGATTTGATCGCGCTGCTGCGAAAAATGGGAGCGAAAATATCCGGCGATGGAACTCCGACCCTGCATATTCAAGGAGCCTCTTCACTAGGCGGCGCAGAGCATGCCGTTATCTCGGATCGCATTGAAGCCGGCACGTTTTTGGTCGCTGGTGCTATCACGAATGGCGACCTCACTCTTACCAAATGCGAACCGCTGCACTTAGGAGCGATCATCAGCAAGTTGCGCGATGCCGGAGTATCCATTGAAGAAAACGGACCGGGAAGTTTGCGCGTGCGCGGCGTGAAAAAACTGGTTGCTGCAGATCTGACCACCGAGGAATATCCGGGCTTCGCTACAGATATGCAGGCGCAATACATGGCGCTGGCTACGCAGTCTGAAGGCGCATCCACCATCACCGAAACCATTTTTGAGAATCGCTATTTGCACGCCAGCGAAATGACCCGTATGGGCGCGCATATTTCAATTGATGGCCGCCGGGCCATCGTGCGTGGCCCTACGCAACTTAGCGGCACCACAGTGCAGGCCTCGGATCTGCGCGCCAGCGCCAGCCTGGTCCTAGCAGCTTTGGTGGCCAATGGCGAAACCACCATCGAGCGCGTTTATCACATCGATCGCGGCTATGAGCGCATTGTTGAGAAACTCAGCGCAGTCGGGGCCAACATTACTCGCGTTCACGCGCCTTCCAGCTAGGCTTCCGCGCGGCACTGGTCGAACTCTGCTCACCGTAACCAATTGCGCGCACGCTTCCGCGGGTGCAAAGAATCCGTCCGAGGGATAACACATCTTAGTGCAAACGTTGAGCCGCTCTTGTTGAGCCCGGGGGGTGTCATGGATTTCTCCGCTAAGGCTAAGGCATGCTCGGAGTCGCCAATCAAAACTCCAGTCACTCCGACAAAGCAGTGGCAGCGTTCGAGAAATGCGCCGCGGTAAAAGACAACCTGCAGGCAATCTGCGCGAGCGGAGCGGAACAGGCCAAGAAGGACGCGACTCAGGCGTCGCCAAAATACGTTTTGCTGATTTTGCCTGCCCGTAGAGCTTTGCTACAATTTACCGCGCCGCTTATGCCAGCGCGCAAGACGCCGGCGCTTTCGCCAGATCGATCCGCAAAAAGGGTGAACACATGTCCGACACTCAGCTTCTGGAAAAAATCGACGCCGCTATCGCCGAAAAAAATCTGCTGAATCATCCCTTTTATCAGGACTGGCAAGCGGGCAAACTTTCCCGCGAATCCCTGCAGCTATACGCCGCGCAGTATTACCGCCACGTCGAAGCCTTCCCACAGCACCTGCGTGTTCTCGCCGACCGCGCCGATGCTTCGCTGAAACCGGTGGTACTGGAAAATCTTGCCGAAGAAGAGAATTCCGTGTGCTCGCACCCCCAACTGTGGCGCGATTTCGCCGCAGCGCTCGGTGTAAGCGAAGAAGACATCACTTCCGCGCCTTCTCTCCCCGGCACGCAGAATGTCGTGCACACCTTTCGCGACATCTGCGCCAAACGCACCGTGCCGGAAGCCGTGGCCGCACTTTATGCCTACGAAGCGCAGGTCCCGGAAATTGCCACCACCAAGATTGACGGCCTGAATCGCTACTACGGAATCAACGATGCCAAAGGCACAGCGTATTTTTCCGTGCATCAAGAAGCCGACAAGGCGCATCGTGCCGCGTGGCGCAACTGGCTCATGGAAAACGCCGGCGGCGATGAAGAACAAATCCTTGCTTCCACGCATGACGCATTGAACGCATTGTGGGGCGCGCTGGACGCCGTCCACTGCGGCTCCTGCTCCAGGAATTAATCGAAACGCATTTCTCCTGATCTGAACAAGGGAAACAACTAGGCAAAAAAAAGGCCCCTGGGTTTCCCAGAGGCCCTTTTTGTTCTTAAGAGGAAACGTCGAAACTACTCAGCTGCGGCTGAACTCGACGCATCGGTAACGCCACTGGCCGCTGCTTCTTTTCTCTGCGCCTTTTCGCGGGCTTCCTTGATAAGCGCCTTGCGCGACAGGCGGACCTTGTTGCCTTCGATCGAAAGAACTTTCACCAGTACCTGGTCGCCCAGTTTCAGTTCATCGCGCACGTCGCGAATGCGCTGTTCGGAAATTTCGCTGATGTGCAGCAAGCCGTCAGTGCCGGGGAACAATTCAACGAATGCGCCGAATTCCGCCAGGCGAACGACCTTGCCGAGATACGTTTTGCCAATTTCCGCGCTGGCCGTCACATCGCGCACCATCTGCAACGCCGCGTCGCCGCCGGATCCGCTAGTGGCGAAAATATGCACTGTTCCGTCCTCGTGCACGTCAATCTTCACGCCAGTGGCTTCGATGATGGACTTGATCTTCTTGCCGCCAGGCCCAATCAGGTCACGAATCTTGTCGGTAGGAATCGACAACTTGAAGAGGCGCGGCGCGTACGCGGAAATCGCGGTGCGCGCTTCGCTAAGAGTCGCGTCCATGATGTCCAGAATTTCCAGGCGGGCTTTCTTCGCTTGTGCCAGGGCTTCACGCATCATCGGGATGCTGATGCCGCCGACTTTGATGTCCATCTGCAGTGCGGTGATTCCGGTGCGCGTTCCGGCAACTTTAAAGTCCATGTCGCCGTAGTGATCTTCCGCGCCCGCAATGTCGGTCATGACCGCGTATTTGCCGCTGTCTCCAACGACCAGGCCCATTGCGATGCCGGCACAGGGAGACTTGAGTGGAACGCCCGCATCCATCATTGCCAGAGAGCCGCCGCAGACCGTGGCCATTGAAGACGATCCGTTGGATTCAAGAATGTCGCTTACCAACCGCATCGCGTAGGGGAATTCCGTTTCCGGCGGCAACAAGCTGACCAATGCACGTTCCGCCAAGGCACCGTGACCGATCTCGCGCCGGCCCGGCCCGCGAACCGGCTTCACTTCGCCAACGCTGAACGGCGGGAAATTGTAGTGCAGCATAAAGCGCTTGTGCTGGTCCTGCGCAAACAGCAGATCCAACCGTTGCTGATCCTCTTTCGTTCCCAAGGTGAGAGTGGCCAATGCTTGCGTCTCGCCGCGGGTGAACAAAGCGGAACCGTGCACGCGCGGCAGCAATCCAACTTCACAGGTAATTTTGCGAATCTTGTCGAATGCGCGTCCATCCGGGCGGCGGCGATTATTCAGAATTTCGTCCCGGAAGATGTCTTCCTTTAAACGATCGAAGGCGCGCTTAGTCAGCGCCAGCTTTTCTTCATCTTCTTCGGGAACGGTTGCGACGATCTTGGCCTTCAGTTCATCAATGAGGCGATAGCTTTCTTTCTTCGGATGCTTTTCGGTGTCCAGCGCGTCCTTCAACTCGGTGCCGTAGGTTTTCTTAATCGAATTGTAGATACTCTGATCAAAAGGCCACGGCGCAACTTCAACTTTTTTCGGTTTCAATTGCGCGTGCAGTTCCTTGATCGCGGCCACAATCTTTTTCACTTGCGCGTGGCCAAATTCCAGAGCTTCCACCACGGTCTCTTCGGACACTTCCAGAGCGCCGGACTCCACCATCATGATGGCTTCGTCGCTGCCTGCAATCACGATGTTGATCAGGCTGGTTTTCTGCTCGGCCACGGTCGGGTTGGCAACCAGCTGGCCATTCACAAGTCCTACACGAACCGCTGCAATGGGCGTCGGAAAGGGCAGATCGCTGCAATAAGCCGCGGCCGCTGCGCCGGTCACCGCAATGACGTCTGGATCATTGTCGCTGTCCGCGGACAGCACCATGGAATTCACTTGGGTCTCGTTGCGCCATGATTCCGGGAACAGCGGGCGCAGCGGCCGGTCAATCAATCGCGAAGTC
>WNFO01001887.1_pt1 | contig 21207 bp, 16 predicted proteins | sample 5400251 | NCBI WGS metagenome assembly WNFO01 (sample SAMN13153354, study PRJNA577476) | soil metagenome | isolation source: 100 cm saprolite under Madrone tree | place: USA:California | collected 2016-06-14
CAGGTGCCGGGCGCACTGAAGAGGCCGTCTTGTAAGTCACGATACAAAGGCACTCCCGCGCTCCCACAGCAGAGGCAGGTTGGACAGGGCACTGCACGCATGTATGCCTGCTCTAAGGAAGCACTGCCTTCCCGTATCGGTACGCGTTCAGCAACCGCCGTGACTGCAGCAGCCACGGACTCTTTCTAGACCTGTCGAGAACTGCGGAGCTGGCCAGGACGCCCAGCACGTGCTCGGCCAGCGCCACGGTAGTGAAATTGCGCTTGTAGAAATCAAACAATTTCCGCATCAGCTCGCTATACCTGGCGCGGGTTGTCGGCGATGCCATCTGCTTCTCATGATCCACGAGCTCGCGTAGTTCCATCAGCAGCGGACGGGGCAGTTTGTGTATCGTCCACCTGGGGCAATCCTCCAGGCCCAGGAAGTACGGAGCGGTTCCCTGAGCCACGATTTCGTGATGCCTCATGCAGTCCCACCCGGCCTTTCTCATGGTGATTCCGAAATAGGACTCTTGGTACTGCTGGTAGTACGCCGGTTCGGTGTTAAAGACATAGGTCGAGCGGTCTCTCGGGTCGCACGGTGCAAACACTCGCCGCTTGCGCGTCAGGTTTTCTTCGAATGCCGGATCGCTCACGAATTTCTTCGCTGGCGCTGCAAAATGTATCGGCTGCACGAACGGCGCCAGCGGCTGCAGCAGTTCCCTTTTGAAATAGGTTCCCTTACCGAGCAGGGACCATTTCAAGCGCGTGTCATCCTCACCATCGATGAACGCCACGCGACTCGGCGGATAGTGCTTCAGGACCTGCGGCAAATAGTCGCTGCACCGACGGATGCCGCCGTAGATGACCAAGTCGAAATACGTGGCCTGAATCTTAGCGACGATCCCCGAGCGGTCGATCTCGACCTCGGGCAGGTTCGCGTACACAGTATAGCCACGCCCGTAGAGCGCATGCTTGAGCTCATCCGGCTGCTCGTAGAGCGAGACGATGCGGCCGACGTCAACTGCATGCGTTCCCAGGAGCTCGCGCAGCCCGTGAAACAGCAGATCGCACTGATAGTCCTCGCCCCGGCCGGACGACACATAAAGCACTTTCATTCTGGTTCGAACAGCCGACGAAAGTAGGCGATCGTTTCCCTCAAGCCATCCTCCAGCGGCACCTTAGGGACCCAGTCGAGGGCTTTTCGCGCCAGGGAAATGTCCGGTTGCCGCTGGCGCGGATCATCGGGTGGCAGGGGTTGGAAGACGAGCTTTGATGAAGAGCCCGTCAAGCGCAAAACCTCCTCCGCGAGCTGCAGCATGGTGAATTCCGCTGGGTTACCGATATTGACCGGCCCGGAGAAGCCCGCCGGGCTGTCCATCATGCGCACCAGTGCCTCGATCAGATCGTCCACGTAGCAGAAACTGCGCGTCTGCCGTCCATCCCCGAATATGGTTATGTCCTCGCCGCGCAGAGCCTGCATGATGAAGTTGCTGACCACGCGTCCGTCGTTCGGGTGCATTCGAGGACCATAGGTGTTGAAGATACGCACCACCTTGATGTCGAGGCCGTGCTGCCGCCGATAGTCGAAAAACAGTGTCTCGGCGCAGCGCTTCCCCTCGTCGTAGCACGAGCGTATGCCGATCGGATTGACCCGGCCCCAATACTCCTCCGGTTGAGGATGAATCTCAGGATCCCCGTAGACTTCGCTCGTCGAGGCTTGAAGGATGCGCGCTTTCACCCGCTTGGCTAGTCCCAGCATATTGATGGCCCCGTGCACGCTGGTTTTGGTCGTCTGAACCGGATCGAATTGATAGTGCACGGGGCTAGCGGGACACGCGAGGTTGTATATGCGGTCGACCTCGACATACAAAGGGAACGTGACGTCATGGCGCAGCAACTCGAAATAGGGAGAATCCCGCAGATGGGCGATATTGCGCTTCGACCCGGTGAAGAAATTATCAACGCACAGCACGTCGGCGCCCGCTGCAATCAGTCGCTCGCACAAATGGCTGCCCAGAAACCCGGCGCCGCCGGTGATCAGTGCTCTGTTCATGATTTCCCGACGCAAACTCCCACTCGTTGCTGCTTCTCGCCAGATCGGGCACCGGCCCGCGTGTGCAAACCGCAATTGTACTGAAGCTCGAGCTTTTTGAGGGCTGGCTTGAGAGGAAGGTTCAGATCTTCAGCTCGTCACGGTTGGCGAGAAACCAGCCGTACGTGGAACGAATACCGGTCTCGAGCGGGATTCTCGGAGACCACCCGAGTGCGGCAAGACGCGAGGTATCGAGGAGTTTACGCGGAGTTCCGTCGGGCTTGGACGCATCGAAACGCAGTGAGCCGCTAAAGCCCACAACGCGACGGATCGTCTCTGCCAGGTCCGCAATGGTTTCATCTCGTCCCCACCCCACATTGATCGCGCGCTCGTCCTCGTACGTTTCCATGAGGAAAAGGCACGCATCAGCAAGGTCATCGACGTGCAAGAACTCGCGCCGCGGTTTCCCCGTGCCCCAGACCTCGACTTCCGCCGCATCAGCCTCCTTGGCCTCGTGAAACTTACGCAGCAACGCCGGCAGCACGTGTGAATTTTGCGAGCTGAAGTTGTCGCCGGGACCATACAGATTGGTCGGCATGGCCGAGATTGCGTTGAAACCATACTGCCGCCGATAGGCTTGGCACATCTTCAGGCCGGCAATCTTTGCAATCGCATACCACTCGTTGGTCGGCTCGAGCGGGCCCGTCAGCAGACAGTCCTCCGGCATGGGCTGCGGGGCATGTTTGGGATAGATGCAGCTCGAGCCCAGGAACAGCAGCTTCTTCACGCCGTTGCGGTACGCTGCATCGATAACATTGGTCTGGATGGCGATGTTATCCCGCAGAAATTCCGCCGGATAGGTATCGTTGGCGTGGATACCCCCCACCTTCGCCGCCGCCAGGAATACGTACTCCGGGCGCTGCTCGACAAAAAACGCCTCCACGGCATCCTGCCGTGTCAGATCAAGCTCGTCCCTGGCGCGCAGCACGAGATTCTCATAACCATCCGCGCGCAGGGCACGAACGATCGCGGAACCCACGAGACCACGATGGCCCGCGACGAAGATCCTGGCGTTCCTCTGCATAGCGAAGGCGCCTATTCCCGGTGTTGATAAGTTTTGAAGCCTTGGCGCGCGATCAGTGCATCGCGGCGAGCGATTTCCAGATCGCAGCCGACCATTTCCTGGATCAAGGCCTGAAATGTGATCTCCGGCTGCCACCCGAGCTTGCGGCGCGCCTTGCTGGCGTCTCCCAGCAGAGTGTCGACCTCCGTCGGCCGAAAATACCGCGGATCTATTTTGACGAGACAGCGACCGCTCTCTTCATCGACGCCCTGCTCTTCCAACCCGCGACCGCGCCATAGGATGCGCATACCCAATAAGTCGGCCGCCCGCTCGAGGAACTCGCGCACCGAATGCTGCTCGCCCGTGGCAATGACGAAATCTTCGGGCTCCGCCTGCTGCAGGATGAGCCACTGCGCGCGCACATAGTCGCGCGCATGCCCCCAATCCCGAAGCGCGTCGAGGTTGCCCAGATACAGGCATTGGTCGAGCCCCTCGTGAATGCGGGCGAGGCCGCGGGTGATCTTGCGGGTGACGAACGTTTCCCCCCGGATTGCGGACTCGTGGTTGAAAAGGATTCCATTGCAGGCATACAGGCCGTAGGCCTCGCGATAGTTGACCGTTATCCAGTACGCGTAGGCCTTGGCCGCACCATAGGGGGAGCGCGGATAGAACGGCGTCGTTTCACGCTGCGGCGTTTCCTGCGCCTTGCCGTACATTTCCGAAGTCGAAGCCTGGTAAAAGCGCGTCTTCTTACCGAGATCCAATATGCGGATCGCTTCCAGGATCCGCAGCGTTCCCAGCGCGTCCGAATTCGCCGTGTATTCCGGAGTCTCGAACGAAACCGCCACGTGGCTCTGCGCTGCAAGGTTGTAGATCTCGTCGGGCTGCACCTGTTGAATGATGCGGATCAGATTGGTCGCATCGGTGAGATCGCCGTAATGCAGATGCAGCTTCACACCGCTCTGGTGCGGGTCCTGATAGAGATGATCGATGCGCTCGGTATTGAACGAGGAGGCACGCCGCTTGATCCCGTGTACCTCATAGCCCTTGTCGAGCAAGAGCTCTGCAAGGTAGGCGCCATCCTGGCCGGTAATGCCGGAAATCAGAGCTGTTTTGGACATCGCGGATACTCGTTCATCGTTCAGGCTGAGGCGGATCTCTGTCCCCTCTGAAGCAATGCCTGGTGGCGCTGCAAGTGCCAGTCGACCAGTTGCTCGAGTCCCTCCTGCAGAGGTACGCGGGCGATGAAGCCGAGTTCACTACGCGCTTTTGCGCTGTCGATGGCGTAGCGTCGATCGTGCCCGGGCCGATCTCTCACGTAGCTGATCAGACTGTCGCTGGGGTTGTGCCTGGCGGCCGGCGTTTGTGGAAAACAGCGACGCAATTCCGCCTCTTCCCCCAGACGCCTGTCCACTAGTGCGCACAGCGTGCGAACGAGATCGATGTTCTGACGCTCGCAGCGAGCGCCGATGTTGTACAAGTCGCCAATCCTGCCCCGCTGCAGAATCAAATCGATGGCGCGACAATGATCGCTGACGTGCAACCAGTCGCGCACATTGCGTCCGTCGCCGTATACCGGCAACGGCTTGCCTTGCAGGATATTCGTGATCGTCAGCGGAATCAGTTTCTCCGGAAACTGATATGGACCGTAATTGTTCGAGCAGTTGCTGATCGTGGTCTGCAATCCATACGTGTGGTGGTACGCCCGCACAAGATGATCGGATGCCGCCTTGCTCGCCGAGTAAGGCGAGTTCGGTGCGTACGGCGTCGTCTCCGTGAATGGTGGATCACCAGGGCCGAGTGAGCCGTACACCTCATCCGTCGACACATGATGAAAGCGATGTGCCGGTACGCTTCTCTCCTCGAGCCATACCTGCCGCGCGGCTTTGAGCAGCGAATGCGTGCCGGTGACATTTGTCTCGATGAATGCATCCGGCCCGAGGATCGATCGGTCGACGTGCGACTCGGCGGCGAAGTGCACCACAGTGTCGAGCCGCTCATCGCGTAGCAGCGCTTCGACGAGGCGCGTATCGCGAATGTCACCCTGGACGAAACGCAGCTGGGGGTGATCCTTCACGGGATCCAGATTGGCGAGGTCGCCGGCATAGGTGAGCGCATCGAGCACTACCAGCTGCTCGCCCGGGTGCTCCTTGAGCCAGTGATGAACGAAATTGGCGCCGATAAATCCGGCGCCACCGGTGACGAGTAGTCTTGCCACGCCGATCTATTGTCCTGTTATGGAACGGATCAGGAATTATACGCAAGCGATTGAAAACTTACAGCTTTCTCGGATCGCGCTGCGCCGAGGAAGACAAGCCGTCGAGTCGCTCGTCTTATGATAGCAAACGCCATTTCAGGTGGATAAATACCCCGACCCTGAATAGGTGCCGCGTCCGGCACGCAGGCTATACGAGCTCACGCAACGTGGCGCGCAGCCCTGCTCGCCACGGCGCCGGTGTCAGCCCAAGGATTTCGGCACTTTCTGCCGTATCGAGAACGCTGTTCGCGGGGCGACGGGCAGGTGTTGGATAGTCTGCCGTCGTTATCGGAGTTACCTGGATGGGCTGCGCGAGCAGCCCCGCGGCCGTGGCGTCTTCTGCGATGGCGCGCGCAAAGTCATACCAGCTCGCGACGCCCATATTCGTCCAATGCAGCACGCCCTGCACATGTGGCAGATCGACTATGCGCCAGATCGCGCGCGCGATCGAAGCCGCTGTCGTGGGTGAACCGTGTTGATCGGCAACCACGCGCACGAAGCCTCGTTCGCGCATAAGGCGGAGCATCGTCAGCAAAAAATTCCTACCCTGCGCGGCATAAACCCAGGCGGTGCGCAGCACGACTGCGCGCGCGCCCAATGCAGCGAGCACGCCGCGCTCGCCTTCCAGCTTGGTTCGACCGTACACATTGAGCGGATTGGGAGCGTCGCCGGTCTTATAAGGCGTAGCGCTGCGGCCGTCGAAGACATAGTCCGTGGAAATATGAATCACTCGGCATCCCGGAATGCGCAGCGCTGCCTCAGCCAAATGACATGGTGCTGTTGTGTTGATCTGAGCCGCGACCTCCGGCTCGGATTCCGCCTTATCAACCGCCGTGTACGCCGCGGCATTGATGAGGATGTGGGGGTGAACCGCCTCGACCATCCTGCGCACCGCGTCCGCGTCGCGAATATCGAGCTGCTCGCGAGTCACCGCCGATACTTCGACGTACGAGGGCACTGATTTCAGCAATGCGCGCCCCACCTGCCCGCCCGCACCGGTAATCAGGGCCTTCACGCGTAGCACTCAGCGTCCTTGAACAGCGGGGCGCTGGCATCTTTTGTCGACAGCAACGGCGCCACGCCGGCAGGCAGCGGCCATTGCACGCGAATCTGCGGATCGTCCCAGCGAATTGCCCGCTCGTGCTGCGGAGCGTAGAAATCGCTGCACTTGTACAAAAAGTCGATCTCGTCGCTGAGCGCCAGATAGCCATGAGCAAAGCCCGGTGGTATCCACAGCATGCAATGGTTCGTGTCGCTCAGCACCCTGCCAACCCACTGGCCGAAGCGCGGCGAGCTGCGGCGGACGTCGACTGCAACGTCAAATACCTCGCCCTTCGTCACGCGCACGAGCTTTCCCTGCGGCTGCTGGATCTGGTAGTGCAGTCCACGCAGCGTGTGCCGCACGGAGCGGCTGTGGTTGTCTTGCACGAATTTCACGCCCAACCCTGCTGCGGCGAATTTGCGCTCTTCCCAAGACTCGAAGAAGAAGCCCCGCGGATCGCCAAACACCCGCGGCCTGATCAGAACGACATCAGGGATTTCAGTGGGCTCGAATTCCATATCACGCTTGCCCGTGCAGGATCTCGAGAAGGTAGGCGCCGTAGCCGGTTTTGGCCAGGGGACGTGCGAGCTGTTCGAGCTGCTGCGCGCCGATGTAGCCGGATCTGAAGGCAATCTCCTCCGGGCAGCAGACTTTCAGGCCCTGACGGCTCTCGATGGCCTCTATGAACATGGCCGCCTGCAAGAGCGATTCGTGGGTGCCGGTGTCGAGCCAGGCGATGCCTCGGCCGAGCAGCTCTACCCGCAGCATACGGCGTTGCAGGTAGGCGCGATTCACATCAGTGATCTCGAGTTCCCCACGGGCCGATGGCTTCAGCGAAGCCGCGATATCGAGCACCTGATTGTCATAAAAATACAATCCCGTGACCGCGTAATGCGATTTTGGATGAGCTGGCTTCTCCTCGATATCCAGCGCGCTGCCGTGCGCGTCGAACTGCACGACGCCGTAGCGTTCCGGGTCGCGGACGCGATGTGCAAACACGGTGGCACCGGAGGTGTGTTGGGCCGCAGCCTGTAACTGCTCGGGAAGACCGTGGCCGTAGAAAATGTTGTCGCCGAGGACGAGCGCAACCCGCTCCTGGCTGACAAAGTGCCGGCCGATCACGAATGCCTGGGCGAGCCCCTCCGGCCGCGGCTGCCCCGCGTAGCTCAACGCAATACCCCACTTGCGCCCGTCCCCCAGCAGTCGCTGATATAGCGGCAGATCTTCGGGAGTTGAAATCAGAAGAATGTCGCGCACACCCGCCAGCATCAGCGTCGACAGCGGATAGTAGACCATCGGCTTGTCATACACCGGCAACAGCTGCTTGCTCACGCCGAGCGTGACGGGGTGCAAGCGCGTACCCGCTCCGCCGGCCAGCACGATGCCTTTGAGGGCCATATGAATTCTCGATTGCGCTGCAAATCAGAGCGAATGCACGGCCGCCACTGCGATCGCCACGTTATACAAAATGGATGTCACTGCCTGCCAGAACGGCAGCGCCGGGAGCCGTTCCGTGTTCAGCGGCACAACAATCGTGTCGCCGGGCTTGACGGTCATGGCCGATCCATGCTGGAACCAACGGCTGCCTTCGTAGGCGACCACGCTGCCATTGGCACGCACGAGATAGATCTTGCTGCGATCCGCCCTCCTGGTCATGCCGCCACTCAGCGATATGTAGTCATCGCGTGCCAGCCCGGGGCTATACAGGTGCGAGGTGGAGTTCTGGACCTCCCCAATGACGGTCACCTGCTGCTGGAACTTCGGCACGATGAGCTGATCGCCATTGCGGAGAATGACGTCCGTTGGCGATCCCGGCGGGGAGCGCAGCGTGCGCGGCAGGTCGATCACGAGTCGCCCGACAGCCTTCGCCGAGCGGAGCTGGCCAAGCAGCGATTGACCCACGCTGAGCGCATTTACCGCCCCTGCCTGACCCGCCGCCGCACCCTGCAGAGCCAGAGTCGTCAGGTCCGTCTGCATGCGCGAGGCGAGCATGTCGAGCTGCTCTTGTTCGCGTCTTTTCAGCTCTTCCCGGGTGAAGACGCTCCCCTCGGGAAACGCGTACTCCGTCAAGCCACCCGCGCGCGCAATGACCGACCTGAGAGTCTCACCGCGCTTGATCGCGTAGCTTCCAGGGAAGCGCACCTCGCCGAGAAGCGTGGCACTCCCCTGCGCTCCCCACTCGGGCACCTCCTTGACGCTGAGATTGTCGAAGGGTTCAAGCCGGATGTTCGCCGTTGGATCCCCGCGCAGCGCCGCCGACAGGTCAACGTCAACGAGCTGTGTGCGGCGGGCCTCGCCATTCACGACCTTGTAGCGCGTGAGCTCTGCATGAGTGCCGTACGCTTCGTCCGACAGGCCACCGCCGGCTCGGACGAGATCGGCCACCGACATCCCGGACTCCAGCGGATACTCGCCCGGAACCTTGACCCGGCCGTCGATACGAACCACCTCTGTGGGTTGTTGCGAGTTTCCCTGCAGGCGCAGCTCGTCCATCAACGGCTTGATGACTCGATCACGGCCTGAGGCCAGATCGAACACGACGATCCGGTCGCGTGGCAGCAACTCCACGTCGGCTGCCGAGCCGGGCGCCTTCAGTGCGGCAGCCAGATCGGCTGACAGCACGGCGATGTGGCGATCGGGAGGGAGCTCCCGCCGAATCAGCAGGTAGTGGATATCCGCATTCGCCAGAAGCTCGTCGACCGAATGCACTACATCGGTCAGATGCAAGCCCGGCCGATAGGCGAAATTGCCCGGAGTGTAGACATGACCCAGGAGGATGACTCCCGAATCCAGCGTGGTGCGCAGGCGCGTGACGCGCAACAGATCGCCGTTGCGCAGGCCCTGAACTTTCGCGGCGTCTCCTGAGAGGTTCACTTGCATGACGATCCGGCGCTCGTTCTCGTCGATGCGCGTCAGCGTCGCCTTCGATGTGTCCGCCTGCGGGGTCAACCCGCCAGCGAGCTCAACGATGTCGGCGACCGTGGATTCGCGCTTGATCTCATAGATCGCGGGCCGGCGTACTTCGCCGTCGACGGCCACCGTGAGACCCACCGGCGGAATGAAAATGACATCGCCCTGCAGAAGCTTGGTGTCGTCGGTCGTGTCGCCGTGGATCAGAAGATCGTACAGATCGAGTTGCCGCACGATCGTCCCCTGACGCTTCAGCTCGATATTGCGCAGCGAGCCGATCAGCTTGGCGCCCCCGGCGGCGTACAGCGCGGAAGTGATCGTCCCCAGGCCGCTGATCGTGTAGGAACCGGGCCGCTTCGCTTCACCGAGCACAAACACCCTGATCGAGCGGGTATCGCCCATGGAGACGCTGGCACGCACGCCGATCATCTGCCGCTCAACCCGTGATTCGATGCTGGACTTCACGCTGTTGAAGAGTTGGCCTCCGACGTTGATCGGGCCAAGCTCGGGGAAACTTATCCGGCCGTCGCGCCCCACGATCAGCCTGAGGGTGCGGTTTTGGTTGCCGTAGAGCTGGACGTTCAGCTCGTCGCCCGGACCGACGACATAGTCGGACGGTACCGGGACATTGGTGACCGGCGCGAAAGTAGATGGCGACCGGTCAAAAATGTCGTAGCCGAACGGCTTGAGCGCTTCCGCCCCGGTCCTCTTGAGGGGCAGCCGTGTGACCCGGATATCCAGGTCGCGGAACGCGGGTTCGACCTTCAGCCGCAAGGTCGCCTGATCTTCAGTCAGACCCGCAAGGGGAATGCTCTCGAAGCCCGGAAGGGTGAGCGAACCGTCGGGCGAGAGCCGGTAGGGATTCTTTGACCGGATGAGATCGATCAGGTCCTGGAGACGTTTCTTATCCTCGTCGCTGAGCCGCGTCTCGGCCCCCGCAGGAGTGGTTTGGGGTGCCGCCGCGCCCGGAATCAGCCCGGGAGTTACTCCGGCAACTACCCCCTGCGCCGCGAGTGCCGCTTGCAGGGCCTGAAGAGTTGCGACCGACGGCACGCCCTGAGCGCCGGAGTAGACGGATTGAAGGGTTTGCGAAAGCGGACGGGGTGGCAAGTGAAAATCGATCTCGATGATCACCGAGTCGTCGCCCTTCAACACGGGAATCAAGGGCTCCACTTCCTCGCCCTCGACCCCAGATCTTTGCATTCGCTCCAGATCGCTCGGGATCTGGCCTTGCCGCTGACCGGTCTGACCCTGGCCGGATACCGCGCCGCCGATACCGGTGCCTGCTCCTCCTCCCAGCTGCCTGAGGATCGCGTCCTGCTGCTCGGGAGTCAGGCTCCGAAAGATTTCGATCTGATCGGCGGTAGGGGTGGCAGTGTTCTGACCGTAGACCCGCTCGGCAAGCGGGAGGAGAGACAGGGCGGCAAAAAGAAAGCCCGTCAGCAGCACGAACGGGCGTCGCATCTCACGCATCACAGACCTTTTCGCCGTTGGAAGACACCGCACGCCCGAGCCCGCCTTCGTTCGTCTGCCGAAGTCCCGAGGCCCACACCCCCGGCTCGCCCGCGCGAAAGCGTGATTGTACTGAAGCCCGGGGTTCGGTGCCCGACCCCCGAAGGCGCACGTGCGATACTTGCGAATGCCCGCGGGCACGTCGAAGAGACTCGTAATCGGATGATCGGGAGCATCATGAAGAGAGCCAGACTCGCCAGCCCGTTGCTGCTGCTCGCGTTCCACGCGAGCGCTTTCGGGCGGGGCGTCAGCCCCTACTTACCCCTGAATCTTGAGCCGGAAATGGAGGCCCAGATCGAGCGCGTGCTCATCCTTGGAGACCAGGCGGTCCTCACGAGACCTATTCCCGCAGCGACGGTTCTCGATGCATTACCCAAGGCCTGCAAGTTCGATCAAGCATTGTGCGAGCAGGTGCAGCGCTATCTCGCCCGCTACACCCACACCTCGGGCCTCGCACATGCGAGTGTCGAAGGCGCCTCGACTCACGGCGCCGACACCACCCTTCCGAATCGCTACGGGATGGGCAACAAAAGCGTCTTGGCGGCGTCGGCGGATATTTACGTGCAACCGAGCGATTATCTCCTCCTCAACATAGGCGCCGTGGCTTACGACGCCAGGACGGACCTCGCCGGCTCGATGGTCAGTCTTGGCTTCAGCTTCGCGCAGCTCGACCTCGGATATCGGCCCCACTGGCTGTCGCCCATGACCGACAGCAGCATGCTGACGAGCACGGAAGCGCCCACCATGCCGTCGCTGACACTCTCCAATTACGTGCCGCTCACGCGCCTTGGCCTGCAGTACGAATTCTTTCTCGCGAGAATGTCGACCTCGGACCACATCCTGTACCGCGGCGGGTTCACCAGCGGCCATCCGCGACTGGGGGGTATCCACTTCGCCATAGAGCCGGTCAGCGGGTGGTCGATTGCCTTCAACCGACTCGTGCAGTTTGGAGGCGGCGCGCGTTCGAACACCTCGTTCAGCGATCTGCTGCGCGCTTTCTTCAATCCCTCGCGGTACGCCAACTTCAATGATCCGAACAATCCCAACAAAGTGGAGAACCAGGAAGCTTCATTCACCAGCAGCTTTCTCTTCCCGGCAAAGATCCCGTTCGCCGTATACGCGGAGTATGCCGGTGAAGACACTTCGCGCGGCAGAAGCTACCTGCTCGGCAACTCGGCCTTGTCGATGGGAATTCACTTTCCCCGTCTATGGCGGCACTTCGATTTCACGTACGAAACGTCTGAGTGGCAGAACGGGTGGTATGTGCACGAAGTCTACCAAGACGGCATGACCAACTTCGGACATGTCACGGGCCATTGGGGAGCGGATCAGCGTATCCTCGGAGACGGAGTCGGAGCTCAGAGTCACATAGTGCGCGTCGGCTGGCAGCCGCCATTTGGGGGGCTGCTGGACTTGCGCTACCGGACGCTGCAAAACCAGTCTTACGGACAGTTCCCTTACCAGCGCTTCCGGGACATCACGCTCCAATATTCGCGCCCGTGGCAGCAGAACACGATAGGCGGTGAGGTGGAGGGCGGCAGGGACGTGTTCGGCAACAGCTTCTCGCGCATTGCGGCATTCGTCCGATTCGGGGAGGACGGCGGCGGGCTCGCGAGCTCGCTATCTGACTCAATCAGCGACGGCGAGGAGTCCGGGGACAAAAAGGGCGAGATCTTCGTCGATGCCGGAACCAATACCAACAAGGTCCGCATCGATTTGACGGATGGTCTTTACAAGACGCTGGCACCGAAGAAGACCGGAGCGCATTTCGCGCTCGGCGCTCGGCGCTTCGTCTCGGAGCACAGCGATCTCGGCGCGCGCCTGGAGCTCGACGACGTCCAAGGCCATAGTCTGATTGGCTTTCGCGCATTCGATTACCGGTACCGTTTCGATGGACCGCTCGCCGCCACCCTCTTCATAGGTGCTGCTCGCTACGCGTTACGATTACCGGCGTATGGCATCTACTATGGCGCCGGGGCTCAATGGCGGAATGTCCTGCCCGGGTGGGATCTTGGCATCGACTGGCGCTACGCGAACAGCATCGCCCGCGACAACCTGCTACCGGGCGATCCTGTCAGCGCCATCGGCCGGCCCGACAGCTTCTATGATGTGACGAGTTGGACGTTCTCGGTCAGCCGCCACTTTTGAGTGGAGTGTGCCTTACCCGCCTACGAATGTCCTGCCCGGGTGGGATCTTGAGATAAATTCTTGAGAGTAAAGCGAGAAAGCGGTAGAGCCTAAAAGAAGGAAAGAAGGCTCAGCCAGGCTCGAGCGTGGCGCCACGGAGCGTGAGAACTTCTTCAGGCTTGCGCTCGATCTCCCGCATGCGACTGTCTTATGGCTGCGGGGTCAAGTGGCGGCAGCCGCCTCAGGGATTCCGGGACAAGCCGCCAGAGCACGTCCGCACGGTACATGAGAAAGACGGTGGCAACACCTGCGACGATCAGCATCAGGAAGGAGTAGCAATCCGGCAGATTAAGCCCGTCGGCAACGAGGCCAATGCCCGCGAGTAGGATAGTGAGTACGACGAACATTACGAAGGCGCCACGCACACCGAAACCTGCTTTCAGGAGCAAGTGATGGAAGTGGTTCGCATCGGCTTTGAAGGGGGAGACGCCACGGAGGATCCGGCGGATGGTCGTCCAGAACAGCTCGTATAGGGGCAGTGCGACGATCCACAGCGTAGTCACCGGAGATGCGGCCCTCGCAGGACCCTGCGAGATCTGAATGCACAGCCAGGCCACGGAAAACCCTAGCAGGGTGCTGCCGGCGTCCCCCATGAAGCAGCGCACTGTGCGATTGAAACGTAGTGGTAGATTGAAGATTAGAAACGCGCATACTGCCCCTGCGATGACCAAACTGACCGCTGCCGGGATCGCGAGCCCTGCTGTCCATGACAGATAAGCGGAAGCAAGTAGCGCAATGAGAGCGGTCGCGCCCGCGAGGCCATCTATTCCGTCCACCATGTTGAATGCGTTTACTGCAGCAACTGTGATTACCGCCGTGAAGAGCAAAGCAGCATAACCTGATAGAGAAATGGGTCCTGAACCGAGCGGATTTCCCAGGGTGGTAACCAGCGCGCCGGAACCAACGATAAGGACTATCGCTGCCGCGACCTGCCCCGGAAGGCGCGCCCACGGAGACAGATCGAAGCGATCGTCGATGAGGCCGACCGTGACAAGGATCGTGCACGCGGCGAGAAAAGCGGAGCCCGTCGAGTCGGGCAGAGGCAGTAATCCCACTCCTAGGACTAGCCCCATGAACATGGCAAGCCCCCCCACAATAGGGACGTCACCGTGATGAGTCTTTCGGCCCCCTGGTCGATCAATCAGGTCGACCGCAACAGCGATTGGGCGCAGTGCGAAAATCGCGAGCAAACACAAGAAAAAGCTCGCCGTGGCGGAGCCAATTAGCGCAAGCACGTGACCTCCAGGTAAAGCGCAAGCTCTGAAGCTTCAAAGAACACCGATCGCTTCAGGGACGAGCCGCGCTGCCGACATGACTGGGACCGGATGCCGTTGATGCTGCCCCGCAGCGAATTTCTATAACCCACTACCCTCGCGGCGGCAGCGGTCATCAAGGACCATTTCGGCACCACCGTGGCGCAAAAGGCCATCGCAATGGGGACTGGGGGCGCAGCCAGCATGATGAGGCGCTTCGTCTGGCGCGGAAGTGCCAGCATGCCCTCTGCAGCCAAGGCACCGATTGACGTGTGCCCTGGGGCTGCATGCTTGTCCTTCATGGAATTCTCCCCTAACCGACCCGAAATCGTTTGCCGACCTTTCAACCGTTATCTGTAGCTCGGGCGCAACTGGCGGCTGATTCTATAGCAATCATCTGAGGCAATCGACAGCAATTCCCCTGCTTCGAAGAGGCGATGTGCGATCGGGCCGCGGTCGGGATTGAGCGTAAGTTCGACCTTGCATCATAAAGGACGAGGAAGCAACGCAAGCACGTCGTCTGCCATCGCCCTGGCGATATTTGCACGCGCGTACTTCGCTACGAAGTCCGGTCGCGGATGGTACCCAAGCTCAAGCGACCCGAACGCTTCGACCGCCGCTTGCACATTACACGGCGGGAACACAGCGGAGTTGACGACTTCCTCGCGAACGAAGCGGGCGGCATAACCCCCAACTCCCGCGAGCACCGGTTTTCCGAGCGCCGCGTATTCAAACACTTTGGACGGCAGCACCTTTTCGAACGCCCGGTACGCTCCAAGGTGCAGGAACAAGACGTCCGATTCGTCGTAAGCCTGGAGAAGAGCCGATCGCGGCATCGGCGCCCGAATCTCCACATTGTTTACCCCCGCCTTCTTCAACGCGGCCTCCAGCGCACCGCGTCGGCCCCCGTCACCGATGACAATGAAGCGCGCTCGCGAGCGCAGCTCCTTTGCCAGCCCCGGCAATACTTGGTGCAGTCCTTGTCCTTCCCCGATGTTTCCGGCATATAGGACCGTCACAAGACCGTCGGCAGACGCACGACTGATTCGTGTCGGCCGTTGGGCCAAGAACTCATCGTCTATACCGTTGGTAAACCACGCGAAAGAACGATCGCCATAGCGCGTACGGAAATAATCCTCAAAACCGCGCGAGACAAAGTTGATGCGATTCGCGCGTCGGATTGTCCACGACTCGATCGACGAAAAGAGGAGCCTCGCCGGCCAAGCAGCTGGCGGTGGTAGAACGTCCTTGATCGCATCCGCAAAAATGTCGCGGATATCGAGATAAAGTGCCGCACGCTTGCGGCGCGCAATCCAAGCCCCGAGGGCGGCGGTCATTAGCCGCGAAGAGGTCGCAAAGACCACGTCATAGTCACGGCCGGCTACGATCGCGAGGGCTCGTCGGGCAAAGTGAAGGAACGCTCGCGACTGACCGCGCATGTCGCTGCGATGTGGCGGTAACTTGATGCGCCGGATCTCTATACCATCAATCGTTTCAATGTCTGCTGCGTCCTGAGTGAAGGTGTGGTACCGATTGGGGAGAGTCGTGAGAACATCTACGTGAGTTCCGGGCGGTGCCCGCTCCCGCAAAGCGTCGACCAGCGGCGTCGTGCGAAACGACCCCGCACAGAGATCCGGTCGGTAATAGAAGCTGAGAACCAGTACCCTCATTGCTCCCCTCTACCAACACACTCGAGTTCTGAGAGTTGGACCAGAGAGGCGCGCGACAATACAGCGGTTAACAAGTGCGACCCCAAACTCGGGGTGCCAGGTGCTCGGGCGCACTTCCACCGCCGCGGTGGACTCAAAAACCACGCGCGCCGAAGCACCTTGAGGCCAGGAGATGATCACTTCGCGCGAGGTGGAAGGCCACGCTACTATTTGTGGGTGAAGATAGAAGTATGCCTCCGCCAGCCGAAATTCTCCGGTAATCTCGTCGTCTACCCGCAGCGAGTGCCGGTCAACTGTCCAGCGCCGCAAGTGACCGTTCCGCCCTCGTAGCCGACGATAGCCGTCATGGCTCGCCTCCACCGTCACAGATGTTGGCGCCTCTGTTGCACGCCACAGCCGGGCATGTGCGCGCCTCGCGACGCGGAATCCCGCCCACACCTCGCTGGAATTCTCACCATCGATGACTACGGTGTTGTGAGCTGCCGTCCCACGCTGGCGCTGCCGCTCCTCGTCTGTACCGTACTGAGAGGTACCGGAATTTACGAAGACGCGCTGTTTCCCGATACTCATTTCAAAGCTCAACGTGTCCGCGTGCGCATGGCCTGGCAGGTGATCGGGTCCCACGGGCGCGCAATCACAGATCAAGCACGCTGGACCGGCGACGACCCGCACGTACCCGCTCGCTTCAAGTGTTACGAGTGGTTCTGTGCTGTTCTGCGCGACAGATAAACCAAGTTGCGCTGCGTATCCCTCGAGATCCGCAGGCATCGGTGCAACACCAAACGCTGCATCATTGAAAAATGAGATGTCACCATCGGGGTGGCACATGGCACACAGCCATCGCTGCATTTGCGCCAAAGTCGTTTCCCACTTGGCGGGAATCCGCCGGCCGTACGCGCGCATGAGATTGATTAGATCGAGCAGATCCTCTACGGCCGCTGCATGGTACATCGTGCTTCGCTCGAAATGCCCGCCATCCGGTAGGACCTGTTCGCGCAATTCCCGCTCGATGATGTCGAGACCGCGAGTGTAGCAGCGCTCGGCCTCGGCACCGTCGAAGTACAGGCCCGCGTGCACGAGTGCAGATGATTGCCCAGGATGTGATACTCCAGACGGTTCGTGAGCCAGCGTGTCTGAACCGCCAGGCTGGCGTGACACTCTGGCGGCAGGGCATTGCCGCGGGCGGCCCACTTTACCCAGTTCACAATCCGGCGAGATACCGGATAGGGCTCCCAACCCTGGCCATTTGCTGGCGGATTTTCGGCGACCCATCGGCCGAGCAGACTCTGATGCCAGGCCGTGCGCCGAGGCGCATCGCGGGCGTTCAAATCATCAAAGTAGTGCAGATTGTACGTCCACAGCTTCGAAGCATCTCGCGGTTGCCAGTCCTCGGCGCTCGAGCACTGGCGCTCGACGTTTAGAAACCGAAAAACATCCGGACCGACTAGCGTCGGCGCCGGAGCAACTGGTGTGACGTACGGTCCGGTCAGGCTCCTTAACGGTGGCGCCACCCGCAGATCCGGACGTGGTTTCGGCAGCAGTAACCGTGCACGCCCGGCGACCTGAATCGGCCGTAGATGTCGAACAGTATGGAAATAGCGCGCCAGAGTACTCAAGCTCGAGCCGCCTCACCAAGCGCGACCGTTACGCGTGCGACTTCGATAATTTCGTCGAAGGGAATTGGTGAGGGCGCTCCTGTTCTGACCCCCTCGACGAAGGCCTTTACGCAAGCCTTCTGGCCTTTGTCCTGTCGCCACAGGTTCATGCTTCTGAATCCTGGCCAGCCGTACCCACGCAGACGCCTAAAGTTCTCGAGCTGAAGAATCCGGCCGGCGCAGAAAACTTCGACTCGTTCCTTAGGGAACGCCCTGTGGCCATTTGCGAGGTAGTGGATTGTGCCCCAGGATCCGTCGCCAAAGGCGAGAGTAATGGCAACCTTGTCATCAGAAACGGGGCGTACGGCACCTCCGAGCGCCTGGACACGCGCGTCGATGATCGGGTGCCCCACCAAAAATCGCACCAAGTCCACGAAGTGGCAGCCCTCACCGATGATACGGCCTCCTCCCACACTAGGATCCTGCGTCCAATGAAGGCCGGGGATTGCTCCTGCATTCACCGTAACGACTATGCTCTTTGGCTCCCTCACACTTCCCAGTAACTCCTTCATGCGCACGATGTGGGGCGCAAAACGCCGGTTGAACCCGACCAAAACGTTCGGCCGCTGACCGTTAGGTATGGACGTCCAAAGCTCATAAATCGCGTCAATCTCTGCGGCCGATATGGCGAGCGGCTTTTCTACGAACACATGCTTTCCTGCCTGTAGTGCTCGCAGCATGAACTTTGCGTGGCTGTCGTGACGAGTCGCCACTACCACGACGTCAACATCGTCCGCCCCGATCAGCGTGTCGGCGTCGGTGCTCGCTCTCTCGAATCCAAACTTCCTGCCATAGTGAGCAGCCGTTAATCCAGCACTGCTCGCGATCCCTCTCAGTTGCACGCCATTCGCCGCGAACGCGGGAATCAGCACGCGCCCCGCATAGTTGCCGGCTCCGATAAACGCGACGTTCGGGACTGCGCCCGCCGCCCTGCGAGTCGCGCTGCCAGTGATCTCAATTGCTCGTACCTGCGACCGGGCCGAATCGTCCCTGGAGTACTCGAGCAGGATTCCGAGAGAGGATTCCGACCCCGTCGCGAGCAGATCGTAAGCCGCAGGCGCGTCGTCGATGCGAAAACGATGTGTGATCAAGGGCTTCACGTCCAGGCTGCCGGCGGCCATCATGTCCAAGACGGCCTCGAAGTTACGCTGTTCCGTCCAACGTACAAAGCCCGCAGGATAGTCGTGACCTCCCTGCTCGTAGGACGGATCGTAACGCCCTGGCCCATAAGAGCAGGACACCTGGAACGTCAGTTCCTTCTCATAGAAATCCGCACGACTGAGTTCCAACCCGGTAACACCCACCAGAACAATCCGGCCTCGTTTGCGGGACATGCGAGCAGCTTGTGAAACGGGCTCGCTGCTCTTCGTCGCCGCAGTGATCAAGACCCCGTCAAGGCCTCGGCCTCTTGAAAACGATTCCGCCACCGCCAGCGGATCCTCGCCGCGCGCGAGATCGATGACTTCCGCACCGAATCGGGCGGCCATTGCTGTTCTCGCTGGATCGGGGTCAATACCGATAACCCTGCAACCGTTGCCGCGAAGGACCTGAACCGCAATGAGGCCGATGAGCCCCAGGCCGGTGACCGCGAAGCACTCGCCCAGGGTCGGCTCGGCAAGCCGGACACCCTGCAAGGCGATTGCTCCCAGGACAGTGAACACCGCTTCGTCGTCGGTCACCTGATCAGGCACACGCACGCACAGGTTCCCCGGCACGGCAACGAACTCGGCATGAGAGCCGTTGGAAACCACTCGGTCCCCTACCGAGAAACCCGTGACGTCGGCGCCGACGTCGGCGACCGTCCCCACATTGCAGTACCCGAGCGGCAGAGGCTGATCGAGCTTGCTCCGCACTGCCTCGAGAGTGGCAAGCAGGCCGTCCGTGCGGACTTTGTCCCACACTTGGCGGACCTTTTCTGGCTGTTGACGGGCTTTCTCCAGCCAGCCGGCCCGCCCAAAGTCCACGAGCATGCGTTCGGTACCCGCGGAAATGAGTGAACGTCGCGTTGCGACCAAAAGGCCGCCCCGAGGTGTGGCAGGTGCCGGCACATCGCCGACGGTCGTCGCACCGGTTGATAGCGCCTGCAGAACCTGGCGCATTGCCCCCCCTTGACTCACCTGCAATTATCGCCTACCCGAACCACTCCCGTACACTCGGTCCTCCTGGCTCGAGCCGCGATCCACCGATGGCAAGCCCGCTGGCGCGACTTTGCGAACTTACCCGCAGCACTGAACCCAGGGGCAGGTCAATTGGAACGGTAGCGGGAAGCACCACGTCACGGTTACGCCCGCGTCCCAGTGAATATAGACACTGCTCAAGTCGGCCTGGCGTACCTCAAGGATCAAACCTTGCGCAAAGCAGCCGTAAGAACGACTCGAAAATCAGAAAGCAACTCTGTCGAGTTGACGAGCCGCTCGTAACCGATGCCCAGCAAGTACGTCAGTGTGGTTGATCTCAAATATTCCGGTCGTCCTTCGAATAAAGAGCAGTCTTGCAAACTGAAGCCGCTACTTCGGGCGAGCCTTTCAATGGTACGGCGTGTGTTCGCTCGGTAGAAGGTCGGGTACACGTCTTCGGCGTAGCTGCCGTGCTTTTCTTGAAACCAGCGATGGAACCGGTATGGGGTCAGGATCGACACAAGCGCAACGTAATGCAGACGATTCGGGGTCTTTACCAGGAACAATCCACCGCTCTTCAGCACGCGCGCTACTTCGCGAAACACCCTCAGCGGTTCGGCAAGATGCTCCAACACATTGTTGGCAATGACCAGATCGAATCTGCCACTCGGCCACGGGATCGATTCACCAGAACCCACCCGGGCTTCGTCCAAGAAAGGGTTGCCGAGTACGCAGGAATCGGGATCGAGCCCAGCGACGTGCACGACCGACCCCCGCAGGTTCATTTGCGGAATGATTCCGCGACCAGCGCCAAGGTCGAGAACATGCGTATTGGACTTTACATACGTGTCGATTGAGCGACGGAACAACGTATCGTCCCATCGGTTCTGCAGCTCTGGATAGAAGAACTGGGCAAGTTTCGCTACCGCACTCATCGTCGCAGCAGTCTAGCACTCCATGAAGCACAGCCGTACTCACGATACCCTTCCTGTCGTAGACAAGCACACGCCAGAACAACGCAAATTTGGTTGCTTCGGACATTCGGCCATCTCGGCCTGGTTTCGTGGCAGGAGGTGGTGCCTCGGCGACCTGCGTCACACTTGACTTGAAGTGCTGAATCACCTCTCGCATCGTCGTCCTCGTAACCTACTCTACCGCCCTCCGCTCGTATGCAGCACTGAGGGCACCACGGCAACCAAACGCTTGTCGACCGAAGCCTGACCGAGATTGTCGATCTGGCGCTCGCTCAGCCCGTGGCACTAGGGCGCCGCTTAACGATAGTGTATTCGCCGTCCGGCATTGAACTCGCGAGCTCACGATGGCAGTCTCTGCCTTCCGCCTAACTGCTGCCCGGTATCAGCCCTTACACATGCGAACCCGCTTGACCTACCTAACACAAGTCGTCCGGTAACCCTGGTTTGCGCTCTTGCTTCGCTGTCGCTGGCCACATAGGGTACTCGCTGTGACCTCAATTACCACCGATGCCATTCACGTAATTCGAACGACGGCAACACTGCTGATGCTTGCG
>WNFO01002778.1_pt1 | contig 21197 bp, 16 predicted proteins | sample 5400251 | NCBI WGS metagenome assembly WNFO01 (sample SAMN13153354, study PRJNA577476) | soil metagenome | isolation source: 100 cm saprolite under Madrone tree | place: USA:California | collected 2016-06-14
ACAGCCGTGCCGACCTGGCCGCCGCCGAAGCGGCGATGCAGGCCCGATTGCGCGCCCAGGCCATGGCGGAAGGGGCGACATTGATCGATCCATCGACGGTGTGGTTCAGCCACGACACGCGGCTTGGCCGCGATGTGGTGGTCGGGCCCAATGTGGTGTTCGGCCCTGGCGTAAATATCGCCGACGATGTGGAGATCCGCGCCTTCTGCCATCTCGATGGCGCGCGCGTGGAAAAAGGCGCGATGATCGGGCCCTTCGCGCGGCTGCGGCCGGGCAGCGTCATCGGCCCCGGCGCCCGTATCGGCAATTTCGTCGAAACCAAGAACGCCAAGATCGCCGCCGGCGCCAAGGCGAACCACCTCTCCTACCTCGGCGATGCCACGGTAGGCGAGCGGGCGAATATCGGCGCCGGCACCATTACCTGCAACTACGACGGCTTCGGCAAGTACGAGACCGTCATCGGTCCCGGGGCCTTCATCGGCTCCAACAGCGCATTCTGCGCGCCGGTCACCATCGGCGCGGGCGCCTTCGTTGCCGCCGGCAGCGTGATCACCCGGGACGTGGCGCCCGATGCCCTCGCCATTGCCCGTTGCGAGCAGGTGGAGAAGCCAGGCTGGGTGGTGATGTTCCGGCAAATGAAGGAAAAACTGAAGAAGGCAAGGAGCTAGGTTCATGTGCGGAATCATCGGCATTCTCGGCAAAAAGCCGGCAGCACCCCTGTTGATCGACGGGCTGAAGCGCCTGGCTTATCGCGGGTATGATTCCGCGGGCGTCGCCACGCTGGTGAATGGCCATATCGACCGGCGGCGCGCGGAAGGCAAGATCGAGAATCTGGAAACCCTGCTGGTGCGCTCGCCATTGCCGGGCACCGTCGGCATCGGCCATACACGTTGGGCGACCCATGGCAAGCCGACCGAGAACAACGCCCATCCCCATGTGACAGATCGGGTCGGCGTCGTCCATAACGGAATCATCGAAAACTTCCAGGAGCTGCGCGACGAGTTGATCGCCGGGGGCGTGAGCTTCACCACCGAGACCGACACGGAAGTCGTTGCCCATTTGCTGACCCGCGAGCTCGAAGCCCAGCATACCCCCGAACAGGCGATGGCCACGGTCATGCCGCGGCTCAAGGGCGCGTTTTCGCTGGCCATCGTCTTTGCCGGCCGCCAGGACATCCTGGTAGGGGCCCGGCGTGGCGCGCCGCTGGCCGTGGGCTATGGCGAGGGCGAGATGTATCTGGGCTCGGACGCGCTGGCACTTGCTCCCTTCACCCAGCGTATCGCCTATCTCGAGGAAGACGACTGGACCCTGCTGCGCGCCGAGGGCGCGGAATATTTCAACCGGGGCCGCAAGGTGGAGCGCGCCATCAAGCGCACGGCGCTCTCCGGTGCCCTGGTCGGCAAGGGCAACCATCGCCATTTCATGATGAAGGAGATCTGCGAGCAGCCCGCGGTGATCGGCGAGACGCTGCAATCCCTGGTCAATCCGCTGACGCGCCAGACGTCGGTCACCGATCTGCCCTTCGATCTGACCCAGGTCGAGCGCCTGACGATCGTCGCCTGTGGCACTGCCTTTCTCGCCGGTGTGGTCGGCAAATACTGGTTCGAGAAACTGGCTCGACTTCCCGTCGAGGTCGACATCGCGTCGGAGTTCCGCTACCGCGCCGCGCCCCTGGCGAAGAAGGGTGCGACGATCGTCATTTCCCAATCCGGCGAGACCGCCGATACGCTGGCTGCCTTGCGCTATGCCAAAAGCCAGGGTCAGAAGATCGTGGCGATTCTGAACGCGCCGGAAAGCACCATGGCGCGGGAATCCGATCGCGTGTTGCCGACGCTCGCGGGTCCCGAGATCGGGGTTGCCTCCACCAAGGCCTTCACCACCCAGCTCGTGATCCTCGCTTGTCTCGCGCTCGGCGCCGCCCGGGCGCGCGGCGAAATCGATGCGGCGCGGGAAGCGCTGTTGATCCAGGCGTTAGCCGAAGTGCCCGCCCAGATCGCCGAGATACTGGCGGGCGAAGCCAAGATCCGCGCCGTCGCCGAAATGCTCACCGATGCCAAGGATGTGTTGTTCATCGGCCGCGGCTCCACATACCCCATCGCCATGGAAGGCGCCCTGAAGCTGAAGGAGCTCTCCTATATCCATGCCGAAGGTTATGCTGCGGGCGAGATGAAGCATGGGCCCATCGCATTGATCGACGAGGCCATGCCGGTGATCGTCGTGGCGCCCAGCGACGAGCTGTTCGACAAGACCGCCTCCAATCTGGAGGAGGCGGCGGCGCGCGGCGGGCGGGTGATCTTGGTTTCGGACAAGGCTGGCATCGAGCGGCTCGGTCGCAAGGCAACCCACGTCATCGAAGTGCCCGCCGCCGACCCCTTCGTGGCGCCGCTGCTCTATGCCGTCCCGGTGCAGCTTCTCGCATATCACGCCGCCGTGGCCAAGGGCACGGATGTGGATCAGCCGCGCAATCTGGCCAAGAGCGTCACCGTCGAATAGCGGGCGACAGTCTACACGCCGACGCAGGCTTGGCCCTGCAGGGGCAGTTTCTCGGGATTGCCGGGCCGCCGATCGACGCTATAGGCATTGAGTCTCCAACCGCCATTGCCTTCTTCGTAGTCGAAGTCCAACCGGTCGCCGTTGCGATAGAGCCGAAAGCAGGCCGGCTGACCCTCGTTAAATGCCTCGTAGCGGAAGCAGACCAGGCCCGAGGCGATCCACCAATGGCCCTGATAGGTGCAGTTGTTCTCCCGATAGGCCGTGCGGCCGTCCGGCGAGTGGTATTCGGTCCAGGGCTCGCCACCGACGTAGCGGCCATAGAGCGTGTGGTCGGTCAGCAGCTTTTCTATTTCTCCCCTATTCTCGATTCGCTCGCGATGGGTCGGATGTTGCATATCGCCAGCGCGCAGGTCGCCGCTGGTTATCAGAAACGCGCCAAGCGCCAGCGCGATCAACCAGGGGTGGCGGGATTTGGGCGCGCGGCGCGAATTCTCGTTCATTGAGAAACCTTTGCAGCCAAGCATGGCAAAACCATGACGCTACCGGGGCTTCTCGGCGTCCACGCCTGGTTTGCGCTTGCCCGTTCCATCGCTATACTGCTGCTCTTCCGCCCCAGACCACAGATTTCGCCCCGCGAGGATCGCCATGCAACAAGCCGTGAAGAAACCCATCTCCACTCTGGCACTGAAGGACGCGAGCCTGCTGCGCCAGCAATGCTACATCAACGGCAAATGGGCCGATGCCGATTCCGGCAATGCCATCGATGTCACCAATCCCGCCACGGGCGAGGTGCTGGGCACAGTGCCGAGCATGGGTGCGGCCGAGACCCGGCGCGCCATCGAGGCGGCCAATGCCGCCTGGCCGGCCTGGCGCAAGAAGACGGCCAAGGAGCGCGCCAACATTCTGCGCAAATGGTTCAACCTGATGATGGAAAATCAGGACGATTTGGCAACCCTTATGACCGCCGAACAGGGCAAGCCGCTGGCCGAAGCCAAGGGCGAGATCGCCTATGGTGCCTCCTTCGTCGAATGGTTCGCCGAGGAAGCCGCAAATGCGCGCCCGCGCTGGCCGCGGGATGCCCGGTGGTCATCAAGCCGGCGACCATGACACCTTTTTCGGCCACCGCTTTGGCGGAGTTGGCCCATCGCGCCGGCATTCCGGCAGGCGTGCTGAATGTCGTCACCGGTTCGGCCTCGGCCATCGGCGGCGAGATGTCGTCGAACCCCATCGTGCGCAAGCTCTCCTTCACCGGCTCCACCGAAATCGGCAAGCAGCTGATGCAACAATGCGCCAGCACAGTGAAGAAGGTGTCGATGGAACTGGGCGGCAACGCGCCCTTCATCGTCTTCGATGACGCCGATCTGGATGCGGCGGTCGACGGTGCCATCGCCTCCAAATACCGCAACACCGGCCAGACTTGCGTCTGTGCCAATCGCCTGCTGGTCCAGGATAGCGTCTATGACCGCTTCGCCGAGAAGCTGAAGACGGCCGTGGGCAAGCTGAAGGTCGGCGACGGGCTCAAGGGCGAAACCCAGCAGGGTCCGCTCATCGACATGAAGGCCGTCGACAAGGTCGAGGAGCATATCGCCGATGCGGTCAAAAAGGGTGCCAAGGTGATTCTCGGCGGCAAGCGCCATGCCCTGGGCCACAGCTTCTTCGAGCCCACGATCCTGGCTAATGTCACGCCGCAAATGGCGGTGGCGCGCGAGGAAACCTTCGGCCCCGTGGCCCCGCTGTTCCGCTTCAACACGGAGGAAGATGCGGTTCGCCTCGCCAACGATACGGAGTTCGGCTTGGCCGCCTATTTCTTCAGCCGCGATATCGGTCGCGTCTGGCGCGTCGCCGAGCAGCTCGAGTCCGGCATCGTCGGCATCAATACCGGCATCATCTCAACCGAAGTGGCACCGTTCGGCGGCGTGAAGGAATCCGGCGTCGGCCGTGAAGGCTCGAAATACGGCATCGAAGACTTCCTGGAGATCAAGTATTTGTGCATGGGCGGGATCTGAGGCGAATCCCGATCCGCCGAAGCGAACGTCAGTCCGCCGTCTGGTCCGAGGCGAACGCTTCGATCCGAAGCTTGGCGACTCCGTCGCGGGAAATGCCGAGCGCCTTCGCCGCGGTCGCGGAAAGGTCGAGCACGCGTCCCTTGATATAGGGACCGCGATCGTTGATTCGCACTTTCACCGTCGTGCCGTTGGCGGGGTTGGTCACGCGAATGACGGTGCCCAAGGGCAGTGTCCGGTGGGCTGCCGTCATCTGATACATGTTGAATCGCTCGCCGCTTGCGGTCAGCCGACCCTGGTGCTGGCGCCCATACCACGACGCGCGGCCGACCTGCGTGAACGTCGCATTCTCTACCGCGCTGATATGCGGCGGGGCCACGGGTGCAGGTCGGCTCGAAATCTGCCTGTATGAACCGCTGCAGGCGATGAGGCAGGCGGCAGCCATCAAAACCGTGGCATGCCAATGCAGGTCTCGTTTAACTTGCATGGCTTGCTGCGATTTGCGGCTGAGGAGACGACCGGCACTATTGGGGACGGCGCGGAATGCGGGGGGTGGGCAAGGGGATCTGGAAATGTCGTAAGAGGTTGGATCCATTGCTTAATTTCCTTTGTGCAGCATTAACTCCTTCGAAACCACCATTACACTTCTGTTAACGTCAGCCGATAGGATTGGTTCCCCATGCCGAGGCTCGAGGTATCCGGCTCATGAAAATCAAGCGCATCGAAACTTTCTGTAACCAGTTTGTCGGTTTCGTCCGCGTGACGGCCGACGACGGTTCGCAAGGCTGGGGTCAGGTTTCCACTTACAACGCCGACATCACCTCTCAGATCGTGCACCGCCAGGTGGCGCCCTGGTCATTGGGCCAGGACGCGCTCGATGTGGATTCCCTGATGGACAGGATTCCGGAACGCGAACACAAATTTCCCGGCTCCTATCTCGTGCGCGCCATGACCGGCCTCGATACGGCGCTGTGGGATTTGCGCGGCAAGCTGGAAGGCAGAAGCGTGTGCGAATTGATCGGCGGCAAGCCGCGCGCCATTCGTGCCTACGCCTCGTCCATGAAACGCGACATCACGCCGAAGGACGAGGCTGCGCGGCTTCTAAAATTGAGGGATAAGTTCGGCTTCGACGCTTTCAAGTTTCGGGTCGGCGCCGAAGTCGGCCATGACGAGGACGAATGGCCAGGGCGCACCGAGGAGATCATCCCCACCATGCGCAGGGCTCTGGGGGACGACGTGGCCCTGCTGGCCGATGCCAATAGCTGTTACTCGCCCCGACGCGCCATCGAAGTGGGACGAATCCTGGCCGACAGCGGGATTAGTCACTACGAGGAGCCCTGCCCCTATTGGGAGTTGGCTCAAACCAAGCAGGTGACCGATACCCTCGACATCGATGTGACGGGGGGCGAGCAGGACTGCGATCTCACGATTTGGCGGCGGATGATCGAGATGCGGGCCGTCGACGTAATCCAGCCCGATGTCTGTTATCTGGGCGGCCTGACCCGCACCCTGCGGGTGGCCAAGATGGGCGCCGAGGCCGGACTTCCCTGCACCCCCCACTGCGCCAACCTATCCATGGTCACACTCTTTACTATGCATCTGCTGTGCGCGATCCCGAACGCCGGCAAGTATCTCGAATTCTCCATCGAGGGCGCGGACTATTATCCCTGGCAGGACGGCCTCTTCGTTCGCTCGCCCTACGATATCGTGGATGGCAAGGCTACCATCCCCAATGTGCCGGGCTGGGGGATTGAGGTCGCCCCGGCCTGGCTCGAGAAATCCAAGTATCAGGTCAGCGAGCGCGCGTGAACCGCCGGGCCAGCGCGCCGATCCTATGAGCGCGTACGACTACATTCTCGTCGGCGCCGGTTCAGCGGGCTGCGTGCTGGCCGACCGTTTGACCGCCAGCGGTCGCCATCGCGTTCTTCTGTTGGAAGCCGGCGGATCGGATCGGCGTTTCTGGATCAAGGTTCCCATCGGTTACGGCAAGACCTTCTACGACGATCGCGTCAATTGGAAATACCTGACCGAGCCCGATCCCGGCACCCTCGGCCGCGTCAGCTATTGGCCCCGCGGCAAGGTCCTGGGTGGATCGAGCTGCATCAACGCCATGGTCTATGTCCGCGGCCAGGCGCAGGATTTCGAGGACTGGGCGGCGATGGGCAATCCCGGATGGGGCTGGCGCGACGTGTTGCCCTATTTCAAGAAATCCGAGGATAACGCGCGGGGCGCCGACGCGTTTCACGGCGCCGGCGGCCAGATGCATGTCAGCGACACCGCCGCCGATGTGCACCCCCTTTGCCAGACATATATCCAGGCGGCGTTGCAGGCGGGGCTTGCCTTCAACGGCGACTTCAACGGCGCCGCACAGGAAGGCGTGGGCCTGTATCAGATACTGACGCGCGATGGCTTCCGTGTGTCCAGCGCCAGCGCCTTCCTGCGCCCCGCCATGAAGCGGGCCAATCTGCGGGTCGAGACAATGGCCCATGCCACCCGGATCCTCTTGGAGGGCCGCAAGGCAATCGGCGTGGAATATGTCCAGCGCGGGGTCCGCAAAACCGCACGCAGCCGAGGCGAGATCGTGCTATCGGGCGGCGCGATCAATTCGCCCCAATTGCTTCAGCTATCGGGCGTGGGGCCGGCCGCCGTCCTGAAATCCTTCGGAATCGAGGTGATCGCCGACCGGCCCGCGGTCGGTGCCAACCTCCAGGATCATCTGGCGGTGGATTATTTCTATCGCTCCAGGAAACCGACGCTGAACAATCTGCTGCGGCCCTGGTGGGGCAAGCTGCTGGTGGGGGCGCAATATGTCCTGCAGCGTCGCGGCCCCTTGTCCTTGAGCGTCAATCAGGGCGGCGGGTTCATCCGCACCTCGCCCGACCTCGAACGACCCAACATGCAGCTCTATTTCTCGCCGGTCAGCTACATCAAGGCGCCGCCGGGCAAGCGGCCCTTGATGAGTCCCGATCCCTATCCCGGATTTCTGCTCTCGGTATCGCCCTGCCGGCCGGCCAGCCGGGGCCATCTCCAGATCCGATCATCCGATCCCTTTGCTGCACCTGCAATTCATCCGAGTTACTTTTCCAGCGAAGGCGACATGGCCGAAATGCTCGCCGGCGTGCGTTTCATCCGCAGGCTCGCCGCCACGCCCGCCATGGCCGAACTGATCGCCGAGGAGTTGCAGCCTGGCACAAAGGTGCAGAAGGAAGAAGACCTGATCCAGGATATCCGCCAGCGCAGCGGGACCGTCTTTCATCCGGTCGGCACCTGCCGCATGGGGCCAAATCCGGCCGAGGCGGTCGTCGACGCCGGGCTCAAGGTTCATGGCCTGGCCGGTTTGCGGGTGGTCGATGCCTCCATCTTTCCCACCATCACCTCCGGCAATACCAACGCCCCGACCGTCATGGTGGGCGAGAAGGGTGCCGATCTGATTTTGCAGGACGCTCGCTAACTCTCTTCTATGATTGCCGCTTGGAACAATGCCTATATTTGTCCGCCTCCCGACTACGCTCTCCTTTCACCAAGAAAGCCTCGCCGATGACTGGAATGATCGCTGTCCAGGGCCTGGTCTTCGATTACCCGGGCACCCGGGCGTTGGACGAGGTGTCGTTCTCGCTGGAAGCCAAGACCATCACCGCGCTGGTCGGGCCCAACGGCGCCGGCAAGACAACCCTGCTGCGCTGCCTCGCCGGGCTGGACACGCCCTTTGCCGGCCAGGTCAATGTGGCCGGGCTCGATGTGCTGAGCGAGCCGCGCCAGAGCCATCGGCGCATGGGCTTTCTCGCCGATACCTTCGGCCTCTACGACGAATTGTCCGTGGAGCAATGCCTGCTTTATCGCGCGGCGGCTCTTGGGCTGCCGGCATCGGAGCAGGCCGCGGCGGCGCGGCTTTCGGCCCGGCGCCTGGTGCTCGACGATCGCTACAAACAGAAGGTCGGCACACTGTCACGGGGTTTGCGCCAGCGCCTGGCCATAGCCGAGACCATCGTCCATCACCCCGAGGTTTTGCTGCTGGACGAACCCGCCTCCGGACTCGATCCGGAAGCCCGGATCGCCCTTGCCGAAACCCTGCGCCACTTGAGAGACGAGGGGATGACCATCATGGTCTCATCTCACATCCTCAGCGAACTCGAGGATTATTCGACCCATATGCTGATTCTGCGCGCCGGCCGGTTGGTCGACCAACGGGCGGTGGCGGCGCCATCGGGCGGCGGGGCTGTTGTTCTGCGCCTGGCCGTGAACGATGTGCGCTTCGAGAGCCTGCTAAAGGCCGAATCCGGTATTGCCGGCCTGATCGTCGAGGGGCTGACGTCACGCTTTCGCTTCGCCGGTGACGATGTCGCCCGCGCCCTGTTGCTGCGCCGCCTGGTCGAAGCGGGCTTGCCGGTGGCAGATTTCGCCATCGAGCGCGAGCGACTGCAGGAAGCCTATCTCACCGGCGTCGGCGAGACGGCGGTGGCGCCATGAACCCGGAACTTCGCCGCAATCTCTGGCTGCAGTTTTCCATTCTGCGGCTGATCCTCCCGCCGGCTGCCATCGGCATCGTCCTGCTGCTGGTCTGGCTGGTCAGCGCCCATAGCCTGACGGCGGTCGCGGCATCCGCCGAGTGGTTCTACCTGCTGATCATTCTGCTTTGGGGCACGCGCCGTGCCGCGGATCTGGTGGCCGAGGAGATCGCCGGCGGCACGTGGGACAGTCAGCGCATGTCCGCCCTTGGCGCCTGGCAGATGACCTGGGGCAAATTCATCGGGGGCGTCAGTTACGTCTGGTACGCGGCCGGGATCGCCTTCATCGCTCGCCTCTGGGCAATTGGACTTGCCGGCAGGCTGCCCTGGCAAGGGGAAGCGGCGGTTCAGAGCCTGCAACTGCTGGGCATAGGCCTGCTCGGCCAAGCGGTCGCCTTCCTGACGAGCCTGGTTCTGTTGCGCAAGCAGGTCATGCGCCGGCGCCTGGGTGTAACCTTGAGCCAGTTTGCCGGCCTTGCCGCGAGCGCGGCCGCCTCCGGCCACCTCGATCTCGGCCTGCTGTTCCGCCAGATGCCGGTGATCGATTGGTTCGGCTGGAGCTTTCCCGGCGCCGAATTCGCCCTCGGCACCCTCGGCCTGTTTCTCGCCTGGAGCCTGTTCGGGTCTTATCGCCTGATGCGCATCGAGTTGCAGTTTCGCAGCATCCCCTGGGCCTGGACCGCCTTCGCGCTGTTCATGATGGTCTATGCCGAAGGCCTGCTCTATACCCCTCTCCGAAAAGTCGCCGACGGGCTCGCCGCCTGGCTCATTGGGCCCTTCACCATCGCCATCGTGCTTACTTATGCGGCCTTGTTCCTCGAACCGAAGGACGTCGTGCGCTATCGCGGGCTTTGGGCCGCGCTGCGCGCGGGCCATGCAAGCCGCGCCTCGACCCTGCTGCCGCAATGGCTGCCGGTCTATCTGATCGCCGCAGCACTTGGGGTTGCGCTCACCGCGGTCGGCGGCCTGAGTGAGTTGACGGGGGTTCCCAGCCTGGTGGGTTCGGGCTTGAGCGTGGCGGAATATGCCGCCGCGGCCGGTCTGCGGGTGCTTCCCGTCGCCCTTGTGCTCTATCTGTTGCGCGATGGGTTGGTCGTGCTCTACTTCAATTTCGGCAAGCGGCGGGGCCGCGCCGATCTGGCGGCTTTCATCTGTTTGCTGCTGGGTTATTTTCCGCTGATTGGAATTCTGGTGTCTCTCGGAATCACCGCCCTGATCCCCATCGTCGCGCCCTATCCGCCGGCATCCCCCCTGATTACTGTCGGAGCGCCCCTGATCGAATGCCTGATCCTGGGGGTGCTGGTGCTGAATCGCACCCGGGCGGCGGGGCGTTTCAAGGCGGTCGCTGCCTGAGGCGCGGCAATCGAGAACGCGATCGATCGAAGGAGGCGCGCCATGGCCGGCTATGACTACGATCTCTTCGTCATCGGCGCTGGCTCGGGCGGCGTGCGCGCTGCACGGGTCTCCGCCGGTTACGGCGCCAAGGTGGCCATCGCCGAGGAATATCGCGTGGGCGGGACCTGCGTCATCCGCGGCTGCGTGCCGAAGAAACTGCTGGTCTATGCCGCCCACGTGCATGAGGAAATCGAGGATGCGGCGGGCTACGGCTGGACCATCGAGCACGCGCGCTTCGATTGGCCCACCCTGATCGCCAACAAGGATCTCGAGATCGCGCGGTTGGAAGCTGTCTATCGCGATCTTCTGGCCGCCTCGAAAGTGACTCTTGTCGAAGGGCGCGCCCGCTTGCTCGATCCCCATACCGTGGAAGTCGCCGGCAAGCGGATCAGCGCGGACAAGATCCTGATTGCCAATGGCGCCCGTCCCGTGCGGCCGGAAGGATTCACCGCGGAAAACAGCATCACCTCCAACGAGGCTTTCCAGCTGGAAAAACTACCCAAGCGCATCGCTGTTCTTGGCGGCGGCTACATCGCGGTAGAATTCGCCGGCATCTTCAATGGCCTGGGCAGCCAAGTGACCCAGCTCTATCGCGGGGCGCAGATCCTGCGCGGCTTCGACGACGATCTGCGTCATGGCTTGGCCACCGAAATGAAGCGCAGGGGAATCGATCTCATGCTCAATGTCCGCCACGCCCGCATCGAGAAGGCGAAGCACGGCTGGCGCTTGACCCTGACGGACGGCGACGAATTAGAGGTAGATTGCATCATGTGCGCCACGGGCCGCATTCCCAATACCGGTGATCTGGGTGCGGCGGCCGCAGGGGTTGCACTCGACGTTATCGGCGCCGTCAAGGTTGACGCCTATTCCCAGACGAGCCAGCCCAACATCTATGCCATCGGTGATGTCACGAACCGTCTCAACTTGACGCCGGTCGCGATCCGCGAAGCCATGGCCTTTGCCGATACGGTTTTCGGTCAGCGGCCCTGGGCCATGGATCACCGGACGGTCGCTTCCGCCGTGTTCAGCCTGCCGCCCATCGGCACGGTCGGTCTCACAGAAGCGGCGGCTCGCCAGCGCTTCGGTGCCCTCGACATTTACAAGGCAAGCTTTCGGCCGATGAAGAACACCATGAGCCAGAGGAAGGAACGCACCCTCATGAAGCTGGTGGTGGAACGTTCGACGCAGCGCGTCCTGGGCGCCCATATGCTGGGTCCCGATGCGCCGGAGATCATCCAAAGTCTGGCGGTGGCGGTGAAGATGGGCGCCACCAAGCAGCAATTCGACGAGGCCGTGGCCGTCCACCCGACTGCCGCCGAGGAATTCGTCACCATGCGCGTGAAGGAGCCGGAACCGGCGGCCGCTGCCAGCTAGGTTGGCTGGATTCAAGACCAGCGGTGCTCTGCCGGGGGCAATGTCTTGACGCACATCGACAAATAGCGTTTCGGCCAGGGCTGCCCTGCGCCCAGGTAATAGCCGGCCCCCCGGTTGAAATGCGCCCATTTCGGGCGTATAGGGACTGCCTTCCCCCGGTATCGGCTGTCACAAATCGCCGGTATTTCTAGTTAATATGGGTACCCGAATTGTCCCGACGGTCGGGATGAGCAAGCCGCCGGATTTAAGGCGGAGCTGCCAGATTGAGGTTGGATGATGGTTGCCAAATGGAACCCGGAGACGTGGCGCGGGAAGCCGGCACAGCAGGTTCCGGAATATCCCGATCGCACGAAGCTGGAGGCGGTTGAAAAACGCCTGCGCAGCTATCCCCCGCTGGTCTTCGCCGGGGAGGCGCGCCGCCTAACCCATTTGCTGGGCGATGTGGCCGAGGGGCGTGGTTTCCTGCTCCAGGGCGGCGACTGCGCGGAAAGCTTCGCCGAATTCAGTGCCAACAACATCCGCGATACCTTTCGCGTGCTGCTGCAGATGGCGGTCGTGCTGACCTTCGGCGCGGCCCTTCCAGTGGTCAAGGTCGGCCGCATGGCGGGCCAGTTCGCCAAGCCTCGCTCGGCGCCGACCGAGGCGATCGGCGGCGTCGAACTGCCGAGCTATCGCGGGGATATCGTCAACGGCATCGAATTCGAAGCCGCTGCGCGCGCGCCCGACCCGGAACGGCTGGTCCAGGCCTATAACCAATCGGCGGCCACCCTCAACCTGCTGCGTGCCTTCGCCCAGGGCGGTTTCGCCGATCTTCACAAGGTGCATCGCTGGAATCTCGATTTCGTCGCCGGCAGCCCGTTGGGCCATCGCTATGCCGAACTCGCCGACCGATTGAGCGAGACGCTGGAGTTCATGGCGGCCTGCGGCATGACCGCGGAATCGACGCCCCAGATCCGCGAGACCGAGTTCTTCACCAGCCACGAGGCCCTGCTGCTGAGCTACGAGCAGGCGCTGACTCGCGTGGATAGCCTGACGGGCAAATGGTACGGCTGCTCGGCCCATCTGCTGTGGATCGGCGATCGCACCCGCCAGCTCGACGGCGCCCATGTGGAATACATGCGCGGCATCGAGAACCCCATCGCGCTCAAATGCGGACCGAGCATGGAGGCCGACGAACTTTTACGCCTGATCGAGGCGCTGAATCCGGGCAATATCCCCGGCCGCCTCTCCCTGATTGCGCGCATGGGCGCCGACAAGGTCGAGGCGAAGCTGCCCGGGCTTCTGCGCGCCGTGAAGCGGGCCGGCGCCAAGGTGGTCTGGGCCTGCGATCCCATGCATGGCAATACCATCAAATCCTCCACGGGTTACAAAACCCGGCCCTTCGAGCGCATCCTGGCCGAGGTGCGCGGCTTCTTCGCCGCCCATCAGGCGGAGGGAACCCATGCCGGCGGCGTGCATTTCGAAATGACGGGCCAGGACGTGACCGAATGCACCGGCGGCGCAAAAGCGGTCACGGACCAGACCCTGGCCGACCGTTATCACACCCATTGCGATCCACGGCTCAATGCCAGCCAGGCCCTCGAACTCGCCTTCCTTATCGCCGGCGCTCTCAAGCAGGAACGCCTGGCCCAGGGACGAAAGATCGCAGCCGCGTCCTGACGGGACCGCGCGCCGCACCCAAACTATGCAATCCAAGCCCGATCAGATTCCCCCCTGGAGCGACCATTACTTCTTGCGCACCAAGAAGGTCGTAGAGCATTTCGGCGACAAGCAAGTCACCTATGCCATCTTCATGCGCCGCCCGGTAATTTCCGCGCCGCGCCTGATGATCGACTGGTTGAAGCAGGCGGCGGCGGCGCGGGGCACGACTTTCACCATCGATCTTCGCCTGCCCGAGGGCAAATGGGTCGGCGCGGGCGAGCCGATACTTTACGTCACGGGCTCACTGATTCATCTGGTCGATCTCGAGACGATCTTCCTGCAAAAACTGGGACCTGCCTGCGTTGCCGCCTTCAACGCCTTCACCATGTGCGCCGATCTGCCCCATGTGGCATTTCTGGCCATGGACGCGCGCCACTGCGCCGGGCTGGAGATGGCCGAACTCATGGCTTATGCGGCCAGCGTCGGCTCGGCGCGGGCAAAGCGCAAGGTGGGCGCCAAGGGCTTCGTCGCCAATGCCACGCGCGCGACGGCGCATTATTTCGGCCAGTCGGACGGGCGCGGCACCATGCCCCATGCGCTCATCGGTTATGCCGGTTCGACGGTACGGGCGGCGGAGATGTTTCATGAGACATTTCCCGGCGACGACATGACCGTGCTGGTCGATTATTTCGGCCGCGAGATCGGCGATTCCCTTGCCGTCTGTCGCCGCTTTCCCGAGATGGCCGCGGCCGGCAAGCTGGGCGTGCGCATCGATACGGCCGGCAGCCGGTTCGTCGAAGGCCTGGATCCGACGGTCTCCTATGCCGTGCTCGAGCGTCATGTGCCGGAGGCCATCCGCGGATACCGCAGCGAATCCGAACTTCGCTATCTGGTGGGCGCCGGCGTCTCCGCCGCGGCTTGCTATCATCTGCGCGATGCGTTGAACGGGGCGGGATTCGACAAGGTGAGGCTGGTCGCCTCCTCGGGTTTCGATCCGGCGAAATGCAAGGTCATGGCGGAGGCGCGCGCGCCCATCGACGTGATCGGCACCGGCTCATATCTGCCCCAGCGCTGGACGGAGACTTACGCCACGGCCGATATCGTCGAATACGACGGCAAGCCGCTGGTCAAGATCGGCCGCGAATTCCTTCTGCGAAAATAGGCCCAAGAAGCGACAGCATGGCGCGCTACGACTGGAAGAAGGTCCAACGTTGGGTCCTCGGCGCGCCCCGCGACCCGCTGCATCGCGGCCAGCGCGAGGGCATGCTGCTGGTTGCATTCCTCGCCTGGATCGGCCTGGGCGCCGACGGCCTGTCGTCCGCCAACTACGGCCCGGAAGAAGCCTTCCTGGCGCTGAGCGGCCACAATCACCTGGCGGTGTATCTGGCGCTGGCCACGGCGCTCACCGTCGTCATCATCTGTCTGGGCTATATCCAGGTCATCGAACTGTTTCCCTCGGGCGGCGGCGGCTATCGCGTCGCCTCGGTCCTCGTGGGCCCCTATGCCGGGCTCATCTCCGGTTCGGCGCTCATCGTCAATTTCATCCTGACCGCGGCCTTGTCGGTGGCCAGCGGCGTCGATGCCTTGTTCAGCCTTCTGCCGCTGGTCTGGCAACCCTGGAAGGTCCCGGCCGAGATCGCTGTCATCGTCGCTCTCACCATCGCCAATCTTCGCGGCGTCAAGGAGGTGCTCATCATTCTGATGCCGATCTTCATCGGCTTCTTGTTGACTCATGGGGGATTCATCGTCTTCGGGGTCCTCGGTCATACGGCGACGCTGCCGAATCTGATTCCCGATACAATGCATGAGACGGCGAACCTCGCCGGCCAGATCGGCTGGATGGCCGTGGCCGGCATCGTGCTGCAGGCCTTCGCCCTGGGCGGCGGCACCTACACGGGCATCGAGGCCGTGTCGAACAACATCCACATGCTGCGCGAGCCCCGCATGGTGACCGGTCGCTGGACCATGACCTATATGGCAACGTCGCTGTCGTTCGCCGCCGGGGGGCTGATCGTTCTATATCTGCTCTGGGGCGTGGCGCCGGAGTTCGGCCGGACGCTCAATGCGGTGACATTCCGCCTGGTGCTCGCCCATTACCTAGGCTCCGAGCATCTCGCCGGGTCGCTGATCCTGCTGGCCACCCTCGGCACGGCGGCAGGCTTGCTGTTCGTCGCCTCCAACACGGGCTTTCTCGGTGGCCGCGCGGCGCTCGCCAATATGGCCATCGACCGCTGGATGCCCCATCAGTTCGCCCATCTCTCCAACCGGCTGGTGACGCAAAACGGCGTGCTGCTGATGGCGATATCGGCCATTGCCATCCTCGTCATCACCAGCGGTCGGGTCGACAAGCTGGTGGTACTCTACAGCATCAACGTCTTCATCAGCTTCGTGCTCTCCTTCGTGGGGCTGACCCGACATTGGCTGCACCGGCGCGAAGGCGAGGGCATCCGGCCCTTCCGACTGTTCGTTTCCGTCTTCGGCTTCATCCTGACCACGACCATCTTGGTCGTGACGGTGCTGAACAAGTTCACCGAAGGCGCCTGGATGACCGTCGTCATCACCGGCTGCATTATCCTCGCCGGCACCCTCATCCGCCGGCACTACAATGCCTGCAGTCGATTGTTGTCCCAAGCTGACGCCCTTTTCGCGACAACCACGCGCGCGATGGCCGTTGCCAATCCGCCGCCCCTGCAGCCGGAAAAGCCGACGGCCATATTCCTCGTGGGGGGAAATCTCGGCACCGGCATGCACACGCTGCTCGCGGTGCGAAAATTGTTTCCCGACCACTTCACCAATTTCGTCTTCATCAGGGTGGGGGAGGTGGATTCGGATACCTTCCGCCATGCCGGCGAGCTCGACACCCTGCGCCAGCGCGTGGACGAATCTCTCGCCCAGTTCGTCAACTATTGCCAGCGCCGCAACCTGCCCTCGGTCGCCTTCGGCGGCGTCGCCGCCGACACCACGGCCGAGCTCACCACCATGCTGGATCAGGTGCTGAAGCAATTCCCCAACAGCGTCGTCTTCGCCTCCCAGCTCGTCTTCAAGAATGAAACCTTCCTTACCCGATTGCTCCACGGCCAGACGCCGCTGGTGATGCAACGCCGCCTGCAATCGCGCGGCGTTCCCATGGTCATTCTGCCGATGAAGATTTGACGGCATATCCATGCGTTCCCGCATGCGGTGCGATTGACAGCGGGGCGACCATGGTTAAGTTGGCGGGCCATGACCCAGGACCTCGCCATCGCTCTCGCCCAGACCAACCCGAAAGTGGGCGATATCGCCGGAAATCTTGTAAAGATTCGCGCCGCCCGCAGCCAGGCACGCGGCCTGGGCGCCGATCTCGTCGTCTTCAGCGAACTCAATGTCTGCGGCTATCCGCCGGAAGACCTGGTCCTGAAGCCCGCATTCCAGGCCGCCTGCCGAATGGCGGTCGAGGCCCTGGCCCGCGAGACGGCCGACGGCGGCCCGGCAATACTGGTCGGCTCGCCCTGGGTGGAGGATGGCAAGCTCTACAACGCGGCGCTGCTCTTGGCCGATGGCGAGATTCTAGGCCGGCGCTTCAAGCGGGATCTGCCCAACTACGGCGTCTTCGACGAAAAGCGCTTGTTCGCCGCCGGCCTGCCCCAGGGACCCATCAGTTTTCGCGATGTGCGCCTGGGCGTCATGGTCTGCGAGGACATGTGGACTCCCGAGACGACGGAGACGCTCGCCGAGTCCGGCGCCGAGCTTCTGCTCGTCCCCAACGGCAGCCCCTATGAATACGAGAAGCACGACCAGCGCATTCAACTGGCCGGCGCGCGAACAGTGGAGTCGAGCCTGCCGATCATCTATGTCAATCAGGTAGGCGCCCAGGACGAGTTGGTCTTCGACGGCGCGACATTTACGCTGGATGCCGACGCCACCTTGAAGGTCCAGCTGCCGGCTTGGCGCGAGGCGGTTTCGCTGACCCGCTGGAAGCGCGGCAACAACGGCTGGCGCTCGGCCGAGGGCGAGATTGCCACTCCCATATTCGGTCTGGCCGGGATTTACCAGGCGATGGTGCTGGGCTTGCGCGACTATGTGGAGAAGAACGGTTTTCCTGGCGTCGTTCTCGGCCTTTCCGGCGGCATCGATTCCGCCATCTCGGCGGCGGTCGCGGTGGACGCGCTGGGGGCCGCCCGCGTACGCGCTGTCATGATGCCGTCCCCCTATACCAGCAAGGACAGTCTGGAGGATGCCGCCGCTTGCGCCGCTGCACTGGGCATTCGCCTAGATACCATTTCCATCGAACCCGCCATGCGCGCCTTTGCCGAGATGCTGAAGCCGGCCTTCGAAGGCCGGCCGGCCGATACGACGGAGGAAAATATCCAAAGCCGGGCCCGGGGCGTCACCTTGATGGCCCTATCCAACAAGCTGGGCCATATGGTGCTTTCCACCGGAAACAAATCGGAGATGTCGGTGGGCTACGCCACCCTCTATGGCGACATGTGCGGCGGCTATTCGGTTTTGAAGGATGTCTACAAGACCACCGTTTTCGCCCTGTCGCGCTGGCGCAATGGGCACCCCTATGAAGTGCTGGATGCCATTCTAAAAGGCTTAGTGGAGGACGAGCTGCCGGTGGAGCAGATCGTCGCCAAGGGGTATGACGAGGCCACCGTGCGCCGCGTCTGGCGCATGCTCGATCTTGCCGAATACAAGCGCCGCCAGGCGCCCCCGGGCGTCAAGATCACCAACCGCGCCTTCGGTCGCGACCGCCGCTATCCGATCACCAACGGTTTTAGAAGCTGACGCCATGAGGCAGCGCGTCCGCTTCGCGCCAAGCCCGACGGGCCGGATTCATGTCGGCAATGCCTATATCGCGTTGGCCAACTGGCTTTATGCGCGCCACGAGGGCGGCTGGTTCCTGCTGCGCTTCGACGATACGGATCGCGAACGTTCGACCGCGGCCTTTGCCGAGGGGATCGAGGCGGATCTGCACTGGCTCGGCCTTGCCTGGGACGAGAAGGCCAGCCAGTCCGCCCGTTTCGATCGCTACGCCGATGCGGCCGAGCGGCTCAAGGCTTCTGGCCGCCTTTACCCCTGCTATGAATCGCCGGAAGAACTCACCCTCAAGCGCAAGCTCCAGCTTCAGCGCGGCGAACCGCCGGTCTACGATCGCGCCGCGCTGGCGCTGAGCGATGCCGACCGGGCGCGGCTGGAGGCCGCGGGCCAGCGGCCCCATTGGCGCTTCAAGCTGTCGGGGGGCACCAGCGCCTGGACCGATCTGGTGCGCGGGCCCCAGCATATCGACGAGGCGAGCCAGAGCGATCCCGTGCTGATCCGTGCCGACGGCAGCTATCTCTACACGCTGCCCTCCGTGGTGGACGATATCGATTTTGCCATCACCGCCGTGATCCGCGGCGCCGATCACGTGACCAACACCGGGGCGCAGATCGAACTCTTCAAGGCGCTGGGGGCGAAGGTGCCGAATTTCGGCCATATGCCTTTGCTGTCGGACGCCTCGGGCGAGGGGCTCTCCAAGCGCATCGGCAGTCTTTCCCTCGGCGAACTCCGCGAGCAAGGGATCGAGGCGCTGGCGCTGGCCAGCTACATCGCCAAGATCGGCGCCGGGGCCCATGAACCACGCACGAGCCTGGCCGAGCTCGCCGAAGAATTCGATATAGCGGCCTTCCACGGCGGCTCGCCGCGCTTCGATCCGGCGGAGCTTCTTCATCTTAATGCCCGGCTGTTGCGCGAGCTGCCCTATGACGCCGTCGCGGAGCGCTTGCCGGCGGGTGCCGACGAGGCGCTCTGGCTCGCCGTGCGCGGCAATGTACAGCGCCTGGCCGATGTGGAGACATGGCGACAGATTTGCGGCGAGGCCATCGAGCCGCGCATCGAGGACATGGACCTCTGCGCGAAGGCGGCGGAACTATTGCCGCCGGAGCCCTGGGGCGAGACGACCTGGGGCAGTTGGACAACAGCGGTCAAACAGGCGGTGGGCAAGGGTGGCCGGGGTTTGTTTCATCCCCTGCGCCTCGCGCTGACAGGCCGCGAGAATGGACCAGAGCTCAAGCTTCTGCTGCCGCTCATCGGCCGCGCGCGCGCCGTTGCCCGCTTGCGGGGTCTGAAGGGCTGAGGAATGGACATCCGTCTTCACAACACGCTGACCCGACGGCAGGAGGAGTTCCGGCCGATCGATCCCAGAAACGTTCGCATGTATGTGTGCGGGCCCACCGTCTATGAGCGCGCCCATATCGGCAATGCCCGGCCGGTGGTGGTCTTCGATACGCTCTATCGCCTGCTGCGCCACGCCTATGGTGCGAGTCACGTGACCTATGTGCGCAACATCACCGACGTCGAGGACAAGATCATCGCCGCGGCGGCAGAGAACGGAGAGACGATCGCCACGCTGACCGAGCGCACGACGGCGGCATATCACGCCGACATGGCGACATTGAATGCCTTGGCGCCGGATCATGAACCGCGCGCCACGGCCTATGTCGGCGAGATGGTGGCGATGATCGCCATTCTGGTTGATCGCGGCCATGCCTATCTGGCCGAGGGGCATGTGCTGTTCGACGTGCCGTCGATGCCCGACTATGGCCAACTTTCCAAGCGCTCCCTCGACGACATGATCGCTGGCGCGCGGGTCGAAGTGGCGCCCTACAAGAAAAGTCCGGCGGATTTCGTCCTGTGGAAGCCCAGCAATCCCGAGCAGCCCGGCTGGGACAGCCCCTGGGGCCGCGGCCGGCCAGGCTGGCATATCGAATGCTCGGCCATGGCGGAGGCCCAGTTCGGCGTCACCTTCGATATCCATGGCGGCGGAATCGATCTGATCTTTCCCCATCACGAGAACGAAATCGCCCAGAGCGTCAGCGCCCATGCCGGCGCACCGTTGGCGCGCGTCTGGATGCACAACGGCTTCGTCCAGGTGAACGGCGAGAAGATGTCCAAATCCCTGGGCAACTTCCTCACCGTGCGCGAATTGCTGGACGAAGGCTATAAGGGCGAAGCGATGCGTCTGGCCCTGCTCGCGGCCCATTACACCCAGCCCCTCGACTTCACGCGCGAAGGCCTGCGCGAGGCCACATCGCAACTCGACCGGTTTTATCTGGCGCTCAAGCGCGCCGGCGAGGGGCCGATTCCCACCGAGGTTCCACCAAATGACGTGCTGGCGGCGCTGGCCGACGATCTGAACACGTCCTTGGCGCTCTCCCATCTGCACGAGGCGGCGACGCGGTTGAACCGGGCGACGGACCCTGCCGAGATGGCGAAGGCAAAAGCGGAATTGCTCGCCGGTGGTGCCTTGCTGGGCCTGCTGCAACAGCGCCCGGTCGAGTGGCTGCAAGGCGAATCCCGAACCGGACTCGATGCCACTGCCATCGAGGCCCAGATCGAAGAGCGCCTGGCCGCCCGCAAGGCAAAGGATTTCGCCAAGGCCGACCGCATCCGCGACGAGCTCGCCGCAAGGGGCATTGTTCTCGAAGACGGGCCCAAGGGCACCAGCTGGCGTCGGGCAGGCTAGATCAGGATTTTGCCGCCGACGCCAGACGCAAGGCGAACAGGGCCAGAATCCCGGCGCTGAGGCGCCTGAGCCAGTGCGCCGCGGCGGAGGATCCGGCAACGGCGCGCCCGGCCTCTGCCGTGACCAGCGCGATGGTGCCGCTGACGATCGTGCCGCTAAGGCAAAACAGCGTCCCCAGGACCAGCATCTGCGCCGTCGGCGAGCCCCGCGCGGGATCGACGAACTGTGGCAGGAACGCCAGGATGAACAGGGCGACCTTGGGGTTCAACACATTGGTCAGCACGCCCTGAATGAAGATGC